>Ga0209713_10000063_pt1 | contig 61756 bp, 73 predicted proteins | sample ArcOceMetagenome_3_FD_187444 | JGI IMG/M metagenome (GOLD analysis project Ga0209713, IMG submission 187444) | Marine eukaryotic phytoplankton communities from Arctic Ocean - Arctic Ocean- Svalbard ARC20M Metagenome (SPAdes) (version 2) | ecosystem: Environmental > Aquatic > Marine > Oceanic...
AATACAGCGTTTCCATTTAGAGTTGTTAAATCAGTAACGTGGAGGTTACCCGTGACAGTTACATTACCCTCCGATGTGTCCACAAAGAGTAGAGGGTCACTCATCTACTGTTTAGGGAGGTTTTTATATAATTCGTCTGGTTTACTCTTTGTTATGAGCCAACTCCTTTATAGCTTCTATGAGAAGTCCTATAACGTTACCATAGGCAACACTTTTCATCCCGTCTTTATCAGTATACACGACTTCGGGTAATACCTTTTCAACCTCTTGGGCGATAACACCTGTGTGTCTACGGTCATCATGATGGTCTAATTTATTAAAAGTAACACCTGAGAGTTGTAAAACCTTTTCAAGGGCATTTGGAATTGGTTCAATATTAGTTTTCATTCTTTCGTCACTAAACATGAGAACATCACCTGAAGCTTTGACATCACCCACTACATCGAGTGTGTAAGCTGGGTCTGTTTTCCCAATCCCCACTCTTGATGTTGAAATATCTACATATAGATTTGCTGTTCCAACTTGAAAGTCACCAGCTGTATCAACATCCTCCTCCGCTTCCTCAACAACTATTTCCTCGTCAAAAACGGTTTGGAGTTCTGATGAAGTTGGTTTAGTAACACCAGTTGGTACAACAATACTATTGTAGGTATCACTAAAGTTAGTGTGAACTCTAAACTTAAAAAATGAAGGTAAAGACGCAAACTTTCTTCTGAAAGCTCTCACAAAGGCTTTATGTTTTCTTCTTGTTGAAAGAACCATCGTATACTATTAACCAATAAAATATCCACAAAAGAAATTATTATCGGTTCCAAATGTTCCACCTTCCACCTGAAAAACATCCACAGTTTGACCAGCGGTTAAATAAAGTACAGCGTTAAGTGTAAGTGGAATATAATTAGTAGATGAAGATGTTGAATCACATAAAGCATTTATATTTTGACGAGTACCATTTATCCTAAAATCATAAATAGTCAGATCACCTTCATAAACACCTTGTGCACTAAAGAAATAATGACCTGTATTCGGGGCAGTGTATTGTCCAGTTGATGTTGAATAACTACCAGTGTTATCTCTTATAACAGTGTTGTAATCTATAACACTTGCACCTACTAAAGTACCGTCGTCGAGTTGGACAGTAAAAGCTGGTACTCCCTCTTGTGTTACTATATTTGATGTTATACTAAAAGCGTTGATTAGAGGAGAATCTATATTACTTGTCGCAATTAAAGCTTCAACATTAGCTGTTCCTGCTATATCAAGAGTATGGGTGGGTAAACTTGTATTTACACCAATATTACCAAGTGTTATAAGACTCGTACCGGTATTTGTAAATTGTACTGTGTTTGAAGTCACATTAGCGACATCTGTTATCGCTTGAAGAGTTGATTTAATACCTGTCAATTGTGACCCACTACCAACAAACGAAACAGCTTCCACCGTACCTAAAGCCACGAGACTTGTACCAGTATTTGTAAACTGTACTGTGTTTGAAGTCACATTAGCGACATCTGTTATCGCTTGAAGAGTTTGTTTAATACCTGTCAATTGTGACCCACTACCAACAAATGAAACAGCTTCCACCGCACCTGAAGCCACGAGACTTGTACCTGTATTTGTAAACTGCACTGTATTTGATGTTATATTCGACACATTAATAGATTGATCCAAACTTTGGACACCTTGAACACGAATTGTATCAAAAATTAAATTTGAACACTCAAGATTATTGGTAAAAATATTACCCGTTACGTGTAAATTGGCGTCGGGAGAATCAGTTGATATACCAATAAAACCACCTACCTTATTGTAAGTAAGTAGGTTTGCGTTTATAGTCCAAGGTGTACTAACGAATAGGGCATCACCTTGATAAAAATCACCTGAAAAGTTAATATCACCCGCGACATCCAAACTGTAACCAGGGTTTGTTTTTCCAATGCCAACTCGATTTGCTACGGAATCTACATGCAAGGTGGTTGTATCCACTGTAAGATTTGATGTAATGAATGTGTTTCCTGTTACGTATAGCTTAGAATCTGGGTTTGCAGCTCCGATCCCAATATTTCCACTTGTATAACTCAATGCATCTGGAGTCGTTTCAATAGTCCAAGGTGAACTAATAAATTGAGAGCCACCTTCATATAGGTCCCCACTGAAGTTAATATCACCCGCGACATCTAGGGTGAAACCCGGGTTTGTTTTTCCAATACCCACCTTATTTGACACTGAATCTACGTGCAAGGTGGTTGTATCCACATTCAAGTTTGAACCTATGTATACATCATTACCGACGTGAACATTATTAGCCACACCGACACCACCTGCAACTTGTAGAGCACCTGATATTGTATTTGCAGATATAGTTGTATCTGTGATGTTGACACTTTCAAAAGTTGTATCGGCGGCATGTATACTCTTAACAACACCCAGTCCACCCAAAATCTGTAAAGCTCCACTTGTTGTTGTGGTAGCATCTGTACCATCCCAAACCTTGGTTACTCCACCAACGTTTAGGTTCTCCTCTATACCCACACCACCTGTTGTAACAATTAAAGCACCTGTATCTTTATCTGTAGATGTAGTATTATTTGTCACAGTTACACTATCAAGATTAGCATCTGTAGCGTGAAGATCCCCTTGAATACCCACACCACCCGCAACTCGGATGGCACCTGTTGTCTTTGAAGTAGTCGCAGTTGTGGCACCGATAATAACATTAGAATCTGTGGAAATATTTGAAGTTACGTGGGCATTACCAGTTACATATAGTTTTGAATCAGGGTTATTATCACCATATCTTTGACCAACTCCAATACCGAGACCACCATCGACGATGTAAACATTTCCGTATTCAACTGTCACAGTGTTTTGTGTGATGAGATGCCCCCATACATTCGCTGTAATATGATCTGTTCCATTCCATTCTACATGATCCTCTGTGTATCCATTAGATGTATAACCTATAGAAAAGTAGTCATCAGGATTAGTATGGTGACCAACGAATATATTCTTACCCGGGTGTTCCATGAGAATACCAATATCCAGTGAAGTAGATATATTATTATTAGCTAAATCAAGGATACGATCAGTTATAATCACGTCATTTGATGTAAGTGCAAATGTATTACCTACCACAGAAATATTACCCGTAATTTCCACGTTCGCTGCAATTATAATTGAACCATCCTCATTTTGAGTAATGAGAGAATCAACAAGTTTCTTAGTTGCATCTGTAAGAGGTACCGTACCTGTTGACATGTTCAACGTTCGCACACTGTCTAGAGTTGTATCAGCTGCATAGAGAGTACCTTGAATACCTGTACCACCAGTCACTTGGAGAGCACCACTGGTCTTTGAGACAGATGTAGTTGAGTCTGAAATATGGGTGGATGTCGTAACGAGGGAACCTACATTGGCTGTACCTCTAACATCAAAAGTATTAGAAGTAGCAGAAGTGCCCACACCTATATGGGATGCCGCGAAGACATTTGTAGAGTGGATGTTGGACTCAACACCTAGACCACCTTGGGTCAATACGAGTACACCGGTATCTTTGGAAGTAGATTGAGTTGCATCTGTCACCGTACCACTCGTTGTAGTAAGAACGCCTACATTTGCATCACCTCTTACATCTAGAGGTTGACCAGGTGATGTTGTTTGGATACCAATACGTGACTCTGACGCATCAACATATAATGTGTCGGTATTTACATAAAAATCACCATCGCTTGTCATCCTTGCTTTTTCACTCGCTCCTATTGATAAACGAATGTGTTGACCGGATTTTGCATTAATATGTGTTGTACCTAAAGCACTTTGTTTAACAGCAAAATCAGATGCTGATGCCATGTCTATATGCGAAAAAGCAGCTTGGTCGGAAGTACCCAACACACCTAGACTCCCTACAGCCACCCTTCCAAAAACAGACTTTCCATCTGTATCGGAAGCTGAAAATATATTACTAGAATGAACTTCTCCTTGAATACCCACACCACCCGTTACCTGAAGAGCACCGGTAGTTGTAGATGTGGATTGAGTACTATCAGATACATGAGTTGAAGTTGTATTAAGAGCGCCCACGTTAGCTGTACCTCTAACATCTAAAGTATAACCTGGTAGTGTTGTACCTAAACCTATACGATTAGATTCCACATCTACGTGAAGAGTTGTGGAGTCAACGGTTACATTTCCGTCTATATATACATTACCCATAACTTCAAGATCTTTGTCGGCGTACACATTATTGCTAACAGTTAACTCCTCGGTAATAGAAACATTTCCAGTTACATATGTGTTTCCATCCACAAGAACATCTTCATGTGCATAAATATTGGCATCCACATGGGTTAAACCGTAGACGTGCACATTAATATCTTCATCCATCTTTGGAGTAAATGTCTTATCAGTTGGTTTTGCAGTGGTGTAAGCTAAAGCAAACTCATCGATACCTTCCCTATAACCTATGACTACATTTGACAATGCATCTGGTCTATGCATCAAAATACCCAAATCAAGTGTTGTATCACTCGCTCCGTTGTTTGTCCCAAGTTCAATGAGAGCATCCTTGATAGACGTATTTTCAGTATAAATAACACTGGTATCACCATTTACTCTAAGATTACCATCAATAACAAGGCTATTTAAAATGGAAACATTACCTGAAACGATAAGGACATTTGAACCTGTGTCATCCACATATAAGTTTGAACCAACTGAAAGTGTGTGTTGAGGGTTCATATTCGCCACACCCACATTTCCTTCTGCAACTAAGGATGTATTGTTCTCGAGTTCACTTTTGATCAAAAACTGAACTGTATTTGATGTATTGTTAGAACGAGACACAGCGAGATCAAGAGTAGCACCACCAACCAAGGCATTTGCAGACTCACCGGATTCGGTGATCTCTTTTGTATCTCTGTCATACATAAGAAGTACAACCGATGGGGCTGAGAAATCTGGTTTATTTCTGATGGGTGATAAGTATACTGCATTACTAAAAGGTGTTGTAACATCTTCATCACTAGCATTAAACACAACCGTATTATCTTCCTGAGTCTGAGGATCAGGTACATTTTTCCCGAAGCGAATTTTAGTTGAAGCCTCAATTGCGGGAAGATTCTTAACACCACCCCTAAGTCTGAGGACTAAGTGGAGTGTAGACTCTTTCTGGATATTATAGTCAGCGAGGGTGCGACCATCTTCTAGTTGTTTTCCAGCAAAGATCAAACGCTGCTGATCGGGGGGAATACCCTCCTTATCTTGAATTTTTGTCTTCACATTATCAATAGTATCTGAAGACTCAAGTTCAAGAGTTATCGTTTTACCTGTCAGTGTCTTGACAAATATCTGCATACTGACAACTATATTAATATACATTGCTAAATTAATTTGCATAGAGTAAAGCCGCCATTCCATTTTGGACTCTGAGGATATTGTAATTTACTGCATATATAGGATCATTAATAGGTAAGGATTCACTCATAAGTTTCGCACTCTCTATACGACTGAAATTTAGTGTACCCGTTGGTTGAAGAGAACTTGTTAATAAACAAAAGCAATAAATGAAGAAATCGGGTGTTATAGTAAAGTTTGTATGATAATATGACATAGCGTCAATAAAATGAGGTTTACACCATTTGTAATTTGACAATTCAACCCCATTAATACTTAATTTAACTCTATTTGTTGTTGAAGTGAGAGAACCATTACGGGACACATCTGATGACGCCAAATATTTAACGGGGTGATTAAAGATGAGGTCTTGAACATTTTCTCCACTTGGTACACTCTTTTGAACTTGTGTTATCAACATATCATGAGTGCGTGTAGCCATATTTCCACGTTCTTCATTGTCTAAATAATAATAGTTTGCGTGCATCTCTACATTGGGAAAATTGGAAGCTTCAGTTCCCCAATATATTCTAAGCTCCACATTATGGTAGTTCAAAGCTACGAGTGGTAGAGCACATTGTGGACCCTCACAGAAAAAGAAACGGAGGGGGTAAAAAAATGACCTAGAGTGAATACCGGCACGAGCACCGATAGCGCTTCTAGACAGATTAGTGGCAAGTGTATCTATAGCAATCTTTTCACAAAAAGTACTATCTTGGGTGTCTACAACAGAACCACCGATTAGGAGTTCGATCTTATCAATTACTTTAGTCCAATCATTTGTATCTAAAGATTCGTTAGTGTTATCGAGAGTCATATAAATATAACCAAGCATATCACCTGACTTTTCAATCTGAACACTTGACATCGAATTATTTTTCACATCTCCGCGTATCGTCTGCTTCTCAACGGATTGTGAAAAATTGGAGTGTCTTTTAAACGTAGAATTAAAAAACGATATCTCCGGGTTGCCCATAATGAACTCATCCTGGGCACCTATTGCTACTAATTGAACAATACCTGAAGACATGTTATACTACTCTAAATAGAGAAAATTACAAGTTTGGTTTTCTACACACAAATTTTAAAACTAAAAAGTTATCACCAGCAGTTGAGGAGTTCTTGATGGTGGCACCATTTTGATCTCTAATAACAACACTGATACGATCAATTTGTCTAATTGGGTTTACATACTGGGTAATAATTGGATAATCATCCTTGAATTTAAGAAGAGAATCTGAACCACTGTGAGTAGTGCTATCAGTTACAATACTTGCGAACGAGCTTCTGATCATGCTCATATGCCCTTGTCCAGTGAGAACATTAGAAGCGCGATCATTAAAGATGGAATCTAATTCGTTAATAGATATGTAGCAGTGCTCCGTGTTATCTTTGGAATGAATGTGAGCCCCAAGAAGTCTTGCCTGAACTACATTTTTAAGGGGTTGTTGAAGGTGACAAGTAAAAGTGTTAGCGCTATCTTGACCAATGGAATCAATAGTTATAGTATGATATTCATATTTAAGGTCTGGAATAGTTTGGGGAGAAGTAACCAAAGCCATTTATATTAGCTTAGATTAAAGATCCGCCAATTCCATCCTCAATCTCGTAGCCGCCAGATTGACCAGCAATGAGAGCCTCCGATCCACAGAGTCCACCTGGAGTGAGAGCCTTAGTGTAAGTGCTACCATCTGCGGTGAAACCAGGAGCGCATGCAATGTCGTTGGGAAGATCGAAAAGAGACTCTTCATTGGAAGACTTAATTACGATTGGCTTAGGCTGATACTTACTGGATTGCTTGAGCATACCGATGACAAAAATCACAGCGATCAGGGTGAAAATACTGATGAGAGCATTTCTGTTGGTACGGTTAAGGTTTAACATTTATAATGTACATATATAATTTTTTCAAAAGTGCGTTAAAGGTAATTTAATAGTTTCCCCATAGAGAGTAGATGGACGAAGAAATTGTCATTGATCGTGGGACTACTAATGTCATGAAGTTGGACGCCGATGAACAGGCTCTTATGGATGAAATTGAAATTACCAGTTCTCGTCCTCAGCCTGTACGTCGTCCTGCACAAAGTAGACAACCTCCTCCCTCACAGATGCATCACCAAGAAGCTATGGATGCATTTGTTAACCCAAATAAACAGTCAGCTCCTGCTCAACCTCAAATGGATGAAGAGATTGATTACGGTGAAGATGAGCCAATGTTTTTTGATGATGGACCAGATGAGGGTCCTGGTGGTTCTCAGAGTGAACAAGCCTCTAAGGGTTATAGCTCCGTAGATGAAGAGAAGAGTGATCTTCTCAATAAATTATCTCGTCTTGAGAAGAAGGGTTTCACAGTCAATAAGAGGTTGAACGCCTACTCTAATGTGGATGAACTTCGTACGGAGGTTAAGAGGATTACTTACAGTATTGATGTTGAACAGTCTATTCGCTTCTCACGTCGTATGCTTGTAGCCTGTGTTACAGGTCTTGAGTTCCTTAATAAGCGTTACAACCCCTTTGAGATTCAATTAGAGGGTTGGTCTGAAAATGTAATGGAGGGGGTAGATGACTATGATGGAGTCTTTGAAGAGCTTTACGTGAAGTATAGATCCAAGGTGAACGTTGCTCCAGAGGTCAAGCTCATCATGATGCTTGGTGGTTCCGCTATGATGTTCCATCTTACCAACTCAATGTTCAAAAGCGCTCTACCCAATATGAATGACGTTCTCAAGCAGAACCCAGACCTCGTAAAGAATATGATGTCTGCTGTGCAGAACACAACCCGTGCACCCTCGGGACTTGGTGATGCATCACCAGTTGGAGGAACTGGTCAATATGAGATGCAGGGACCAGGAATTGATATTTCCAGTCTAATGGGGGGAATTTCAATGCCACCACCACCACCTATGAACACAAGTATGGCAAAGGCGGATTCGGTGGATATGGACGATGATGTGTCGGATATCATATCCATTTCGGGAGATTCCACTGGAGGGGAGATTAAGGAAGTTGCAGTCGGTGGAGCCAAACCCAAGAGAGTCCGCCGAAAGAAGAAAACTGAAATTAATCTCTAAGTAATGTATAAATGATAGGTTACTGTCCTTTGGAGGAACTAGAACCTCCTTTGCGGCGTGAGCAACCCGTCGTCACAAAGAAGGTAGAGGTCAAGTCGGAATCCACTGACCTCGAAGATACTGAGTGCAATTACGTCGTCATGGCTTTCATTGTCGGCGTTCTTTTTTTAGCCGTCTCTGATTCCATCAGGGCATAATTAAATTAAATTGATTCTACCTTTGGGTTTTCCCCGAATGGTAAAATTAATAAGCAAAAGTTTTAATTTCTGTTTGTCCACCGCTTCCATTATTAAGAGCTCCTGTAAGTGTCCAATCTCTTGTTATTTTTTCGAGTTTTCCACCACACGCCGTTGATAATTCGATATAATAATCGTATGAATATGCGCGATCGACATGAGTATTATACGGTACCATACTTATACCTCGTTGTCCAGTACCAACAATAGGAGCCCATGGATAACTGTTATTATCACTACCAAACAAAGTCATATGACCTAATGTAACATTAGAAGTTGGTTGAGATTGGTCACCAGTTCCACCGGTGCATTCTACATTCATAGTATTTATATCTTGCACTGTTGAACCATCAGTTCTCCTCAATATTGCAGTTACCTTCGCGTAAAATGCTCCCTCTGAAAATAGTAACTGTATATTTTTTGCATCACCAGTTCCGACATCAAATGTATGCGAGTAAAACTTACGTTGAACTTCACCGGTTCCACTACCAAGTATAGTACCTCCACCAACTTCAAGAGCTGATGAAGCAGGTACACCACCCAAATTCACTGCAAGAAATGCGAAATCAATATTACCAGCTACCGATAGATCTCCAGTCACGTGAAGGTTACTGTCTACAGTTGTGTGACTTGTTGCTGGTTGAATATACACATTACCCGTAGTATCCGAATAAATATTTGAAGTTCCACCTGTTGTAGTAAGTTCTACAGATGCATTTGAAGAAATACTCTCAAATCTCGCAACACCTGTTCCACCCAGAAGTGAGTTTCTATGATCAACTACGTGTAGCTGACGTCCGGGTGTAGGTGTTCCCACACCTACGTTACTCGTATGAATCATGGTCATACAAGTTGTGGTACCCCCCGTTTGGGTGTTAGCTATACCTAAGGCTAAACCAGTTGTAGCGACCCCATTATCAAGATTACTGAAACCTGTGATTACAGCACCTTCATCATCGTTTGTATATATGAGTAGATTGGTATTATTATCATCACCGGTACTTTGAAGTTTCATAATATCGTGATCACCGGGTGATGTATCATGCACGTGTATGTTAGACGTTGGTGTCGCAGTACCCATACCAAATCTCCCATCTTCATCAAAACGTGCAAACTCTGAATCGGCAGTACTGGAAATCTCGTGTACAAATGTAAGTGGACGTCTCGTGGAGCCGTCCCTCACATTTCTAATAATATTTAAACCCAAAAGTGTTGTGGATAACTCTAAACCCGCCAATTTAAACGAACCACCACCATCGAACTCAATATCACCGTTAACGACAAGTTTTGTATTGGAACCTCTATTTGCTGCGGTATCTCCATTACCTCCAATTACAACAATACCAGGATTTTGTTGAGATGTAACGGTCAAAGGATAGTTAACTTGACCATCTGCTACCTTTAGAATCCCCGCGGGGATGTCGCCGTAGAAATTTTTCCCAGTACTAGCATATGTTTGGAATACGTGTTGAGCAGCAATGTGTCTGATTCTGTCTGGACCTTGATCTACAGATGAACCATCATTACCCTTAAATATTAACAACTCATTCTTTGTCTGAGCTCCCGTATAACGCCTCTCTACCATAAAAGTATTACCAGTCTCGTCACCGAGAACACCACCGAATGTGAGCTGATTACCAATAACTACATTACCAGAAACTTCTAGGGAACCTCTTGGCATATCCGTACCAATTCCCACATCCCCCGTAGATCCACTTATGTATAATCCAACACTGGCATTAGAAGCGACCCTCTCATGGTTATTTATAATTCTAAAATCACCGTCAACACCCGCCACACCAGTGGACCACCCGGATAGGTTTACACCATCTGTCTGTATGTAAGAAGTAAATGCATTTCCATTTGTTAGGTTAGTTTGTGCCGCTATGATGGCGTCACCGGAAGTTCTATTGTGTACAAGTATACCATTTTCTATGGGATCAGCTATACCCGTACAGTCTACTTCAATGTGAGCGACTGGTTGTGTCACTCCTATTCCCACCTTACCGGAACTCAAAATTGTCATAACACTTGTATCTACGGCGTAATCATCATGACCCATAACAATATCAAGTCTGGATTTTGATGTTCCAGCTGCGTTTTCGTGTTTTCCCAATCGAAATTGAGCCATCGCAGCATGTTCACTTCCACTACCTTCTCTGGCAAGATGCAAAACCGAGGCTAAATCTGTAGTACCTGTAATAGGTTGATTGTTGCTCACAACCAGAGGAATACCTAAGTGACTGTAACCATTAATTTTAGTTACTGGATTGTTTATAAACGATGTTAAACCATTTACATGGAGAGTACTCAAAGGATTTTGTGTATTAATACCCACATTTGACGATTCCAAAATAGTAAGTTTTGGTTGACCCATAGATGGTGTAGTACTTACAAATACGTCAAGACCCTTACCAGATTCAACTATATTTTCAATTTTGTTTTGACCATTATTTGGATGTGATTGTATTTGCATAGAAGTGTTTGCGGTTGTTCCGAATGTATTTCCAAGCATCAATACATTGGCATTAACTATAAATACGTTACCAGATACAGAGAGCTTTTGTGTTGGATTTGTTGTATTTATACCAATTTGACCGTTTGATGTAATTCTCATTTTTTCATCATTTCTGGTTTTGAATATAATATTTTGATGGGTATTGGATGTACTCGCACCATATATCTCAATGGAACTCACATTTGAAGAAGATGGTCCAGATTGGAGGATAAGTGGATTTACAAGACTATCACCACCATACCTATCCGCGTGTATTGTAATATTAGACGTTGAACTAATAGATTGTGTAATTAAGTTTGTTGTCATAGTGTTACCAAAAATCGTGAGTGTATTTGCAGATGTTAGGTTGGCATATATCCTTGTACCTATTGAGAGGGTATCAGTGGGTAGCACATTGGATATACCTGAAGTTTTTGTACCTGTAGTACGTAAACCATCTACTTTCACATTACCACTGATTGTAGCAACGTCTTTATTGGTTGGATCTATTACAACTATATCATTACCAACAGTAACATTAGAACCAATTTTTATATTTTCTGTGAACGTATTTCCAAATACTTCTAAAACATTGGAACCTGTATCTTCAACGAAGAGGTTGGAACCCACACAAAGGTCGTGGGTAGGCAAAATGTTTGCCACACCTACTGCATTTGAAGTATAAATATCACCGAATACATGTAGATTTGTAGAGATGGTGTCATCAATTGAAAAAGCACTGTCAAGTGGACCACCCGTGGTTCTAAATAAAGCCATCTCAAAACCTGGGATGCCTCGCCCATCATTTTTAAACCCAAAACCTATATTTGAATCATCTTCATCATGAGTATATAGTAACATAGGCTCCATTGTACCATCATTACCCTGACCGAAAACAATTGTTGTATCAGCAACAATTAAGTTTACAACGCGTTCATATGTAGCTTGTTCTCGGACAAAAAGATTACCTTCCATTCTCGTATTACCATAAATATACATACCACCATCAACTGTAACATTACCCGTAAAAACTGCTACGTTATTGGGATAAGTATTACTGGCATTACCTCCTTCACCTATAGAAGATATGACAACATTTGATCCAAGGCATATATTAGAAGCCTTAATACCACCTTCTACAACTATAACATTAGATGCAATACCATCAATTACAAGATTTGATCCAAAAGACATTTGATCAGTTACAATTACGTTAGTGGCTACTAAGTTACCATTTACAGTCATAAGATCTCTCCCGGATATATCAACAATTACTTTGCTTAGACCATCTTTATCTATTTGAAAAGCATTTGTTGGATTGGTTGTACCGATAGACAACTGGTTATTAATGAACATACGATCAGCTCTACCGGCAGCTTTGAGGTCTATTACAAAATCACTATCTTTATCCATATAAAGTTTATTTCCAATGGACACTTGTTTAGTTGGAAGGTTATTACTAAAGGCAATACGACCCTTTACACCTTCAATCTCAACGAGCTTAACCTCATTTGCTTCAATCTCTCTAGTTAGAATAGAGTTAACTCCTGTAAGAGTCTCTGTCTCAACGGGTTCTGCTTCTAAACTCGCAACATAGATTTGCTCGAACCTGGCGGTTCTACCCATTTATATATTAGTTACCGAATAAAATTCCGGCAAGACCGTCCTTGATCCTGAGCACGTTATAATTCACTGCATAAAGATACATCTCATTTTGATCAGCCCTAAGTACACCCTTTTCCACTCCCCGTAATATAAGTTTGGCATTGTCGAGCCTACTGAAATTGCAGCTACCTGAAGGATTATAGTCTGATGCGTTTAATCCAAAGTGATATACGAAAAATCTTGTGTACATAAGATCTTCAGAATCAACCCTATAGTCTGTCACACCAAATCTTGATTTGTAATAGTTTTGACATGTGTGAAAGTACGTTGGTGACATATTTTCAAGTAAAGGTGTACCGTTTATATGTATATCACCGGTTTTGAAGGTAAAACGATCGTTTGTAGGGTCAATATTAGTGGCACTTAATCCAAAAAATATAGATTTAACTGGATGATTTAATGTGGAAATATCTAAATCATTGTATCCACCTGATTCTATAGTGTTATCGAATACGTTTGAAAATGGGAAATCTATACGCTGTGTTTGAGTTATTATAAAGTCCATTTGTCGTTTTACCATTGATTCTCTTTCATCTTTGTCTAAATATATATAATTTGCATAAACATTTATACGTTTTTGTCCATCACTGTAATTTAATAAACTGGCTTGATCAAAATTAATTCTAATCTCAACCTGGTGATGTTGGAGTGCCACTAAGGGTAAGAATGCTCCATAATCACAAAAGAAGAAGTGAAGTGGTTGAAAGTTTCTATGGGAAACACTCGTTTTATTTGTAAGTTCTTGTGATTTAGTCCAGGTATCTGCGAGATAATTGGGCCAAATGTCGGCGTAATAATCATAGTGTTGTGAATCAATTTTTTGACCTCCCACATACAGATCTATCGTAGAATTGTAAAGAAGATTGGAAGATACATTTGAGTTTTTTTCAACACCTTCAAGCCATAAAGAGTTTACGAGATCACCTAAAACTGGTATAGTAAAAACAGGATCTTTATCCGTAATAGTTTTTATGAACTTTGGAGCTTGGGAAAAGTTTGTATGCCTGGTAAATTTCATACGAAAAAAAGAGTGTCCATCGTCACTATTTAAGTAAACATCTTGGGCACCTCTGGAAACCAATTGGATCAATGCACCCGACATTTAATTATTATTTAGATTATAAAAACAGACACTTTCCCTGAGGGAAGTCAGCTTTCTTTTCTTCCGCAGCTTTACCGTGTATTTTGAAGCCACCTTGACGATAAATCTTCATTCGTTTGTAATACATAGCCGTGAAGAGAGACCAGGGATCGTGTATATCATATATATGAGGGTTGTTCTTCTTACCTTTCGTCTCTCTCATGATACGACCTATACTTTGAGTTATATCAGATTTGGGCGAAGCGAGAATAACTGTATCGAGAGTTGGAATATCTAAACCTTCGTGGGCTTGTGAGAACGTCGCAAAAATGATTTTCTTCTTTGAAGAAGCCTGGAGGTCAGCCTCCTTCATACCACCCATGTAGAGACCTGAACTCTTTAGAAAGCATTGGTGAAGCATTTCACAATGCTGTCTACGGTCACTTAGAACGAGGAGCTGCCTCGTACCCGCTGAAGCTTTCTTTACAAGTTCCACAAGCATTTGATTTCTCTTTCTATCTTCAACTACTTCTGTAATCATATTTGGCATTGAAATCTTCCCATTTCTCATAGAAGGTGGAGGATTTCTATAGTTGAATGATTCAAATGTAATTGGAAATACTTCAACTTGTTCCTGATTTTTCCTTTCAACCGCAAAGAACGTAGGACCCATAAACCAGTGAAGTACTTTCGTTAAACCATCCTTCCTCTCTGGGGTTGCTGATAGACCATAAATATGCTTAGGACACATTTTGAATAGGGATTGAGAAAACACCTTCGCGCATATATGGTGTGCTTCGTCAACTATCAAAGTTCCAATAGAATCAAAATCACTGAAACTATATTCCTTGAGGGAAAGAGATTGAAGCATAGCGATAACAAAATCACATTCAACCTCTTTCTTATCCTGTTGAACTATACCGATTGTAGCACCCGGACAAAACTGTTGAATACGTTCCCGCCATTGGTCAGCGAGAAACTGTTTGTGAACGACAATCATCGTGCGATATCCCAACTTGCAAGCTATGGCCAAGGATACCGTCGTTTTGCCATACCCACATGGTAGAGAAAGGACACCGTGCCCAGCTTTAATTGCTGCTGCCAGTGCTTCATTTTGGTGGGTTGCATCTCTGAGTTGTCCGACAAACTTGGCTTTGGAACGAGCTGGCTGAGGTCTCTTGTCATCCTTAGGTTGTCCAACTTTAGAAGTTCCGTAGAATCTTGGAACACAGACACCATTCTTAGTTGTTCTAAACACTTTAAAAGGTGGCGGAGGGAATCCATAATCCCCATTTACTATAGGTCTTACGGTAAGTTCTTTTTTAATTTCTTGTAAAGGACCTTCGGATATGAGATATCCAGTTCTTGTTAACATTTAATATATTAAAGAATTGAAACTTTATGTATATATATGCCAGTTAACCTTACTGAAAATATTGATAAAATTGAGGATGCAATTGAAAAATTCAGAATGGAAATATCTGAACATGATAATGCAAAACAAAGAATTGAACAAGATATTTTAAGACTTGAAGGTTCTAAAATTGTTTATGAGGGTTTACGTGACGTATTTGGTGATGTCGTTGGAGATGGAAATTCCAATTCAGACTGCCACCGCCAATCACCCAAAATGGAAACAGTTCCCGAGGAGCATAAACATCCAGAGGAGCATGCAAAGCCAGAAGAGTCTGGGGACATGTCACTTGAGGACCTATACAAGAAATACCGAGCTATGTAATTTCCATGCAAATCCTGAATAATTACCCACATTCCATACACCTGCAAATCCAATTTCAACTGTTATTTCGTCACCCTCTATAAGAGATTGTATAGGTTTACCTTTGACCTCACACATACACCTCCTATATCGGAAAGGAACTTTTACAGTTAGAACCCGACCATCTAATGGATCATCTACATGACTATTTTTTATTAAAAAGGCTTTGTTAAGTTGTGTACGTTTTACGTAGTCTGCGCAATTTTCAGGAATGATCAAACGTATGTATTTCTTATCGTTATGATCATACATGGGACAGTATACTTTCGCAAGAAACTTCATGTGTTTCTGTTACGATAAATGAGAATTAAAACTATAAGTACTAAAATTGTCACTGAGACAACTTGTGTGAGGAGCAACGGGTTCATAGGTTCCCGGGTTCCAAAGCATTTGTGACTGAGTGCCCTAGAAACCTCTACAGAGGCTTCAATACTGGAATAGGGTGTATTACGAGGGGACATCATACCACACATGGCTACATTTGGACATTCACCAAAGAACGGAAGTTGCCCATAAAGGCTCAGAACCCCCGAAGATTGTGAAAACTGCCATCTCTTTCCATCCCATTCAGAACCCCAACCAAAACGTATTTCTCTTGGTAGGGGTACATCTAATTCACCCAAAACTAAAGTTCTCAGTTCCTCTGGTGGCATGGTTAGAATATCTTCGGTCAAATTACAAATAACACATGATATAGTTTTATCATCCGACAAAACAACTGGTTGAAGTTTTAGCTTTGTATTTGTGACGATTTCAAGATCGGTCTTAAGTTCAACTGGTTGATCAAAATCAAATAAGATGTTTATGGCACCATAGGTACTATCACGAACCTTCTTTTCTGCATCCGGACCCCAATTGTCACCAAGTAACTTAAATGCTGGACTGTTATCTAAACATAAAAATAACATTCCATCTCCAATTTTAGTTCTATCTGCGAAATCAGCTGTATAACCATCCTCCATGTAGTCAACGTTTACAAGTTCCTTCTCAAACTCAAACTCCACACCAACATCTTCAAGAGCTTGTTGCATTGCATCACACATGACCTTCCCGGACACCTTTTGTGTGTACTGTTTGGAGAGTGCTACATGGTCAAAACTCTTGACAAACTCCCACGCAGACATTACATCCCAAGTTACACCGTCCATTATGAGGGGGAGGTGCTCTACTATCTTTTGTCCACCCCCACTCAATGGACCCAAAGCGTCTTTGAGGGATATACCCATATACTTCCTGGGTTTAGTAAGTACACGTGCAGCTAAAGATGTTAGAGTTCCATAATCTTTTAGTGACAATGACCGTAAGACGTAACCGTAGGCGCTGCTTTGAACTGGTTCAAAAATATCATCCCAATTGATACCCATATCATTGAACAGACTTTGGGTATTAACAAATGCTTTATCAAAAACTATACGATGTGCATGAAGATCTCTAATTTCTTCTGTAGGTTCCCACCATGATCCTCCCGCGGAAGTCTTTCTATCATAAATTGTTATTTCATGATCACCCGACCTGAGTATCTCCCACGCAAGTGACATACCTGTGGGTCCTGCACCAATGATATGAACTTTCATTCTAATTTAAACTAATATATTTTTACATCATCTTTGTCACCGCGGCGGGCATGGTGGTGCGAATATTTTTCACGACTGATGGAGCCGCCTCTGAAAGAAGATCGAGAAGACCCAATACGAGTAGAGTTTGTTGAATCATAACTACAGTCTTAGCTATGGCGCTGATAGGATACATGTCACCAAAGCCCACAGTTGATTGAACAGTGAAGGCAAAGTACAAGTGATCAAAAAAACTTGAGTTCTTATCTAATCCATTGAATTGTTCATCCTCTGCCTTGGAGAGGGTAAAATAGATGAGAGTGAAGAGTAATATAGCCACAAAGTTGAGACTGGCAGCTTTTAGAAGTTTCGCCATGATTTATAATTACACAATATTTTAAATAAATCCTTGGGTCTTACGTTCCTCTGGTGTCTTGATGGCATACATAACACTGAGGAAGATTATGGTTGATATGAGAGCAAGTTCTATATCCTGTGTGGCACTAAACGCAATCAGCATAAGTGACATAAACCTGAAAATGTTACTGTTAAAGAGGTATCTAAGTTTTTGTGGAATCCTTATGGCATTACCCGAAAATAAACCTTGATACAAAATGATAAGTGTAAAAATAATTGGTTGACTTTTTATAGTCTTCTCAGTTGTATTACTGAGGGGTCCAAGAAAAGATGACAAGGATTTCATTAATGTAACATAAGATAAAATTTCATAGTTTAAAAAAAAGTTCTGAATATAATACAGGATATGTTGTGTATAGCCAATATGAAAGTGCCACCTGTCAAGTTGGCGCCAAATCAGAAGGTAAAGACATGGAAATTTGCCGCGAAATATCTATTTAAAGAGCGCTTTACGGATGATAAAGCTGAACTTGGACGATGGACAAAAGGTGAACTTCTAGAGCTTGGACCAACATTTGTAAAATTAGGGCAAATAGCATCTACGAGGGGAGACCTGTATCCACCAGAGTTTACTAAAGAACTCGAATCTCTTCAAGATAATGTACCACCATTTGATTTTAGTCTTGTAAAACATCTTGTAAATAAGGATATATTCAAAGAGTTTGATGAGGTTCCGTTCAAGTCTGCGAGTATAGGACAGGTCCATAAAGCCACCTTAAAGAATGGTAAAAAGGTTGTTGTAAAATTAAAAAGACCTGGGATTTACGATATCATGCAAACTGACACAGAAAACGTGAAGAAAATATTAGATTTTATTCAGTCTATCGGTATAGATACAGGTTCGAGTTCCAATTTTGTTCTAAACGATTCAATCGAATATCTTCTTGGTGAAGCTAACTATAGACAAGAGGTTGAAAATGCGATTAAGTTTAGAAAAGGTTTGAAGGGTATTGATTGGATAAAGGTTCCGTATGTGTATAAGAAGTACTGTACTGATGATATGATTGTAATGGAGTATGTAGAGGCGGATAAAATCACGGATATCCAAATTAAGAACATCAATAAGAAAAAAGTATGTGAAGCTTTGGTGAATTCTTATGTGATTCAAACGATGGACAGTGGATTATTTCACGGTGATCCACATCCAGGTAACCTGGCTATTTCCAAAGATGGGAAATTGGTGTTTTATGATTTTGGTTTATTGATAGAGTTGGACGACGATTTGAAACAGGGTTTCTCCGATTTATTCGGATGTATTATACAACGAGATACGAAAGGGTGTGTTCAAATATTAATTAGGTTGGGTGTCATTGTACCAACATCTTCAGATATAAGTGATATTGAAGTATTTTTCGAGACAATATTAGGGTATCTGGAAAATCTTGATGGTGGTGCTATAATGAACGATGAGTTAGCAGCCGAACTCGCCATGGAAAAACCATTTGTTGTACCAACAAGTTTTGTATATTTAGCAAAGTCGTTTTCCTTAATTGAAGGGATATGTTTACAGTTGGATCCAGAGTTTGATTACTTTACGTACCTGGAACCATTGATTCAAGAACAGTTTTTAGAGTCTCTTGATGTATCTGAAATTATAAAGAACACTACGGACATTCCCTCAAAAATTGGAAAAATAAATTCAACTGTTCTCGGTCTTGAGAGATCGAGAGCAGGGATGAAACGGTCTATGATTAAAACAAGGCAGGAGATACGTGTTGTTCAATACAGTGTAATATGTGCTTTATTAGCCGAAAGATTCAGTGGGACACCGTTTGCTGCTATACTCGTGGGAGTTGCTATATGGATTACTTTTCGTAAAGATCGATCTTTTTAGCGTTACTCTTTTTTTTCGTCTTAGTTTTCTCATCTTTGTTTTTCTTGATGATATCCTGATGTTCCTTGAAATATTCCTTAACGCGCCTCTGTTCATCACGCGCGATGTCACCAATTTTATCCTTAATTCTCTCCACTTCGGAATTTCTCTGTTTTTGGATCTTCTTTCCAATTTTCTTAAAATCGTCTGTTTTGGCAAACCATGTCGGGGATGTAGCGATTGCGAACATTGTCTTATTGTTGTATTGTAAGGACATTTAATTTTTAAGTTGTTTTTAATAATTCTATATATAAAGTATGAACCCAGGTCATATAATATTTGTGTTTGTACTGTTATACAGTACATTGTTTGCGATAAACACAAATAGCTTGGAAAAGAAGATGTTATATACAGTATTACAAGATATAGACTGGTGGACTATAACTCATCACTCAGTTCAACATAACCCGGGTGTATCTAACTATCTTAAAGTACCATTCTACTTTGATAAAAACAAACTTACCAAAGTTTCCACTGGACAATTATATAATGCGTATTGTTTCACCAAACCATATGCTAAAATACAAGAAAAGCTGCAAAGTAAAATGTTCTGGAACGAGTATTTACCAAAACATGGTATTAGCGTCCCAAAATTGAATGCAACTACAAACCCCTACAGAGAATACGAAGACATTGACCCAGATAGAGATTATATATCTAAACCAGAGTTCGGGACATCTGGGAACGGGATTCAAATAATCAAGGGTAGGGATGTAAAACCAACTGAAAAAAACTGTCTTATTCAAGATAAAATTGGTAGTTGTAACTATGATGGTGCACGATCGTATCGAGTTGTTACGACATACGACGGTGAGGTTCTTGCTAGGTATGAGTTTAAGAATAATGAAACAATTACATCAAATGTTAATGGTAAAGGTAAAGTGATTGCAAATAAACATGACACTATCCCTGAAATTGAAGACGTTATACATAAACTTTGTAAACTCCACAAACGTGATTTTAACTTCTGCTTTTCAATTGGTTGGGACTTTATGGTAGAATGCGAAGACAAAGATCCCGCATTTCCAGATGTTTATGTCCTTGAAGGAAATTGGCCATCTGGATTATACGGGGACACTTTAAACAAGAACGACCAATTTATAGAAATGATAAATAAAAAGGCGCGAACATTTTACAAAATCAAGGGTTTATGAGTTCGTCTGCATTCTCAAACGCTTCAACTTCTCCTCAAACTCCCTTCTCTCACCCGGACTATCAATGACTTTACCAGTTGCTATAGCCTCAATCTCTGGACCTGTGAGTTGCATAGCATTTAACCTAAAGTCTTTGAACGCCTCCATTGATATAGGTACAAGGGGGTGTATAAGTTCATAGATGGCATTTGCATAGTCCCTAATCTCCTTTTGAGCACCGGGTTCCATACGAAGCCGAAGATAGTGCATTAAATTATGAAGATTGATTTTCCAATAGAACTCAGTGTATGTAGATTGTGGAAGATTCCCACGAGCCTGCTCTCTACAACATCCGTTCTCTAATAGTTCCTCGTATACATCAAAAGAATGACTGAGATGTTGGGTCACCTTTGTACCCAATTCATCTCCAACTTCGACAACACCCTCTGAACCTTGGTGATTCACCTTTGATTGACCACGTAGGGTATCAGGTTCATAATACTCCTTTGGAACTATCGAATATCGCGCTGACATTTCGTTAATACTGGAGGTGCGGTGACGCATATGTTGTCGTGCGATGTATATTGGCATTTTGATATGGAACTTAAACTCGACCATTTCGAAGGGTGTTGTATGCCAATGTCGGAGGAGATAGCGGATGAGACCCCTGTCTCCGCGTGATGTTTTTGTCCCATCTCCGTAGGAGACTCGGGCAGCTTGTACGATTGACGAGTCCAAATCTTGTCTCGGCATGTAGTCAACGAGGCGAACAAATCCATGATCCAAGACATTTTTCTGCATTAGGATTATATTTTTAGTTCCCCTCAATTCCTTAACCTGGTTAAAGGTAGTAGTAATATTTTTAATAGATGCTGAATCACAACGATTTAGTTATGGAACTTCCGGGTCATGTACCCGAATCATTTTGCAATTTTATCGTAGATAATTTTGAAAAAGATACAGAAAAGTACGTAGGTGTAATGAATTATGGTGGGAAATATATTACAGATAAAACTCTCAAAGATTCTACTGAAGTACGAATAACCGGTAGAGGGATACCAGTGTGGACAGATGTAGATAAGATTCTGGTAAAATATATAGAATCAGCCGTTGAAAAGTACACTCAATATCTTAGTGAGGAATATCCCGGACCGGAACATCCTGAAAATAAGCAAAAATTACGTACATTTCAGGCTATTCTAGATTCTATAGAACACAATGGTACATGTGACGGTGGATATAGTATACAAAGACAAAGTAGAGGTGTAAAATATGGATGGCATTTTGATAGTATGACTGAATCTTATCTTTTTGGATTATTGTATCTAAATACATTGAGTGAAGATAGTGGATGCACAGAGTTTGTAAATGGACGTAAGGTTCAACCAGAAGTTGGAAAAATCATGCTTTCACCCGCACATTGGGCGTATGCACATTGTGGAAATGAAGTTAAAGATGAATATAAATACACTATACCATTCATAGTTCATAATAATAAGGTTCCGAAAGACTTCCCATGCAAGGTTACAGCAGAGAGAATCCCAACTACTAGCGAAAATTATGAAGATATAATTGGAAGTAAAAAATTAGAGGTTCAGCATATGGGCAAAGAGTACCCGGTTTGTGTAGCTTTAAAATAACAAAAATTACTTCATGAGAATACCATAAAGTTAAAGAATTTTAACCAGTGGTATATATGTTGGGTGATAAGTTAGGAAGATCTGATGTTATTAATATTTTCCCAACAAAAATTGGATCTTATGTATTTCCAAATGAATATGAAAAACGTTTAAAACAGACATGTTTCAATATTATTAACAGTAAAGATCATGTATCTTATAATGATGATTATCATTTAACACATTATTTTGATCCCAAGGATGGTAATGAATCAATACTTGATTATCCCGGTTTTGAAGCTTTTCACGGTTGGATTAAAGGGTGTAGTATTGATTATATAAATAACACCCTCGGGCTTAAATGTGATAATGTAGTCATCACTTCGTGTTGGATGAACGAAACTCCAAAAGGTGGTTTTCAAATACCACATAATCACGATAACTCTCTTATATCTGGAACATATTATGTTAATTTTGTAAAAGGAATGCATGCACCTATTAATTTTATGAATCCCGAAAAAGTCGGAATATACGCTTCGGTACCATATTTAAATTTAGATTCCAAGATCGAACGGGACTCTAATTGGGATGGATCGTCAAAAATACAAGGGTACGACGTTGAACCAAATGAAGGACAATTACTATTATGGAAATCACACATTGGACACAACTACTGTTTTAATAATGCTGATAAACGTGTTAGTATTTCTTTTAATCTTATGCCGGAGACAATACCCGGTTTGTATAATTTTAAAATAGAAAAAGTTGCTTCGTGAGAATACCATAAAGTTAAAGAATTTTAACCAGTGGTATATATGTTGGGTGATAAGTTCGGAAGATCCGATGTTATTAATATTTTCCCGAAAAAAATTGGATCTTATGTATTTCCCAATGAATATGAAAAACGTTTAAAACATACATGTTTCAATATTATTAACAGTAAAGATCATGTATCTTATGATGATGATTCTCACTTAACACATTATTTTGATCCCAAGGATGGTAATGAATCAATACTTGATTATCCGGGTTTTGAAGCTTTTCATGGTTGGATTAAAGGGTGTAGCATTGATTATATAAATAACACCCTCGGGCTTAAATGTGATAACGTAATCGTCACAATGTGTTGGATGAATGAATGTCCAAAAGGTGGTTTTCAAATACCACATAATCACGCAAACTCTGTTATATCTGGAACATATTATGTTAATTTTGTAAAAGGAATGCATGCACCTATTAAATTTATGAATCCTGAAAAAGTCGCACTTAATAAAACAACACCATATTTAGATTTAGATTCCAAGGTCGAACGGGACTGTAATTGGGATGGATCACCAAAAATACAAGGGTACGACGTTGAACCAAATGAAGGGCAGTTACTATTATGGGAATCACACCTTGGACATACGTACTGTTTAAATAATGCTGATAAACGTGTTAGTATTTCTTTTAATATTATACCAGAGACAATACCCGGTTTGTACAACTTTAAAATAGCAAAAAATTGCGTATAAATTATTTTGTGTTAATTTCCTTCGCCAAATCACCTATGTCTCTGTAGTATCTCTTAAGATCCTTCATAAACCTTTTGTTGTTCTCAAGGACTTCACAATCAGGTTTATTAAGATAAATCCATGCCAAATTTGACTTTGAATACTTTGTCCTCTTCTGATTCTCATTGGGTTTGCGAGCGACTAACTTTGTAGTCTTTTTGGGTTTCTTTGTACTTTTTACCTCAACCCTATTCACAAATGAGAGAGCTTGCATGACAGTGTCTGCTAGGTCATCCTTCTTCTTAGACTTGAGGAAAGTGTCTAACCAATGTGCATTGGTGGGTCCACTCCGAATAAAAGCTTCACACCTCTCTATGGCAACCTTCTTTCTCTTATTGTATTGCGCCTTACCAGGACCTGCAACATCTGGGATTTTGTGACGAGCGTCATATAGGATAGTTTCAGCTTGGGGACATTTAATAATGAAATATGCGTGTAGGAAATGCATCACTGAGATCATCTTCTTGTTACGGTCAGGTTGTTTCTCGATGAGGATTGTCTTGGCTCCGAGAACCCAAGGTCTCTCATCTAAGTGTTTTCGTAGGGATACATAGAGACCATCCTTATGTTCGGGTGGTACACCAGAAACGTCCCACTCCTTCACAAGGTTACCATTTTCGTCGTCAAGTAAACACATAGCCAGATTCCTTATACCAACATCAATACTTAGAATCATTACATAAATCTTTAAATATACCTTTAAGTTAATGAAGTGTATTGCCCATCGTGGATATTCCCTGAAGTACAAGGATAATAGCATTGAAGGTATAAGGGAAGCTATCCATAGAGACTACGATGGTGTTGAAATTGACGTACAACTTTGTGGATCGGGTGAGCTCGTTTTGTATCACGATGTATATACTCAATGTCAATACATATCAGATATGAATATAGATAAAGTGAGAGAATGTGGGATGTGTACACTTAGTGATGTTTATGAACAGATACCCGAAATAAGAAAGGTACTTCTAATTTTAGATATAAAGGGGTCTGATCTCAATATAGTTAAATCACTTTGCACCTTTTATAAAAATGAACAGACAGACAACATATTATTCTGTAGTTTCAATCGTAAAATAATATACAGTCTACCCAATCATTTCAATATAGGATCAACTTTTGAAACAACTTTTCACGTGAGCGAATTTCCATTGATAACGATGGGTCTAACTGCAGTTATTCTTCACTGGACATGTTTAGACCACGCATTTGTACACTACTGTCAAAGTAAAGATATTGAGGTTTATACTTATACACATAAGGAAGACGAAGAATTGGAATATATGTATAGATATAGAGTTGATGGAATTATTACCAACGGATTTTAGAACCTACGACCTTTCATACCCTTCATCATACCACCCATACCACCCATACCCTTGCTCATACCCTTCTGCCCACCCGGGGAAAGAGCCATAGCAACTACCATCGCCACGATAGCCAGGCAACACACCACGGAAGCGATCATAGCATACTTCAAAGGACCGTTGAAAGCATTACCGATAGAATCAACAATATCAGCAATACCCTTATTCTCGGTCTTCTGAGAACCACTCGCGGCTGCAGCGAGTTTACTCATTGTTTCGCTGTCATTTAGCTGCTTGGAAAGAGACTTTGTAATAGCGTTAGCTTGTAATTCCGCTACTATGTTTTGAGAGAAGTTAATCTTACCATTACACTTTTTAATTTCAAGTAAACCATCCTGTAAGTTTACAACTTCAGATATAGTATCACTTAAAGTATTAGTCTCGAAAGTATTTTTTATAATATTTTTAAGTTCCATATTAATTGTTTGATTCATATTCTGTTTATCACCAAACTGCATGTTACCAGCTTCTGTAACCTTTTCCATAGCTGCATCAGTCGAGGCTTGTAAATCAGCTTCTACTTTACTTTTGACCATCTGAGCGGTTTCTGCTTCCATTTCTACACTAGTTTGTGATTTAGCGCTAATATCCTGGCTAAGATCAACATCACACTTAGGACCCATCTCACCAATAGTCACCTTCACCTTCTGAACATTGCCCATAGATGCGGAAAGTGTAGTCGCGGTATTAACTATAGTCTCATTAATAGTTTCATTCAAAATATCCATGTTAAAGGTTTGATTAATAGTTTGTGAACCTCCTCCTCCCATGGTTTTTTTATAATGGTCTGAGAAAATAATATTTTTGTATTTCAAATGAAACTAAACAGACTTCTATTAACTCTGTCCATCATCATAATAATTATTTGGTTGTCTATGAAGCACAGGAGAGAATTATACGAAGAAGCAGATAAGAAAGCACTCGATGATTATCTTATAGATTCAGATAAAGTGGATCCTGATACTATTAAAATTATGGTAGAAAAGTTAACAACGGATCAGGTTCTTCTATCCAAGTTTTACAGTGCTGCTCAGACAGACGATCGTGTAACTCTTATTAATTTAACAATGGATGTGTAAAAAATATTAGTTTAGTATAAATGAAGAACCAGAACATTATTTACGGTGTAGTTGCCGCTCTCGCACTTTACATACTGTTTACGAGATATGAAAAGTACACAGAAGAAAAGATCAGTCCCAACGATGATGTTTTTGAAATTGTCAGGAAAATTGAAGAGGCTAAGAAGGCCAAGAACAAACCACAATAATTTCTTGGATTAATATAAGATCCCATGCCTCAGACTTGGGTACATGTTAAAGCATTGAAAGATTATAATAGGGCTCCAAATTCATGTAACGGGTTTATTGCAGATAATTACTGCCGCAATGCGAACGAAATCCTTTATGGATCAGCCGAAATTGATAGAGGTGGAGGGAGTAAGTGTCGCGCGGTGAGTGTTTGCACGGATAACGTTGATGGTGGTGGAGGCTCAAATCCATGCGCTCACAATGCGCCTGTAAAAGCTAGAAATAGAAGATACATACACCAACACCATGGTTGGGCGGGTCTCCCAGCAAATGGTTTAGGTTTGGAGTGTGAGTGGGATCAGCCAACTGATGGAACGTTACGGACAATGTCCAGTCAAACCAGGTATACGAATGCAACTATTAATAATTACCGAGGCACGGCGATGAGTGTATGGGACCAACTTGTATGGGGTATAAAAGTTCATAATAAAAATACCGAGGGTCGGGGATATTGTAATAAAATTGAGAATTTATTGAAACAGGTTCATAGTAATGGTGATACGTGTTACGATCTCATAAAGGAGAAGAACAACGGCTCAACAGCTCAGAGAAAGGGGGTCGAATATTGCAAAAAACATCCAGACAAGCCTCAGTGTAAATGTATTAATATTTCACAACCTGGGGGTGTGACGCACTGTTTGGCTAATTCCAATCTCCCTGGGTGTGATAAGGTTGCGAGTACTTTTAACGGTATTCCGGAAAAGGCGCGAACACAGTTTAGCTTACAGAATCAGTCTACTGGATGTTTTAATGGTACAGCTTGTGCGGGTAGTGGATTCTTTTTACCAGAAGCTGTACCAGCTGTATGTAATAATACAATTACTGTATGTGAGCAAACTATTGATATTGGTGATATAACCGGTGGTGAGGTTAACATCAGTCAAGCAATGGAATGTGGGAGTGAAGGAGATGTTGATAAAGACGGTAATCCTATAGATGATAGACCACCACCTCCAGCATCTTTTGAGGATTTCAAAACGAACCCCTTGGCTTATTTTAACCCAGGTAAGGTCACCAGTGATAAAAGAGCTGCAGCGGGTACTGGTGGGGTGACTTTCCTTACATCTTGTATGTGTTGCCTTCTCATACTTCTCATGATTATGGTTTTAGGTGGAGGAGGTGGTAGGAAAGCAGGAGCCAGATTTAAAAGGTGAGTATATTTAAATGGGGCTTCTTGATGACGCGAAAGCCCTCCTCGGTCCGGGTATGTCCGCGGCACCAGAAACAGCAGACCCATGCGAGCCACTGAAAGAGGAATCAGAGAGAATATTTAAAATGAAAGATGGTCCTGAAAAATCAGCGGCGATATCTGCGGGATTGCAGATGATCGCGGCTCAGGATTGTGAGGAGCAGCTCGGATATTATGATTTAGTAGATGAGTTCTGCTCGAGAGATAGTCATTTTGTCGGGATGCAGATAGGGCACGGTGAAACGTGTATGGATAAGGATATACATGGTGACCAAGCGGCTATATGGTGTATGAGAAAGGATATTGATGAAGATACCGGGATTGAAAATGACTATCCAAGAATGAAAACACGAACAGATGTTTGTAATGAAAGGGGGTTGAAGTCTAGATGGCACTCAACTAACGCTAAATACTGTGAGTTATACCCCGAAGATGACTGGTGTAGATGTTATAATGTGAAAGAAAACAAAAAAATATGTTATGCTGTCGATGAAGAAGGTAATCCAAAAAAGTATGGACCAAAGTCTAAACCGGCAGCTGGATGTAATTTATTTGACTCCCTTGAACAGAACAAAGTGTTTTATAAAGATGGTTACCAGATTTATAAGGATAATATGCATTGCACACGAAATACATGTACCAGACCTACGTTTCAATATATTCCCGAGGGTGCTATGAGTAGTTGTAAACCAACATACAGAATGTGTGACAAGGACATTGATATAATTAATTCATCTTTAGGCACGATAGTACTTGCTTGCAACGCTGATATGCCGGAATCGGAAAAACCCGATTGGTGGGACGAGGAGGGTGATGGTGATGATGGGTGGCTAAGTGGTTATAGATCTCCACCATTTGATAGTTTCCCTTTAAATAAAACACCTATAACTGAATGGCCCGAAGAGTTTGATTGGGAAGACGATAATGTTAGATATTTAACATTTTATAGTATAGGGTCTTCAGTTCTCTGTATAATCATATTGATAATAATAATGAAAAGCTTAAAGAAAAAGTAAAAACATATTGTATGTGGTGTTGGTGGTGTTGTCACTCCTTCGAAGGTAAGGCTTTAAGTATGCCATTCAAATACGATGATCGTAGAAATAAGTTTTACACAACTGGTAATTATTGTTCATGGAGTTGTGTAAAGTCTCACGCACTTGAAAGATATGGGTGTACGGTGGGTAGCCGTATTAATGGCAATGTAGTTATGATGCGTAAAAAAATGTATAATCAAATCGGACCAGTGAAACCCGCTCCAAGTAGATACAGACTAATAGAGTTTGGTGGTGATTTGACTATAGAAGAATTTAGGAAAAATCAAACAAGGGATATAGAAGAACCCAAACAGATTGAGACAGCTCCTATAGTCAATATCACAGTACCCGTTGCTATAGACACCAAAAGGATGGATGAGATAAAGAATGCATCGGCATCTAATAACGCACTAAAGCTAAAAAGAAATAAACCACTGAAACGAAATCATAACAACTTAGAATCAGCGTTGGGACTCATCATCACTCCCAAATCCTAAATTTCTTTTTTGTTTAGCTGTCGGTATTGATTGTGGTAATTGATCAGATTTTTTACTATGAACCCACTGATGTCCATCATGGGCTGCCCAACAGATGTCATACCGCTCTATCATTTTCCTGCATAAAACACAGGGTAATGATATAGCATCTCCAAGTGTGTTCCTCCTCATAATAACCAAATGACCATATTTCCTATGCAACCATTCTGTAAATTGATGGGATTTATACCCTTTTTTCAAACATTCACGGTACAGACGCCTAATAAGTTGCCTCTCTGCACACATATGGTTATTACTTATCATCTCTGGACCTTTAGACATATAACTCGTAACTGTGCAGTACTTCATACCGTACAGCAATTATTACAAGTTGTTCCTGGAAACACAAAGGCACACTTTTCACACTCGTTTAGGATATTAAGATCCTTCCTCTTAGGTACAAGTCCTTTAGAAAATCGCTGCAATTCTTTTACACTATAAATTCCGTACTGAATCATAACCTCCAAAGGAGGGAACTTCATACTACACTGTTAGCAAGACAAATCCTTAATTGGGTTTCATGCAACATGGAAAGAGTCCCGCAATACTTTCTTTAGCCTTAAGCATACCAGCAAATCCATCAATAATAGGTGGGACCATAGTCTTGAGAATCTTCTCAAACTCACTGTCCTTCTCACCCTCATCAATTTCCTCGATAAGGTGATAAAGAATGGCAATAGTGAGCTTCTTCTTCTGGGGTCCGGCAAGCTTCTTGAACTTGGCGGCGGTCATCATAAGTTTAGCAACGATAGGGGGGATGTCCTCTTTTTGGAGACCATCACCCAGGTAATCATTCTTAATCTCTTCAACGAGAGTAACAACTGACTTAGCGTCAATTCTTCCAGCAAATCTTTCAAGTATCACGTCCATTTTATAATCTCTGTTTAGAATAAAAAATGAATACAGATAACGTGATTGCCGGGATTGCGTTTGGTATTGGTTTTGTACAGATGTATCAGGATTTGATCAGAAGTGAAAAAATAAACGAAAGATCAAAAAATGCCGTCCTGTTAAGTATTTTAGCCAGTTGTTTATGGCTTACATATCAGTCAAGAAAGTATGGTATGAACTTTACAGTAGCTTATACAGGTATTGGATTGGCTATTCAGCTTTATGTGCTGAATAAAATATTAATTAAAGAAAGTGAAACAATATTAATTAGGTAAAAGATGGGTATTTTCGATCTTAATACAAAAGCTGTAGTTGTAAAAGAGCCTTTTATGGGTTCAAATCTATATTACATAGACAATTTTTATAAAAATCCCAATGAAATATCGGATTTATTTAAAAAATTACCAAATATACTATATGACGATTGTGAGTCTCCGTATTCAGATAGTTATAATGGTGTATATTTTCTTGATAAACGAGTTATGTTAAAAACTGATGAAATTGTACATGCATGGAAACATTTATCAAATATGATTGGTGGTTATTTACCGGTTTGGCCTCATGGAAAATGTAAAGATGTAGTAGTCAATCAATTTAAATTCCTGGATAAAAAATTTATTGCATGTAAAGATAATTTTTGGCATCCTCATAACGATTCAGGATTTACAGCTCTCGTTTACTTTAATAAAAATGATGATATATGTGGAACTAATTTATATAAAAGAATACAACCCGACTTACCAAAATCTAGAGGAGAACATGTTGATCCATGGAGATCTAATAAAAATTGGGAAAGAATGACAACCTTAAAACCAGCTTTCAATCGGTGTGTTATTTTTGATGGTGATAAATTTGCACATGGTATGAATGTAGTAGATGATAGATACTCGGGGGAAGAGTATAGAATGAATCAAGTCTTTTTTTTCGGAAAGGATTCTTCGGAATGTTTTTCATCCACCGAATAATTATCGTACTTAATAGGCTTAAGGATTTTCTACGTCATCACTGTAGAAATGTCTTCTATCATCTGTGCTCGTATTACTCCCAAGCCTTCTACTGCCTCTTCTACCAAGAAGGTGAAGTCGGTTTCACAATCACCTACTAAGATCCCAACCCCGGGAGCCCTGGACACAGGTGTCATGAAGACTGCGCGATTCGCTGAGGCTGTTAACGGTCGCGCCGCCATGCAGGGTGTTCTGTGGGGTTCTCTTGATTGGGTGATGTCTGGTGAGAATATCGTTCAGCAGCTCGAAGATCCTATGTATGCGGCTGCTGCCACTGGTGTTGTTACTACACTTGCTGCGGCTTCACTCATCACCGCCAAGGACTTCGGCAATGAGGAGTTTTGGAACTTCACCCCCGAGGCTGAGCTTAAGAATGGTAGGCTTGCCATGCTTGGATTCACTACCCTATTGGGATTGAGTGCCATGTAACCTAAAAAATCTATTATTTTAATTTTTTCATTCATTGTTAATCTTCCTGTCCTACGTATCACGTACGACACGAGCATTAAGAGAATATATACATTTACAGCTATAGGTCTCATCCTCTATTGTAGATTTAGATTACTTTGGGGCGCATTAAACCTCCAGCCCTGGTGGCGAGACCACGGGAGAGAGCCATAGCCTTGGGTTTAAGGATGTAGAAAGAGGCGAGGAGGGTGCAAATATATAAGACGAGACTGAAAGCGGAATAACCCTTCTCAGCCTCCTTGGCATTCTCACACTTGAGAGTCCAGTTGAGAGCCACTGCGGATCCAATGAGACCCATAATGGAATATATGAGGGTAAAGACACCAGCTTCGTTCTTAGCAAGTTTGGTGAGGAGGAGGGTGAAGGGAATTGTGAGTGCGATTGTGAGGGTCGCCGCGAGATACTTGTTAAGGTTCTCTTGGATAGATTTACCCTTCATAGATTCACACTTGGAGAAGATGTTGATACCGATGGAAGCGGTCACCATGTAGAAGAAACCGAGAAGGAGAATACCACCAACGGTACCCCACGAAACCTCGAGATCAACCTTACCAGAGGCAATGCTCCTGGCGTTGTCGTACATCCTGGATGCACGCATAGTACTTGTTAAGCTAGCCATGTTTTATTATACTTATAGAAATTATTATAATATATCATATATGAAAATACCTGAAGTCATATTCGTAAAACATTGTCCAGATCTTGCGCCTGAGAGAAAAGTGTTTCTCGAGAAACACCTGAAGGGGAGGGTTCCCATCAAAGATGTTAGGTGGATTGAAGATTACAACCATGACCACATATTTGTACAGTGGTTGAATACAAAGTTAAACCTTCCATATGGTCCAAAATTGACAAGTAATTTTGTAAAGACTATCATGATAATGAAACAAATATTAGAAGAAAATATCCAGTCCAGTTTAATTATTGATGACGACTCTGTATTTTATAGAGATTGGGATTTAATATTTGAAAGTATACCCGATGAATTTGAAAGAATTGGTTACATAAACATGGGTACTTCTCCCTTTTTTAATTATAAACCAAAACTCAGGGAGGTATATCAATTGCCAAATAACGGTGGTATGGAAGTTTTTTGGGCGAATAATGAGTTTGCGCATGCATTTATAAACAATCTGAACATGGAAGAAGCTATTGATATTGTCATTCATGGAATGATGAGGAGTGCGGGTAAGCCATTATTAAATGTTCCAATTGCACACCAGACTTCCGATATAGAAAATAATAGTACTCTTGACCATAGTACACGAAAGTCTTCTAACTGGCAGGCTTATGTTATGAATTATCCAAGTGTACCCAAAATAAATTTGGATACACTTTTTGATGAGTTCAAACAGTTTGAAGTTAGAAAGAAAAAGGTTGAAGATAAGTTTTATGAACTGTATGATAAGAGGGTTGACATTAAGAATGTTAAATATATTCTTAATAGCGACCAAGATCATAGAGTAAATATTATAGATTTTGAGTTAATTAGAAATGAGGTGAATATTTGATCTCCCATAAGCCCCTGCACTATATCCAAATGTAGATAAATCCGTCATGTCCCGATTACCAGCGGTTATAAATAATTCTTTACATGAAGCGAGTAAAAACCAATCAATATAACATGCAAGCCTTTGATCACGTGTAACATCGTAGTTCTTGAGTGTGTCACATTTATACGTTAAAACAATGTCATGCTCAAGGGTTACAATTTTGTCAGGGAAACGCCTCTTAAACATATCTTTAATTTCACGACTATCACTTGCTAAAAATATTTTACCGTCGGTATCTTGAACTATTTTCATAAACTTTTCAAGTGCACTATCCTTGGCAAAATACGCCGGTTTAATGTTTCCATTTTCATCTTTTCCGTGACAACCTATATCCTTAGAATCATTTGAACATGCACCCCTTCTAATATGCATTCCATATGTTAAACCGTGCGGTAACCAATCTTTGTATTTATCAAGAATAGTTTGCAATTCTTTGGTTGGTTTTATAATTTTGTTAAGATTTGAATGAACATGTTGAAAATATTGGGGGTTTATAGCAATTCGTGGTTCGAACTTTTCTTCGCTTTGATCATCAGTTATTTCAAAACCCTCAAACTCAACACCTCTGTCTACCTCTAATAGACTCTTATATACACGTGGTTTCTGGGATCTATAAACTAAATCCGATAGACATAGAGCAACATTACCCCATCCCATAGATTCTGGGAGGTAGAATGTCATTATATGTATATGATTGATTTTATCTTTAAACACTCAAAAACTTTTCTAGATCTTCACGTGTCTTTGTTTGCTTCCACCCCAAAGACTTCAACTTATCCGCGCATATGTAATATCTACTATCATTAAATGGTCTATCCTCCACATAGGTAATCCAATCATCGTAATTTTCGGTTCCAATTATAGTTTTAATAATCATAATAGTTACATCCATAACAGATATTTCATCGTCGGATGCTATATTGTATATTTCACCTTTGTTACCCTTATTCCATACGATATCAACCGCATTTACAACATCATCTACGTGCATAAAAGCGCGTTTTATTTCAGATGAACGTTTACCATGAATTGTACAATTTTTACCCTCTCTTAGAAGCCTTTTAAACTTAGGGATAAGTTTTTCCGGGTATTGATTTGGTCCATATACGTTGTTACATCTAATTATTTTGATATTCATATTGAAAGATTCAATGTACGATCTCACTATCATTTCCGCACCAGCCTTTGATGCGGAATATGGGTTTGTAGGTTTCAAAACACCCGCTTCCTCGGTAAAAGGTTTATCTGTAAGTGATTCACCGTATACTTCGTCGGTACTAAAATGTATAAACTCTACATCAGGAATATATTTTCTACACATCTCCACAAGTATATGTGTACCGTATGTATTGTCCATTGTAAAACTCAAGGGGTCAACAAATGAATTGTCAACGTGACTTTGAGCTGCAAAGTGAAACACGTAGTCAAACTTAAAAAAGTTTATAGTTCTCTCAACAAAATCGGGGTCACATAGGGAACCTTCAAATAAAAGAGCTGCATCTTTATCAACGTTGGAAACGTTGGAACAGTAGTCAATTTTATCTATATTCACAAATGTGATATCTGGATACCTTTTGTGCATAATATTTATGAAATTAGATGCGATGAATCCGCAACCACCTGTTACTAATGCATTAGGCATTTACTTTAGTAGCTGCAAATGTTTTAAGCAAATTACACACACGATCAATATCTTCAATGTCAAGTCCATGATGGGCACCCAAAAGGAAGCCGTCCTTCATGATTTTGTCAGCGTTTGTAAAGTCACCCAGGTACTCACGGAACGCTGGATGCCTCGTGATATTACCAGCAAATGTTACACGCGTTTGTACGTCATTTTTTTCCAAGTAATTAACAATCTCTAAGCGATCTGGACATTGGAAGGGGATAGCAAGCCAATTGGGAATCTGTGAATCATCTGGAAGGGTATAGTAGGGACAATCTTTGAGGTTTTCAATGTACCTCTCTACGTTCTCACGTCTCTTTCTTAAAAACCCTTCAAGTTTATCTAATTGGATGAGACCGAAGGCTGCGTTCATTTCACAAGCTTTGAGATGGTAGCCTGCTACACCATAGAGGAACTTCCAATCATATGGAATACCGTCAACAGAATGATTGAAACGTTCACTGGGCTCCTCGATGTTGTCACCGATACGCCCCCAGTCGCGAAACATTAGGGCTCTCTTGAGATGTTCATCATCGTTAAACATCACCATACCACCAATACCACCAGCGGTGATAACATGACTTGCATAGAAGCTCGTGGTACTTATGTCGGTAGAAGGTGTGTGAGTAATAGTGTCTGCAGAATCCTCAAATAGGATTACATTTGGAAAAGCTTTTCGAATAGCTGACCAATCTGGCATGTTACCAATTAGGTTTGGAAGTAGGAGGCACTTCGTATCTGGGGTAACTACCTTCTTGAGGTCTTCAACACTTGGTACATATGTGTTTAGACCTACATCACAAAATACAGGTTTGAGACCGAGTTGTACAAGAGGAGCAACTGTAGTAGAAAAACCACACGCGGGTGTTACAACCTCAGAACCTTTGGGGAGGTTGAGAGCACAGAGACCTAGGAGGATAGCGCTACTACCAGAGTTTACAAATAGACCTGACTTCTTACCAAAAAGATCAGCTACCCTTTTTTCAAACTCCACAGTACGATCACCAAACCCAGCGAGCCAGCCATCGCGAAGACAAGCCTCAACAGCCTTAATCTCTTCTTCACCATACGATTCAAACTTATTGGGTGCATACCAAACTTTCTTGGGCATTATAGCATAAAGAGTTAAGTATTCTTTAAACTATATGAAAGTTTGTATACTTGGTTCAAGTGGGTTTATAGGAAAAAATATATGGCAAGGAACAGATTGGACAGGTCTTACGAGACAAGATCTAAACTTACTGAATCAAAAAGCGGTAGATGAATATTTCTTGAATAATCATTATGACGTGGTTATACATTGTGCTGCAACCATAGATCAAGTGAGTAGAGGAACTACACATAAAAACATCCTTATGTTTGAAAATGTTTCGAGAGCATTCAAGGGTAAACTTATATATATATCAAGTGGTGCAGCTTTATTGGGGAAACCTCCAACGGATCCTTATGGTCTATCTAAATGGGTTATAGAACAAAGAATTAAGCATCTTCCAAATGTATATTGTCTTCGTATTTGGGGATGTTACGGACCCGGGGAACTTCCGTCGAGATTTAGCGCAAAATGTAAGAGAGATGGACATGTTGTAATTCCTAAGGATAGATTTTTTGACTTTGTGAGTATCAAAACTGTTCGTACCATTGTACACGAATATGTAACAAGCAAAAAGAAACTTGTTAAATATTCTGATCTAGTTTATCCTAAGAAAATGTTACTGTCTGAATGGGCTGATTTTTTTGGAGCAACCTATGAAATTCAAGATACTTCGGAACTGGGGGAATCTTATGTGTCTAATAGATATTTTACGACAGAGATTTAGTTCCAACCGAGTTTCTTTTTGGGTGGCACCGGAACAATCATATCCGATTCGAAATCAATGTAAGGTGTCATATTTTCAAGTGAGTTCCCAAACTCCAATTTAGGGTAAATCTTTTGTGTCTCTGGTATGGGAATATCTCTTAGAGTTTTCACACCATAGGCTTCTGCGATCTTTACAAAGTTTATCGTGTCACCAAAAAGATCGTTTTTAGACGTTGCTGTATATTTTGATTTAAAATAACTGTCTTGAAATTGTTTAATTATTCCATAACAACTATTGTTTAGAATAATGATTTCAATAGGTAAATTATACTTTTTGACAGTGAGAAGTTCTTGAATATTCATTTGAAAACCACCATCGCCAGCAATGCAGTATATTTTTCTAGTTGAACCGGTACCAATGGCAGCACCTATAGCAATAGGAAGTGCGCAACCCATAGATGCGTTACTAAAATTTGTAAACAACATATTACTATCTCGTGTTTTAGCTGTTTGTAAAGTCCATACAAGATTACCTCCTATATCAGGTATAACTATACAGTCCTCAGGGAGATTTTCAAAAAATCCATCTAAATAGTCATAAACAACTGAGTCACCTTCACGTGTTTTTTCTTCACCGTATTTTATTTTCCAGTCGTTTATTTTATTGTTCCATTCATGAGGAAATGTGTAAGGTTCATCACAATAGTAAATGTTAACATTATTTAAAAAATCTTTAGCATCACACGCTATACCAAGATCAATTTTAACACCCTTTTCTGGCATTTTATCGATTTCTTGTGCATCAACGTCTATCATAATTTTTGTTGATTGTGGGGAAAACAGTGCACCTTGTCCTCCAATTTGTCTACTATCAAGTCTACTTCCAATGGAAATAATGAGATCTGCGTTTTGTAAAGCATAGTTTGAACATCTATCCCCATAAACACCTAGTGAACCCACACGAAGTGGGTGATCAGTTCCACATATATCAAACGCGCCCCAAGAAACAACAAATGGTATTCCAGTCTTTCGAATAAACTCCATTGCAGCTTCCTTCGCACCCGCCAATTTCACACCATGACCAAAAATTACAATAGGTCTCTCACTATCTTTGATATATTTCGATATGTTGCACAAAGGAGGGTTGCACCTCTTCTCTAGGGGTAACTCCTTTACCTTCCCCTCTATTTGAGACATTTGTAGATTTACGGGTAAATCCATGAGAACGGGTCCGTATCGGGGAGATTTAACTTTTACGATTAGTTCTTCGAGTATATCTTCAAGTTTAGACAATTCTGGTACATGGACAGACTTTTTGGTAACATCTTCAAACATTTTAGCGACGGGCATTTCCTGAAATCCACTTTGTCTTGGTTTTGAGTTGAAATTAGAAAGATCTTCCTTAGTGTTAACCTGACCGGTGATGAAAAAAGCTGGTATTGAGTCATACCAACATCCACATACACCATTTAGAATGTTTTGTACACCCGGACCACTTGTTACACACACACATGCTATCTTACCAGAACTTCTATAATACCCTTCTGCTGCCATAGCAGCGGACTGTTCATGCTGAAAACAATAATATTTAACTTTGGGGTTTGAAGAAATAGCATCAATAAATGGAACAATCGATCCACCGGTTAGTACAAAATATGTATCTATACCATTGAGGTATAAGGTCTCTATGATATAGTCACAAGTATTCATATTTTATAGTAAAAGTAAATCTTTAATTATATGATTTAAAGTTTTACAGAATATATACCATATATGATAGCTCTTGTAACAGTTCACGATCAAAAGTATGAACCACTCGCTGAATGGACTTTACATAAAAACAAAAAACAGTACTGTCAAAAACATGGGTATCAACTACATTACTCGGGTGACGGTGGTGCCTCTATTGCAGGAAAACCATTTATGGCTAAGGCTAATCCACCCATACCAGACACGCATATTCCTATAGGTTGGGGTAAAATTTATGTAATCCGAAAAATTATGCAACAACACCCAGAAGTTGAATGGATTTTTAACACAGATACGGATGTCATGATTACAAATATGGATATCAAAATTGAAGATATTCTCAAAGAACACGCGGGTCCAAATATTCACATGTTAATTCCTGCTGATTGTAACGGAATTAACTGTGGTAACATGCTTATTAGGAATAATGCGGTTGGAAAGGCTTTTATAAATACGATTATAGCTGGTCTACCTGTATATAGACACTGGTATCTATACGAGAATCAACTCATTCAAGATATGTTCATGGGAACTCATTTACGTGAAAATGGATTTAATCCCGGTGGATCTCTATGGGCAAGTGTGGGTAGAGTTATTCCACAACGTGTTATGAACTCTTATGACTATTCCAATCTACCGCTTCTCAAGAACAGACCTAATTACAAAGATATTCTTGGGAACGATGGAGAATGGGAAGAAGGTGATTTTTTAGTTCAGTGGCCCGCAACCAGTCTTGAGTATAGGATTAATGTAGCTAAAGAGACTCATAATAGGCTCTTTGGCGATCCTGACGCTCAATAGTTTTAATATGCCAAAGTGCAATAAGAGGTTTAGCCTCTAACATAGCAGTTTTCTCTGGAGTAGATCCAATAAGTTTCTCATGAAGATCGTTGGACCATTTGATTTCTCCATTATTTTTATAGTACCTACCTTGATAATCTGGCCAGTTTACCCACCCCATTTCATTAAGGTTGAACTTATAATCGGTAATCCAATCGGCGGTATAACCGGGGCAAATGTTAATTCGTGGAATAAACATAATGTCACCCTCAAAGGTTTTAATATTGGTAAGAAGCGCCTCTTGTGGCATTTCATCGGCATCAATAGCGAAGATGTAATCACCGGTACATTTACTAGCATGATAGTTTCTATGATCGGAAAACTTTCCATCAAACTCTCGTTCGTTAACTACAATCTTATCATCGTATGACTTAAGCACATCCCTAACTTGGGGTGTTACCTTTGTAGAATCAACAAGGATGTTAATTTCATCTTCCTCATCCTTGACCTTTAGAAGAAAGTTGATCAAAGAGTTAATCTCACGATCTTCGTTACAAACACAAATAGCGTAGGAAATCTTCACCATTTATAAGTTAAAGTAAACACTCCTTTAAATAACAATGAAGTATATTTCATACTCTTTATGGGGGGATAATAAGGTATATACTTATGGTATTGTAGAGAATGCTCTAGACGCGGTGAAGTTTTATAAAGGGTGGATTGTAAGGGTTCACTATAATGACACCGTTCCCCAAAATATAATCGATTGGCTCAAAAAACAAGATAATGTTGAACTTGTCCACCATCCAGGTGATAAAATGAAAGCATCAAATAGCCTATGGAGATTTGAAGATTTATTCATTAAAGATGCAACTGTTTTGTGTAGGGATGCGGATTCCAGGTTTTCTGATAGAGAAGTTAAACTTGTAAATGAATGGTTGGAATCTAATAAAGATTTTCATGTCATACGAGATCACAAACACCATATGGTACCTATTCTTGCCGGAACTTTCGGGTGCCGAAATAATTGTTTAGAACGCATTGGAATCCCCATCCCCCTTCATAATATTAACGGTATACCATGCAAATATATTAAGGGTTTAGAAATGATGAATTCGTATTTGGAGAGGGTGGTATTTGTCAAACGTGATATATACTTAGTTGATCAGGTGTTTCTAGCGCAATACGTTTATAATTGGGTTAATAACACAACTATGTTTCATTGTAGTCATAATGCATATGAACCACATGCCATTCCAATTGTTCCAGTTGAACATGGTTTTGTTGGTGAAGTTGTAACAGACTGCCCCAGAGCCTCAGAAATTATGGGAGATAAAGAAACTTCTTTTGAACGGAAAGGAGCGTATTAAAAAATAAAGTTGTAGTAGATATAAGTATGGATAATCACGCCGAAATAAAAGATAAGTGTGACGGTCTTGATACACGATTAGAAGAACTTGCAGCTGATATAAGAGATCTTCCGACAAACTACAAACTTATAAGTAAATATAATAACATAGATGACGATTTACAAAAAATGTATGACTGGTATCATACAATGAAAGACGTATTAAAGCAATACACTCAAGAAAAGCAAATAGTTGAAGCCAAACTTGAGCAATTGGATACCCAAACTAAATCCCTAAATAACGAAGTTCAAAATCTTAAATTACAAGAGTTTTCTCATGACCAACACGGAGGCTCGTATTCACAATTACCTCGTATCCAGCGTCCGTAAGATTTTTACAGAATGCTACATCCTCGGAACACATATCTCGTAATAAAGTCCCATCTTCAGTTTCCATTTCTATAAGTGGATAACTAAAGTATGGATATTTAAGATCTTCTATCACACCTTTACGACATGCAAAGAATCCCATTCCGTTATACGCAACTTTCATATATTTTTCAAATGTATCAGTGTCCTCAACTTTTAGAAAATCGAATGTTCCAGATTTCTTAAATTGGTCCATATCCCACTCCTTAACAGCCGCGTAATGTTTTAGATCTGTCATACGATACAATCCCGACACAACTGGATATTTATCCGTGTCTTCTACGAGTTCAATTATATTTTCGGGTGTAAAAAATATATCAGAATCTATGGTTAGCCACACATCATAATCACTCTTACCATTGAATGGCTTTTGATCAGCTCCTCTCAATACATCTAAACCGAGGGTTTTCATTCTTGAAAATGGAACGAAACTTGAATATTCATTTACGAGTCTGACTTTATATCCACTTTGAATAAGTGTTATAAGTGTTTTCGACCAATTTGTTATAAATGAACCTGAAAACTCACGACCCGGTAACGCAATAATCAAATTCTTCATTACTATTTATACGTTCAATACTTTAAGCACCTCATATACAGCTGGATGTCTAACAATATCACGTTCATCCATTTCTACGTGTTGAATATAGTCACAATCCATACCAGATAGTTTATATGTAAGATAAGAAAGACCATTTTCTTCACTCAGGTCGGATTGATCAAGATCACCGGTAACAATTAATTTAGTATCGTACCCGATTCTTGTGAGTAAGAGGCGCATCTGGTTTGGTGTGGCATTTTGCATCTCGTCAGCTATAATGACAGTATTGTCAAATGTACGACCTCTCATATATCCAAGTGGTTCAATAGTAATGCAACGATCTATTTGATTGATGGATAGATACTTCTCGAAAATGTCAAACATTGGGCGCGTCCATGGCTCCATTTTCCTCTCCATATCTCCTGGGAGGTAGCCCATATCTTCATCGGCTGATACGATTGGTCGTGTTAAGATAACCTTACCTCTACCATATCCCTGAATATGTTCCATGGCAATCTGACAAGCGAGCATGGTTTTACCTGTACCCGCTGGACCCGTACCAATAACAATTGGCTTTTGTGACCTAAGAGCTAGCATATATTTACACTGACCGGGTGTTTTGGGAAACTCCATATAATTTAATAGATAATTATCTCTAAATAATAACACAAAGATATGGATAAAATATATTTTCCCGCCAATAAGTTTAAAAGATACAATCTAAATATTTTCAACTGTATATATTAAGATGGAGGAGTACCTCTTCATTCAAATGAAACCTACCAGGGGTTTTTTGAGTATTACAGATCCAAACAAAAAGAGTAGGTTCGTTTGTTTCAAAGAAAAAAGAACCGCCGAAACAGTTGTAGATTATGTAACAGCATTTAGATCAAATTATGGATTTTGGCCCAGTATGGACATGTCCAAACCTGTAAAAATAATAGAAAGTAGAGTTAAATTCAAGCCCAGATCTCCTTACGAATTGAGGAAGTACCTCACAATTGACACTTTTGATTACGATACGATATTTAACATGGCGAGGCGAACAAATGTATCCTTCTTTTGTGTAGATAATTTTGTACATGTACCAAATGGGCAGCATCAACATTTCATGAACTTGACTGGACAAGAATGGGATGGTGAGGCAGATCCAGTTGAATTTGCGCAGTTAATGGAGTTTAAATATCAAGTTGAAGATTAATTCCAACCTTTAAAATTAGTAAATTTTTGTTTAGCACCCTTTACATTAATTGTAACTTTAGAAGGTTTTTCTTCACCAACTGCGTGCATAGAAGCGAAAAGTACTATTAAATATAATCCCATAGATGGAACATCACCCGGAGATAAAGAATCTCCCACGTTTATTTTTTTATCACCTTCCTCCCAACTCGTTTTAGCGACTAACTTTCCATCTTTAAACTCAACCATTGATCCAAAGTGTTTTAGCATTCGGTGTTCTGGATCCCATTTATTATCCCAAACTTCATCTACCACTTTATCCATCAAGGATTTGTTGTTTTTATCAGTTATACCTACAAGTGTACCATCATCATCATATTGTTCAACGTACCAACAATCATGATCACCACCCGGACAGGAATTGTATTGGGGTGATTCTGCGTCAAAATTGTAAACATACGCAAAACCATTTTCAGGTTTTTGTTCATACGATGAACAAAACTCGGGTTTGTCACCATCACCTTTGCATTGGTGTACTTCGGGTAATTGTATGTACCCTTCAGTTTTTGATTCACCTTTATTTAACTCAGCTCCTTCTTCTGTAATAACGAGTTCTCCTTTGGAGGATGAATCATCTGAAGACGACTCATCTCCTTGACTCATGAAATAAAACACGAGAACACCGACAAGTATGAGTAGTAAGACTACACCTGCTATAACAATCATCTTTACATGTATATCAGAAAAAAATGTAATACTTAAAAATATCATTTGTTGTATACTAAATATGTGTGGCATCGTAGCTCTCTTCGGTGAGGACGTGGAAAATTCATCCCACCTACTTACTCACCGAGGTCCCGATGACTTCCAAACAAAAACACTTGGTAAATGTCGTATGGACTTTTATCGTCTCTCTATTAATGATTTAACTGATGCCGGGATGCAACCATTTAGGGAAGGTAAACATATGTTGGTATGTAACGGTGAAATTTACAATCACAGGGAATTTAGAACTGGTTCTGAAAAGAGTACAAGTGATTGTGCCGTACTTATACCTCTTATTAGAAAGTCTGGTATTGTGAATGCAGTAAAACAAATTAATGGTGATTTTGCATTGGTTATTACTGATGGTAAACGTATCATAGCCGCTCGTGATCCTGTTGGTGTACGCCCCTTGTTTTACACCCGTTATGCCGAAGATTCAATTGCTTTCGCGAGTGAGGCTAAAGCACTTCTAAGATTGGGAGCTAAGATTGAGATTTTTCCACCTGGTCATATATATGATTCATATCTTGATAGTTTTGTGTGTTATCATACTGGTTACTATCCCGTATTTAAAGTTACAGACCCAGTGAATCATAAACATATCCGTGAAGTGCTTGAAACTGCTGTGCATGAACGCATAAATAATACTGAACGTGACATAGGTTTCCTACTATCCGGTGGATTAGATAGTAGCCTCATCGCTTCCATCGCCACAAGAAAGTTGGGTAAAATTAAGACATTTTCTATTGGTTTAGAAGGAAGCCCCGATTTGGTAGCTGCGAGGAAAGTTGCAAAATATTTGAACACTGATCACACAGAAGTAAAGTTCACTATACAAGAAGGACTTACACATCTGAACGATGTGATACATTCACTTGAATCCTATGATACAACCACTGTTAGGGCAAGTACACCCATGTGGCTTCTTTGTAAGTACATTAAGCAACACACGCCATGTAGGTACATATTTTCCGGTGAGGGAAGTGATGAGATTTTGGGTGGTTATCTCTATTTCCACAATGCACCCGGGGTTGAAGAGTTTGCACTTGAGAATATGAGACGTCTCAAGCTTATTCACCAATTTGACGGTCTTAGAGCAGATCGTTGTGCAGGTGCTCATGGATTAGACCTCGTTGTTCCGTTTTTGGACAAGAAGTTTATTGATTTCTGTATGCACATTAATCAAAATCATAAGATGGACAAGATTGAAAAGAAGATCTTGAGGGAGGCATTTGAGGGGTACCTACCTAAAGATATTTTGTGGAGGCAAAAAGATGGTATGAGTGACGCAGTTGGAACAGACTGGGTCACAGAGATTAAGAAGTACGCTGAAGATAACGTTGATGACTCATGCTTTAGGGATACTAAGGTTATGTCACATGGTCATAATACTCCTTTGACGAAGGAAGAGGCTTTGTACAGAACCATCTTTTGGAAGATGTATGGACGGGATAGTGACCATTTGATCTCCGAAATATGGAGACCTAAATGGACAAAAATTAAAGATCCGAGTGCGCGTCTACTTATAGAAAAGAATCCTAACTAATATAAACATGGCTGAGGTCTTTGTTAAGAAATTCAATTGTAAGGATGAGAAACACGTTATGTGGCTCAAAGAGGTTGGGTCGGGTATGGCAAAGGTCACAGCAGGTGAGCGGTATGATATTACTGCTGTAGTTAACGACAATCCTATACCAGGTAGACCCAAGATGGCAAACCCTATGGATTGGGCTTATATACATTTTCAGTTGGCAATGAAATATACAAACGCGGTTTTAAACGCTGACGCCTTCATCCCCTCTGGAAAAAAGGATGTACTCTTCGATAGTAAAATCTCTAGGGTCTGAGTTTTCATCCATTCTAATCAGTAAAATTGGTCCATACGTTTCTTCGGTGTCGAATGGCGCAGGCAACGTATTATTATTTACAAGTTCACTATGTACAGGTTTCATTATAACAACATCCAGGTCTTCCCATTGACCAATAAATGTGGCAGGTCCACCTAATCTTAAAAATATTTCGTTTTTACTTGGAGCAATATCAAGGTCTATTTGTTCTATATCACCCAATTGTTCTTTTATCAGTACAGCCAAAGTCATCTTAGAATCATCTTACAAAAAAATATCAATAGAATGTAAATGATGAAACTGTCTAATAAAAATACACGGGTTATTTTACTGGTTATCGCAGTGGTTGGTATTTACTTACTTATGAAGAATAAGGAATTATACATCCCTCGTGAGTCTGCGTACAAATATGGAACTGTTGACACTAATCCTGCGCGTCGCACCTCTCAATTCTTTGACAATTGTTCGCCTGAAAATATGGCTGATTGTAAGAGAAATAATCCTTACGAAGGTTTACCACTCCCCTAAGTCGCTTAAAAACGTAGTTAAATCTTAAGTTAAGAATGGAAAACTCAACGCGTCAATTTGCGATTGACCGCATCTCAACTCTCCTCGAGATTCCTAAAGATGACACCATCTGTATAAATCTCGAGAAGAACATACTAAACTACGCTACTGAACAAGCGCGAAAAATCAATCAACAACCCGCATGGGATAACCATAAATATACCGGGATGTATAAACAGAAGTTTCTTCAGATTCAACATAACTTGAAGAACTCACCAGTTTTAAAGGGGTGGATTGTTGACAAAAAAATTAAAACTAAAGATGTGATTGATATGCGCCCAGAAGATCTTTGGCCAGATGGACCCTACGCTAAAAAGATGGAAGACAGGATTATAAAGGAGATGAGAAAGGCTTACTTGGCGAAGGAGAGTAAAAATCAAGATGGTTTCTTCAAATGTGGACGTTGTAAATCAATGAAAACGACCTATTACCAGATGCAAACGAGGTCCGCTGATGAACCCATGACTGTGTTTGTAAGCTGTCTCAATTGTGATAAGAATTGGAAGTGTTAATATAATACTTGGAATCTGTCCAATCTGTTGGCATATCACCTACAGACAAAATATAGTTATAGCCTAACTTCTTTTTCATATCAGTTTTTGTTTCTGCACTCGTAAATCCCAAATAATGATATGGTATTCCATGGTTTTGTAATTGTTCGATGGTATATTCAATAACAGATGGAATACCCGCTCTCGCCGTTATAATGATAATACGATACCCTAAAGCTTTCATTCTATGTAATAAATTAATGATTGGTGTATTAGGAGTTCCATTTGTCCATATAAGAGTGTCATCTATATCAAACATAGCAGCATCATTTTCACCAGCTGGACCTATCATATTAAAGTTATTAAAGATTAAAATACTGTGATGTTTAATATGATCGTAGACGTTAGTTGTGACGATGGATCAATCCAGATTGCTCGTGTAGTGCACCAACATGCTGGTATGTACGCAATAAACTTTTTAGAAGTGAAGAAGGTGGGTATTTACGATTTTTCATCTAATACTGAACTCGTATCAAAGGAATCTATTTCTGGGTTTTATGATGTAGATAATCTTGAGTCTACAGATCTATTTGTAAAGGTTAACAATGGTTACGAGTTGATTGATGACAGTGAAGACGAAGACTACACCGGCTCCGAGGATGATGATGATGAATCCGAGGATGAATCCCTTGTAGATGAGAATGAGGAGGCTTAAATAATACAATCGTTTTAATTTTATGGAGTGTCCAGTGTGTTACCAAGAACACACTGGATATAAACTCAATTGTGGACATTCTTTTTGTTATCAATGCATTTTTCATTGGTACCAAGAATATGAATCACGTACATGCCCAATTTGCCGCCAAGATATATTTTTTGATACACGGGAAGTTCACGTAGATTGCGAACATAATTCGTCATTTGATGATTATTTGCAGTTTCATGAACTGTTAGATAAGTATAGGGGTCTACATATAAAAGATATAGAATACCTAAGCTGCCAGAGTTGGGTAAGAAAAGTAACAGAATATAGAGCTAAGAACCCATCTCATACTAAATATACTTTCTATGGACTTCAAGGAACCCAAAAAACGTGTTACCAAAAACGACAAGAAAAACAAGAAACAGGTGTATTCGCAAAAGTGTCTACGCCTCAAGGTTGAGTTTTTGGAGAAGCAAACTCAAACCAGAATGTTGAAACAGGAACCACGATAAGTACTATAAAGGCTGCCGCAAAGGTTAGCATCTTACTTAAGGTTTTGAAAACAATATAGATCAACTAGAAGTGATGGCTCCTTATTACCCACCCAACGCTCATTATTCTCAGATGGATGTCAGTGATTATGACGAAGATCACATTTTCGCATTCATCGGTAGGACTGGGAAGCGTTTCTACTGGTTGACCAAGTTTCTTGAACTTGATTACCTCTGGTATGATAAGGAAAGGAAAGTTGTAGAAATGTGGGGACCATATCATACGCACGTCAACAACCAATCTGAACATGTCATCAGATGTGAATTGGATTTTTTTCAACCTAAGTTAGAGAAGAGTTCTTCAATTTCTAAAGATGAGTGTGTACAAGCGACCACTGCCCAGGCATAGGGTGCATCACGCACCTGGTTCCTATCCAAAAGCCAATCCATTGGAGGGTAGTGTGTTACACAGTATAATCACCCCATGCGACACAAAATATTTTAATTGTGTACGTGGACCGGTGTACAAGCAAGATGACTATCTTAAGGGATTGGAAAAAAATAACAAGGAAATGGGCATTCCTTACAAAGACCCACAACTACCAGAATATATCCACGTTCCTCCGGTGGAACGTGTCAAAGAACCTGAACTCACTTTCGTGGATAGGGTTTATATGAAAATGAGAATTCTTAAAAATGGAACTGTGCGAATAAAACTGGATCCCTCCTTTGCTATACTATATGTGAAATACTATAGTAAAGGTAAAATACCACCTCAAAAGAATATAATTCAGGCTTATAAGTCTATGGGTTTCAGTTCCGAGTTTCAGGAAAAAATAAAAAAAGGTTTTCTTAAAAATGTTGAACAACAAAAACGAAGTGAAAAAGTGATAAATAGTGTGTTCAATAAAGAACCTGTAAAAAAACCAAAAACGAAAAAGAAAAAGAAAGAGGAAGAGCCAGTGGAACAGGAAGAACCACTGGTAATTGTCGAAGAGCGGGAGGAGGACGAGGAAGAAGATGACCCTGCACCGGAGGATGAAGGAATGGATGTGGAACCAGTGGAGGAGGATGAGGAAGTTGAAGAACCCGCGGAAGAGGAATATTTATCAGACTAATTACGTTTTAAAGGTGGAACCCTAACACCCAATGATCGAAGTGAATGTCGCTTTTCCCGTGAAAGCTCGGTATCTGGATCTCTCTGGTATTCCAACCATATAAAAAGATCTGGCGTTCCGTCTATTTCTGAGAGTATATTAAGGTGAGTGTGTTTTCTACGAAAATCATTTAATCTGGTAAACATTGTAATCCAGTGATCTTCGGAAGGACATATCCACTCCTCTTTATTTGAAGGGTCTTCTAAATAGTCAATAGCACGGTTTAAGAATATATCATAATATTCATTGTAATCATAGTCCATAACTTCTTTCAACGGTGGATCAACTAACAACTCCAACTCAATCATTTCAATTGGAAAAGCCCATTGTATCATTTCAATCGCATCTGTGCTTGACATGATATACCGTATCATATCCGATGTTAACAAACTGCGTTCCCTTTTTTTCTTGTTTCTATTGTGATTTTTACGGTTTACGTTAAGATATTCCTCCCTGCAGAGTTCAAACGAATTTTCTATAATCACTTCTTGAAGTTCAATTGGTAACGCATCCCATAAAGTTTGTTGACTCATCTCTCCCTTGAATTTTGTGTAGATAATATTTTTGACAGCCTAAGTTACGAAGACTCTCACATAATAAATTACTTTAAAATGTTCATCACTCACGTCACTGTCGGTGATCTCATCCTTGAAAGATCCACCTTTTGGAATCTAAAAGAAGCATCAAATTACGCACGTGAAGCCGCTAACAACAAAATTTGGGAGTTTGGTGACAATCAAATCTACTACGGAGACGTTCAATCTTTTATTTACAAGCCGAAGTTGTGTGTAACTTCTGATCACATTGATGAACATATTCTTTCTTTCTCTCCTTCCAAAAGAAATCGCCGTAATGTCATGCGACCAGCACGTGGTTAAAATACAACTTGAGATTACACAGATGCTTTACATGGCTTGGCATTTTGCGCAACAAGAAGACTATGTCACACAAAATGCACCACTAACTAAGGATGGAACTCGTCGCGGTTACAAACCTGCTCACCCCAAGCATCCCATGACCATGTGGGTTGCAACGAGTTTGGAAAACTATATGTACGCGTGTAAGATTGGTATTGCACTGACCCTTGAGTACACGCGTAGATATGGAAAAATACACACATGTGCGAGACACCTCATGTGGCTTTGGGACAACCACCCTTCCCACTTTGAAGAGAGGCGTAGTGAGAAGGCATTTTACTCTAAAGAGGGCATACCCGAATGTATGCCCGAACAGTATTGGTCAGATAATGTGATGGATGCTTACCAAATGTACTATATGATGGAAAAAATGAGTTTTGCTAGATATAATGTAAAGGGCTGCGAAATAAGTACATCTTCTCAGGTCTCCTAATTGGTTCTTCAGTGTATCCAAATTCTTTGAGTATTTGAGGTACTATACTATTTTCATAGTCAATTAGTTCTACCAATATTGTTGGTAAGTTTTTGGTTATTACTTTCTTCGCACCTTCTAACACCTGTGGCTCATGACCTTCTACATCTAATTTTATAAAAGACACCTTACCATTGTCATAGTAGATATCATCCAAACGACGGCATGTAACCACCGTTTTACTTGACTGATCTGTACCATGATCTACATGTATAGAAGTTCCACCATAATTTCGCAATCCCGTAGTTTTGACTTCATTTGGTAAATACATATAAACGGATTCAGAATTGTTTGAAAGTGCTACAGGTATAGAGTGTATTTGATGTTTCAAATTGTTATTTTCAATATTTAAGTCTACTATTTTATGATATACAGGTTCAAATGCATATACAGGACCGTAATCTGAAAACATCAATGAATTGTAACCTATATTTGCCCCTATGTCAAATATCTCAGTTCCAGGTGTGTAATATTTTTGAATATCTTCCCTCATCCATCCATCCCACTCACAGCCCGCATTTATAGTAGGACCTATATACTCATCATTTGCTATAGTGAATACATTATATTTACCATTGTTTGTATTTTTTAAATTAAGATGGATATTACTCATGCGTTATAAATGTAGTTAAACTTTATATTATATAATATAACAATGCTTGGAACTCTTTATGGTTGGCGGTTAATAAAAAATCCTATGGAATCTCTTGCAGTTGATCCGGCAGTTTTTCGTGGTCCTATTATAGATTGTGAATATTTTTGGGACAAACGCGCCGAGCCCGGTGGAGAAGAATTTGTACAATCTAACCTTTGTACATTTGCTACAACTTTGGATGTGCACGATCTGATTGAACCAACAGCTGAAAAGATAAAAGACATGAATCCCGGGTGTACTCTTCAACTTTACATTACTATTAACACTACTGATGTACACCCAGATATTATTGATTGCATGAAAAAGAACTTTTCAAAGGTTATAGTACCATTTAAATACATGAAAAATATTTTAGATAAACACAATGTTAATTGTGAGTATACCAATTGGTATACATGTCCATATTTATCCAATTTAAGTCTGGTTGTACCTAAAAAAAGAAATCCCGAAGAAATTATATTTTACCATAATGGCATGAATAACCCCGCTACAAATTTAGAGAATATGACAAAAGTTTTTGATAAAGTTTTAAAAGGAACAAAACATTATTTGATTGTTCGTTCAAATTATACTGACAACTTAATAAAAAGCCCTAATATTAGATATTCAACGGACACAGAGAGTATAGTAACATGTGCCAATCTATATAATATGTGCGATTATGTAGTATCTTTTTCTAGAGTTGTGGATACAGCTAGAGATATTTTAGAAGCGAAATATTTTAATAAATCTATAATTGCACACGATCAAGGTTCACATGCAGAAATGAAAGATGAAAAGTGGATTACACTTCCATCTAAAGAGGTTCCTGTCTCCGGGGTCATACCGAAGATCAACGGAGTGGTTATACCACTGTCTTCTGAAGATGACCCCAACGCTGAAAAACTTTTGAAAATGAGTTTTCATGGAAATTGGTGGGAAATTGACTATGAAAAGGCAGAAGAAATTATTAGAAAGTTAGTTAAAACTTAAATCTGTATACTAAAAAAAGATGTTTAGTCTCTCAGCTAAATTACCCGTAGCTCCACCGGTTACTATAGATAAAAAGGAGAGAGTATACCACCCAAGGACATATAGTGATTTTGTAAAGAGTATCAAGAATAATGAACTTCCGAGAGTTGTCGTAAAACCTAATCAAAATATCGCCCTCTATGATGATGATGAGGGAAACTATGGAGACACTCAAATTGTTCAAACTGAACAGCTTTGGCAAACTCTTATGGAAAGTGATACAAATGTTATGGTTGATATGTCTCAACCTACTTCTCTACTTGATTACCTGTCTACCTTTTTCCTAATTTCCCTTGCCTTTTTTTTGTTTCGTGGCGTATTCAGTGGACAGGGTGGTCAAAATGGAGGTATGAGTAATCCTTTCCTAAAGAACAAAGAGTTTAAAGCAGAGGAAGATATCGAGACCCGTTTCAAGGATGTTGAGGGTATTGACGCAGCCAAGGATGAACTCGAGGAGATTGTGGATTTTCTTAAGAAGCCCGAACGTTATTTTGGGAGCGGGGCCAGGATCCCCCGCGGAGCTCTTCTTGCTGGTAAGCCTGGTACAGGTAAGACTCTCCTTGCTCGTGCTATCGCAGGTGAATCTAATGTTCCGTTCATACAATGTTCTGCGGCGAACTTTATTGAAATGTTCGTCGGTGTTGGAGCTAAACGAGTACGAGATCTCTTTGAGGTTGCTCGCGAAAACCAACCTTGCATTGTCTTCATTGATGAAATTGATGCCGTCGGTAAACAACGCGGTGCGGGTGGCATGCCATCTAATGACGAGAGGGAACAAACCATTAATCAACTCCTCACAGAAATGGATGGATTTGACAATGAGACTGGTATCGTTGTCATTGCAGCTACTAACCGAATTGATATCCTTGATGATGCACTGCTTCGCCCGGGGCGTTTTGACCGTAAGATTCAAGTTGGTCTCCCTAGTGTCAGAGGTCGTAAGAAGATTTTGGGAGTGCATGCACGTGGTAAGAAGCTCGCGAGTAATATCAACCTTGAAAGCATTGCCAAGCAAACTACAGGGTTTTCTGGGGCTGAACTGGCAAACCTTCTCAACGAGTGCGCTATCCGCGCTGTCAGAGACGGCGACGGGACAATTACTACAGATATCGTGGAAAATGTCTATCAACGTGTCGTCGTGGGCGCGAAGGGTGATACGAAGTTTTCCCAAAGGAAGAAAGAACTTGTAGCCTACCACGAGGCTGGTCATGCCATAGTGGGTGCTATTCTCCCAGACTATGACACCGTTCGCAAGGTCTCAATCATTCCACGTGGTGGTGCGGGTGGTGTAACCTTCTTCCAACCCTCCGAGGAGAATGCTGAGTCAGCTATGTATACCAAGGAGTATCTCATTTCTCAGATCACCGTGGCTCTCGGTGGTAGGGCTGCTGAAGAGATCATCTACGGAAAATCTCGTATAACAACGGGTGCTTCGGGTGACTATGCCCAGGTATACACGATTGCTCGTGAGATGCTTACCACGTATGGCTTTAGCAAGTACAATTTTGACTACCGCAATATGTCCAGTGAGGCTTCTAAACTTGTTGACCTCGAGATTAACAGCCTTGTTACTCACTGTTACGGTGAGTCTTTAGGTATCATTGAGGGAAACCGTGAAAAGCTTGAGGAACTCAAGGACAAACTTATTGAAGATGAGATTGTTGATGGTGATTGGGTCTATGACCTGATTGGTCGTGACAGGTGCACATCAATTGACTGTTCGGTCAGTTTTGATTAGACCACCCTAGAAAACAGGTAATTACGACAGGTATACTTATCGTATGAACCCATCTTTCTATTTTTAAAAATCGTTTTCCCCTCCATTTCCAAGGTGATGAGTACATTTTTACTTGGAAGTGGATACACAACGTGATCTATATATTCATCAGTCATGGGTCCCAGTGATATTTCATAAAGTTCTTGGTTCTCTTGATTCTCAAATTGTCCCTCTATACCAGCACCACTCGGTAACAGTATTTTACACGTCGACATGAAGCATTTACAACTTGGAATCTTCTTAATCGTGAATTTTACGTGATGGTCTGTTTTATTGACTAATACCAGGTTGCGTTTGAGACCACATAATTTATGAATCCAACGCCCAGGTAAATACGTGGGACGTCTTTTTCGTTCATTCATAGACATAGTTTCCAATGCCATACTTCTATCCAGTAAACGCAGAGGTACGGGAGGGAGCTCGGGCTTTGGGGGAAGTTTAGGCTCTGACTCTGGCTTGGAAAACATATCAAGTACGAACCCAGTCATTTAAAGTAATATCATAAAATTATTTCTCAGTAAATTGTAGAATGAGCACAAATCAAAGAAGGAACAATGTTCTTCCCAAAAAGAAGGTTGATTTAATTAGCAAATTAGTTACACTTGTCCAGGAAGTAACAAAGGATATTGATCTGCAGCACTTTTTAATTTCTTTATATGATGAAACTGCGAATGATAAATATACTGGGGAATTATTCGGAGGTAAAAGTGTTGACATCGCCAAAAAAATTATTGCCAGGCACGCGCAAATGTATTCAAAACCATACAGTCGGAATGCATCAAAAGGATTCTTTAGGGGTCCAATCGACGGTCCCAGTATGGAATTTAAATTCAAAACTGAAGGAGATCTGTTAAACTTTGCGTTTTTAATGTATTTGGATATGAAGCACGATGAAACTATTTCGGCAAGTGTCGATGATTCTAATGGAAAAAAGGTTTTGAAGCCCGTAAGTTTTGAAGAATTTTGTGGTGAAAAAATAGTTGTGAAAACAAAAACAAATAATAAATCTTATGAATCACCAGTTTACATGTTATTTGGTAGGGCTCTTGTTACTAAAAATAAACCACTTGTAAAAACACCATTCATAAAAAAAATTGAGGCTGTGATAGAAGGTGCTCAAGGGAAAGCTGAAACTGGAGTCAAACAAAACTTCATGAATATTTACGGTAGTAGCCTTTTAACCAAAGAAGTTGACGCTGATAAATCTCGGGTTGGCAGTAATTTCTTACCCGATGGTCATAACGGATTTATTAGTGTAGATCAGGAAGATAAGACTGCTACCATAACACGTTTTATAGATAAAACTAAATATGAGCGGGAGTCTAATAAGGCTCGTGTAGCAGTTTTATACCCCATCGTATCAGTTGCAAATCTAATGGATCCAGGTAAGAGGATGCTTATCGAAAGTGCTAAAGAAGACACTAAATATTCGATGCTTGCACAGGGGTTTGGTAATGTCAATCCTTCAAATAACAATATAAATACAGATGCGATTATTTCCAGATTGGCGTGGAATTACAAAAAACCATCATTTATATTAAGACAACCAGATGGTACTGGTACTGCACTTGGTGCGTATTATACGAACCGGGCGATAACAGGTTCTAACGGAGCCAAGGGAAAAGGGTATGCATACATTGTAAAGCGTGGAAAAGCGGTATATAGATTGGATTCTAATATGTCAAAAGAAAAGGCAAAATCTGGAACAACCGGTGACAGATTAGCAAAGTTTTTTGGTGATTTTTACCAGGCTCTTACAGTAATTTCTTATATAAAATACAATGAAAATGAAAAATACCATTTTGCGTTAGGAACTGGTGATGCTATGTTGGCAAACATCTTTATGTTTATGTCTTCAATAGGGGATAGTTCACCTAATCTTTTGTTTGCTATGTCTGTACAAGAAAAACTTAAAATTTATGGTAAAATAACCAATAGTATACGGGTCAAGAACTTGGCTGTACGAGCTGTAACACGCATGACTGAAGCGAGTCCTTCTCCAAATAGACCTCAAAATAGACCTCAAAATAGATCTCAGAATAGCCGTTTAAACTCTATTTTAGAAGGGAGTGGAAACAGTGCTAATACTGCTACTTCTCGGAATAGTACCGCCAGTTCTGGAAAGAAAAATGGAAATAAAAATGGAAATAAAAATGGAAAGAAAAATGGAAAGAAAAATGGAAATAAAAATGGAAAGAACGGTGTTGCGGCACCTAAAGCTACCCCAATACAAGTGACTAATGCAACCATATCCCAGCTAGGAAAAAGGAAGAGAGCAAATAACGGACCTCCACCCGTGAGGGGTCCTAACACACAAAGTGGTGTTGGTTCAAAGAATTCTATGGCGGGTAACAGAAATAAGAACCTTAACAATAATGCGTCGTTCTCTGGAAACTCACAGCCAAATGCTAACAAGCCAAATGCTAACAAGCCAAATGCTAACAAGCCAAATGCTAACAAGCCAAATGCTAACAAGCCAAATGCTAACAAGGCAAGGATTACTGAACGCAACAACCAACGTGGTGTCAAGCGTGCAAGAAACAACAATAATAACAATAATGTGAATCAACCCTCTGCGAAAAGGGTTAACGTATCTCGTAACAAATTGATTCAAAACTTGAGGAAAAAGAAACTCCGCAACTTCGTGGTCAATGGTTTGATGAAGAGTTATGACAACAAAACAAAAACAGCTAATCAAATTATACGAGAGGCAAACACCTTTGGTAAAACAGTTGCAGCGGGTATAACTGCCCAAAGAATGGGGACCCTTAGAAAACGCCCTTAAACGAGTTAAAGTTAATACCCCTATAATTATTATAAATAGATGATTGCAACACGTATTTATAATAGTGCGAATGAGCCCACCCCTGACCTACTTCGACGTCATAAGACTAAGAGTCCCTGTTCTAAGCGTCCCATCGTGAAGGTGAATATAGAGGAGAGGCTTCGTAAGGACATTGTTAAATATAAGACTGCCAATAATAAAATTAAAACTCTGGCTAAGTGGAATCTCCGCTCAACGAGGGCAGCCCTCAAGGATATCGAGGAAATGCTTGAGGTAATCGAGGACCTCTACGGTGAGGATACATATGAATAATTTAAAGGTTGTAGATTACATTAAGTAAATGGATTTCATTCTTGAAATACCAAATCTTTTTCACAAGGATGTGTGTGAAGATATGATTAAACGATTTGAAAAGGATGATGGGAAAGCACCTGGTGTTGCAGGTCCTAACTTAAAACTTGTACCCAGTTTTAAAAGTAGTACAGACTTATTTTTCTCGGAAAACCCCGAATGGGAGGATGTGGTGAAATATACATTTAATAAAACACAACAGGCGTATGAAATATATAAAGACCATTTGAATACAAAAGGTCTTGTTCAGTCTTTAGAATACGCATTTCGTGATAGCTATGATATGGGATATCATATTAAAAAAACAACTAAAGGCGAATATTACAATTGGCATAATGATGGACTTAGTAAAGAATCACGTTTTCTTACATTTATAATATATCTAAATGATTTAAATCCTATTTACGAGGGGGGTGGTACAACATTTCATCCAACCGTTGGAGGTGGGAAAGTTATAACACCCGAACAAGGAAAAATGCTTATATTTCCAGCTACTTGGAATTATTATCACATGGGATTACCGGTAGTGTCAGATAAACCAAAATATATATGTGTTGGTCAACTATGTTCTAAAAACATATGAGCGATTTAAAGGTTATACATTATTTTAAGTAAATGGATTTCATTCTTGAAATACCAAATCATATCCATAGAGAAGTATGTGAAGATATGATTAAACGATTTGAAAAGGATGATAGTAAAAAACCCGGTGTTACAGGTCCCAATTTAAAAGTTGTAAAAAGTCATAAAAGTAGTATAGACTTATCTATTGTGAGAGATTCCGGTTGGGATGACGTGGATGATTATTTGTATAATAAAACACAAGAAGCATTTAGAATGTATGAGCAACATTTGGCTACAAAAGGTCTTGCTCATGGTGTAGAATATGCGTTTAAAGATAGTTACGATCGTGGATACCAAATAAAAAAAACGACTAAAGGTGAATATTACAATTGGCACAATGATGGACTTGGTAAACAATCACGTTTTCTTGTTTTTATAATATATCTAAACGATTTAAACCCTATTTATGATGGAGGTGGGACAGCTTTTCACCCAACCGTCGGAGGTGGAAAAGTTATAACACCCGAACAAGGAAAAATTCTTATATTTCCGGCTACTTGGACTTATTTTCATATGGGATTACCAATGGTGTCGGATAATCCAAAATATATTTGTACCGGGTGGCTTTGTTCTAATAAATGTTAAAGAAATGGGACTATAATAGGATAGATGGAGTATATTCTAGAGATTCCGAATAGTATTTCAAAACATAAATGTAAAGAAATTATACGACGCTTTGAAGATGATACCAGAAAGACACCCGGGGTGGCGGGAACACCTTCGACAGTTCAACCTGTTAAAAAAAGTTTAGATTTAGGTATTTCAGGACATGGTGAATGGGCGGATATTGACAAACTCCTTCATTCGGAACTCAAGCGGGGACTTGAAAAATATAAAGAATATTTAAACAAATTGGGTTGTGGTTCTAACGGGAATTTTGCAAAATCTACCGACACTGGATATCAGATTCAGAAAACTGTAGAGGGTCAATATTATGGATGGCATCATGATTCTTCAGTGGCGACGAATAGAGTTCTTACATTTATATGGTACTTGACCAGTCATCATACAATAGAAGATGGGGGTGGTACAGCATTTCAACAGTATTGTGCGGGTGGTAAAATTATAACTCCCGAAGAAGGTAAACTCGTATTTTTCCCTGCCACATGGACTTATATGCACTGTGGTTTACCTTTGATTTCTCAAAGAGCCAAATATATTGTGACCGGTTGGATATCTTGTGACAGCATGTAACAACCTAAGTTACCTCAAAACCTTTAAAAAATAGTATGAACTCCCCAAACGAGACTTTCAAAAACGCAAGAGTTATCTTGAGTCTCATTTGGATTGTAGGGGGAATAAACGATAATGTCCGCAACCATCACTAAAACTAAAAGGTCTAAGTTATAGCTTATAGATTTAAAATGATATACATATATATGGCGATTGACAAGACTATGAAAGATAAGCTGACTGATTCTGAGAAGAAGAAAATCAAGCAGGAGAACAAGGCGAAGGCAAACCCCAAGAAGGCTGAGGCTAAGAAGGAGAAGAATGACGCGTGTCGTGAGAAGCGAAAGGAGGAGGGAACCACCAAGACGTTCTCTTAACCTAAGTAAACCCAAATCTATATAAAAAATCAACTAATGAACACTCTTAACGAGACTTTCAAAAACGTAACCACCATATTGAGTCTCATTTGGAGCGTAGGCAGAATCCATGAACACATTACCCGCAATCATTAGAGCGAAATCCCGTTTAGGTGTCATTCAACGTCATTTGAATGTACTCGCTCTCAAAGAGGAAATTCTCTTTCCTAAAGTTGACGTTGTTCCCACGACATATTGGGGATACTCAATTCAAATGGATGTTATCCACGACGAAAAGATTATCAGTTTTGTCACCGAGTCTTTGACATTGAATGACAAAAAAGAGGTTTATCTCACCCAAAAGAGAATGATGCGTGAAATGTATCCAAATTACATGATCTTGGAGAAACATTCTTAACCTAAGTCTTTAGAAATCTTTGTAATTTTCAACTTAAAAATCAACCAACATGGAAAATCTCCAAAGTCTCATGTCCTGCCTTGACGAAATCTCCAGTCAGATCCCCGATGGTATCTATCTGAAGATGGCAGATCAAATGAAACGCGTTCATGACCACATGAACGGTAACAAACCAATCCACGAAGACACGTTCTACTACAGTGACGATGATTCAGTTCTTGAAAGTGACAATGACAGTGACAGTGACTTTGAGGCTTCTCCACCGAGGAGGGTCCTCATCACTCCTATCAGAAATCAGCTTCTGGATTATGTGAAGAAGATGCACCAGGAGTACAAGGTTCTCATGAAGTGGGAAAAGGAAGCACGCCGTACATTTGATCCCATCAAGCGTATGAATGCGTTTCGAAAGAGCCAGGCTATCAAGCAATGGTGTGTGAAGAACGTCCGTTGGGCTCCCGGTGGTGAGGCTGGGGAACTCGTTGGTTACCTAAGCACCGCCGCCGTGAATGGACCGACAAGCGGCTGGACCTGGAAAAACCTGGTGGAAAACGGTCTTCGGACAATTGTGTTGGAAATTGGAACCGAGGAGGAGATTATCCGTGCTTCCAACGACACGTTCCTCTACTATGATGATCTTTCACTCAAAACAATCCAAAAGCTTCCCGCCTTTGAGAAGAAGATTCATGATGACTACAAGGAAGAATGCCAAAGGAACATGACCGAGTACTTCAACAACGCTAAGTTAAAGGTGGTTGAGTCGAAGGCAGAGATGTCTAGGTTGGAAATGCTTTGTATGGAGACGGAGGTTAAGTTGAGGGAAGTTGATGTCACTGTCTATGGTCGCGATTACTGGGAGTCCGCGACATGTGAGTTTTGGGTGGGTGAGAATGGACGAATGGTGGACACCGGGTTGGTGGCGCGGGTCGAACGACGCCTTTAAAGATTAAATAGCAGTGTAATATAGTAATGAATGTACTTCAAAATGTAATGCAAATCATAGACAGTATATCTGATAAAATCCCCGAGAACGTTTATCTAACCCTTTGTGAAGAGTTGAAGAAACTCTACTCCTTTATACCCGATAAAGTTAGACCAGCCATGTCCAGATCAAATAGTGGTGTAAATAGCCCGGCGAATGGATATTGGTTTCGATAGAAAGTTTGTAAAACCTAAGTAAAGTAGGTTTAAATAATTATATTAACATATATCAGATGAATAATCCTGTACCTGTAAAACTTCTACCGGCGGGTGCAAATCGCACCCAGCTCATGAAAGTGATTGGTGAAAAGACTCTTAATTTCAGTCGTAACGATTACATAGAACGTACTGCGGGAAACAAGACTGGTGGAGGCGCGAGAGTTTCGCTTTTTCCGGCGCGCGAACGAGCCCGAACCCTTATCGCTATTGAGAACGCTTCTGAAATTGCCAAAACATATCTTCACGCCCCGGGTATGTTTGAGCAGATCATGACAGATACTATTGGGAATCGATATATATCTTACCAAATTAAGGAGACCACTAATAATCTCAATACAACGAGAAAAAAGTACCCCCACGACACTGATCAAGACTTCATTTTACTTACTCATAAGTTTAAGAATAGGACAGGTCATACCGGTCTCCTTCATATAGAACATCAAAATGGAAAAGTGACTGTATATGATTCTATGTATGGAATGGGTTCAAGATTTTTAACAGTAGCGTTGGAACAGTTTGGGTCCAAGATGGAGTGGAGTACGCCTAGGGTACGATCTATTTTTGGATGTAAAGCGAAGGTAACTGCGAGGTCAGAAAAGGTAAATGTGCAACCTACAGGTGGTTTTGTAAAAAACAGCTACAGTACATTTACGAATGACCCGTCAAATTGGGGATCCCTAATTCTCAATAAGCTCGGTGAAAAGGGTGCACGGGGAGCATTCAGACTTTCTCAATACGATGAACTTTCACAACATCATTTCTGTTACATGGAGGCTCTGTATGCTATGATGTTAGCGATTGGTCGCACTAAAAACCCTGGTCCTAATGATCCTCGTAAGCGTATCTCTTTCATTAAGAAGTTCATTTGGGGTATAATTCACAAATATACACCAAAAAGTGAACGCAACACTGCCGAGTGGAAGTATTTTTCAAAAACTTTCCCGTACATTATGAGCACCACTTCGAAGACTGGAAAGACACTTAGATTGTTTCAGGGAACAATGCAACTTCCCGATAACGACGGATTGTTTGGCGTTAGGACGACGGCTATGAGCTGGAAGGGATACGATAAAATTGATGGGTCGTGGTCTATTGAGGACGTACTTAACTGGGTACATACTGGGAGGTCACCAAGAGGTAACCGTAACGCAAACTCTAATTCTAACTCAAATAACAACGCGACACGATCGTTCCGCCGCCCCACTAAAAATAACATGAACTCCAACAACTCAAACTCAAACTCAAACTCAAACAACAACAACAACCGTAAGAGCAACTCCAACTCAAATAA
>Ga0209713_10000065_pt1 | contig 60964 bp, 56 predicted proteins | sample ArcOceMetagenome_3_FD_187444 | JGI IMG/M metagenome (GOLD analysis project Ga0209713, IMG submission 187444) | Marine eukaryotic phytoplankton communities from Arctic Ocean - Arctic Ocean- Svalbard ARC20M Metagenome (SPAdes) (version 2) | ecosystem: Environmental > Aquatic > Marine > Oceanic...
AACCCAGCTCGCGTGCCACTTTAATGGGCGAACAGCCCAACCCTTGGGACCTTCTCCAGCCCCAGGATGTGACGAGCCGACATCGAGGTGCCAAACCACTCCGTCGATGTGAGCTCTTGGGAGTGATAAGCCTGTTATCCCCGGAGTACCTTTTATCCTTTGAGCGATGGCCCTTCCATGCGGAACCACCGGATCACTATGCTCTACTTTCGTACCTGCTCGACTTGTAGGTCTTGCAGTCAAGCACCCTTATACCATTATACTCTACGCACGGTTACCAAACGTGCTGAGGGTACCTTTAGAAGCCTCCGTTACTCTTTTGGAGGCGACCACCCCAGTCAAACTACCCACCAAACGCTGTCTCAATTAGATTAGATATCAAATAATTAGAGGGTGGTATTTCAAGAACAACTCCACAACCCCTGACGAGGCCGCTTCAAAGTTTCCCACCTATCCTACACACTAAATATTCAATATCAACGTTAAGCTATAGTAAAGGTTCACGGGGTCTTTCCGTCCCGTTGCGGGTAATCGGCATCTTCACCGATACTACAATTTCACCGAGGACATAGCTGAGACAGTGCCCAGATCGTTGCACCATTCGTGCAGGTCGGAACTTACCCGACAAGGAATTTCGCTACCTTAGGACCGTTATAGTTACGGCCGCCGTTTACCGGGGCTTCAATTCAATGCTTCTCCGAAGATAACATCTCCTTTTAACCTTCCGGCACCGGGCAGGTGTCAGACCTTATACATCATCTTTCAATTTAGCAAAGTCATGTGTTTTTGATAAACAGTCGCCTGGGCCTATTCACTGCGACCCTCATAAGAGGGCGTCCTTTCTCCCGAAGTTACAGGACTATTTTGCCTAGTTCCTTAGCTATGACTATCTCGATCACCTTAGGATTCTCTCCTTAACTACCTGTGTCGGTTTACAGTACGAGTTTAATGTTAGAGGCTTTTCTTGGAAGAAAATCACCTTATTTCCGTTCGAAACCTACTAGGTATGACGTACAATTCCGTCTGTACGTATAAAGCTCATCTCTCCGTCCTCTCTAACTAGTTCAGGAATATTAACCTGATATCCATCGACTACCCCATTTGGGTTTGCCTTAGGTCCCGACTAACCCTGCTCCGTTTAGCGTTGAACAGGAAACCTTAGTTATTTGGTGAATAGATTTATAATCTATTTTTCGTTACTTATGCCTACATTTTCATTTTTAGCCGTTCCACTACTTCTCACGAAGTAACTTCAGTACAACTAAAACGCTCCCCTACCATAAATCCATAGTTTCGGTAATATACTTATGCCCGATTATCATCCATGCTCAATCGCTCGACTAGTGAGCTGTTACGCACTCTTTAAATGAATGGCTGCTTCCAAGCCAACATCCTAGCTGTCAGTGCAATTGAACCTCGTTAAATCAACTTAGCATATATTTTGGGACCTTAACTGATGGTCTGGGTTCTTTCCCTCTCGGACATGGACCTTAGCACCCATGCCCTCACTCCCGGGCAAATATCGTAGTATTCGGAGTTTGACAAAGTTTGGTAGGCGGTGAAGCCCCCTAGCCTTACCAGTATCTCTACCTCTACGATAATAATCCCGAGGCTGCACCTAAATGCATTTCGGGGAGAACGAGCTATTTCCAAGTTTGATTAGCCTTTCACCCCTACCCACAACTCATCCAAAGACTTTTCAACGTCAACTGGTTCGGTCCTTCACTGTATGTTACTACAGCTTCAACCTGGTCATGGGTAGATCACTTGGTTTCGCGTCTACCTCATCTAACTATACGCCCTGTTAAGACTCGCTTTCGCTTTGGCTCCGTTAATTTAACTTAACCTTGCTAGATAAGAGTAACTCGTAGGCTCATTATGCAAAAGGCACGCAGTCGTCCTAAGACTTCTACCGCTTGTAAATATATGATTTCAGGATCTATTTCACTTTCTTATTCAGAATACTTTTCATCTTTCCCTCACGGTACTAGTTCACTATCGGTTTTCTATTTATATTTAGCCTTACCAGATGGTTCTGGCAGATTCCCACAAAATTACACATGTTCCGTGGTACTCAGGATACTTTTCTTTATCAAAATCTTTTTATCTACGGGACTATCACCCTCTGCGGTAAAATTTTCCAATTTATTCGACTAAGATTAATTAAAATTATAAAAGTCCTACAACCCTGTATTTGCAAAAACAAACACAGTTTGGGCTTTTTCCAGTTCGCTCGCCACTACTATGGAAATCACTATTGTTTTCTTTTCCTCCGGTTACTTAGATGTTTCAGTTCACCGGGTATGCTATAAGATCCATTGGATCGGGTTGCCCCATTCAGAAATCTCCGTATTATAGATTGTTTGCATCTACACGAAGCTTATCGCAGCTTATCACGTCTTTCATCGCTTATAGAAACCTAGACATCCATCATATACTCTTATATACTTAATAACAAAACTACATTAAATCAAAGAACTTAAAAAAAGTGGAGAATATCGGAATCGAACCGATGACCTCCTGCGTGCAAGGCAGGCGCTCTAGCCATCTGAGCTAATCCCCCTTCAATTATCAATTGGTAGTCCCGAGCAGATTTGAACTGCTGACCCCTACATTATCAGTGTAGTGCTCTAACCAACTGAGCTACGAGACTCTATGAAAAGAATTGAGAAACAAACTCAAGAAAGGAGATATTCCAGCCACACCTTCCGGTACGGCTACCTTGTTACGACTTAGCCCTAGTTATCGGTTTTACCCTAGGCGGATCCTATATGGTTTCCGACTTTAGGCACTCCCAACTTCCATGGCTTGACGGGCGGTGTGTACAAGGCCCGGGAACGTATTCACCGCATCATGGCTGATATGCGATTACTAGCGATTCCAACTTCATGAAGTCGAGTTTCAGACTTCAATCCGAACTGAGATGAGTTTTATAGATTAGCAAACTTGTCACCAAGTAGCAACCATCTGTACTCACCATTGTAGCACGTGTGTAGCCCTGGACGTAAGGGCCGTGATGATTTGACGTCATCCCCACCTTCCTCCCGTTTACACGGGCAGTCTCTTTAAAGTCCCCGACATTACTCGCTGGCAACTAAAGATAAGGGTTGCGCTCGTTATGGGACTTAACCCGACACCTCACAGCACGAGCTGACGACAACCATGCAGCACCTTGAGACCAGTCCGAAGAAAGGCTGTTTTCACAGCTTGTCCGGTCACATTTAAGCCCAGGTAAGGTTCCTCGCGTATCATCGAATTAAACCACATGCTCCACCGCTTGTGCGGGCCCCCGTCAATTCCTTTGAGTTTCACTCTTGCGAGCGTACTCCCCAGGTGGATTACTTATCACTTTCGCTTAGGCACTAGTTAAACTAATACCGAGTAATCATCGTTTACGGCATGGACTACCAGGGTATCTAATCCTGTTCGCTCCCCATGCTTTCGTCCCTCAGCGTCAATATTACATTAGTGAGCTGCCTTCGCAATTGGTGTTCTGCGTCATATCTGTGCATTTCACCGCTACATGACGCATTCCGCCCACTTCATATAAATTCAAGAAAAACAGTATCAATGGCAGTTCTACAGTTGAGCTGTAGGCTTTCACCACTGACTTATTTTCCCGCCTACGGACCCTTTAAACCCAATAAATCCGGATAACGCTTGCATCCTCCGTATTACCGCGGCTGCTGGCACGGAGTTAGCCGATGCTTATTCTTATAGTAATGTCAGCTCTGGATAAATCCAGAGGTTTCTTCCTATATAAAAGAAGTTTACAACCCATAGGGCATTCATCCTTCACGCGGCATGGCTGGATCAGGCTTTCGCCCATTGTCCAATATTCCTCACTGCTGCCTCCCGTAGGAGTCTGGTCCGTGTCTCAGTACCAGTGTGGGGGATCATCCTCTCAGACCCCCTAGATATCGTTGCCTTGGTAAGCCGTTACCTTACCAACTAGCTAATATCACGCATACCCATCTCTTATCGAAATTCTTTAATCTTTAAACCATGCGGCTTTAAGATATTATAAGGTATTAATTCAAATTTCTCTGAGCTATTCCTTAATAAGAGGTAGGTTGTATACGCGTTACGCACCCGTTCGCCACTCGTCATCTGATGCAAGCACCAATGTTACCGTTCGACTTGCATGTGTTAAGCCTGCCGCTAGCGTTCATCCTGAGCCAGGATCAAACTCTCCATTGTAATGGTATTTATTATTATAATTTATTCTTGTTGTTTCTCAATTTTTTCAAAGAACTTAATATCAAAGAAGAATGGCATTTTTAATTTCCAGTCTAGAACTACTATTTAAGTTTGTCTTCAGAACTATCCGTCTCTCTCGTTTGAGAGGGGATGCATTTTAATTTCTCTGTTTTAATCTCCAAGAAAAATACTCTTCTTTTTGATTTATCTTCAAGATTTCAACTGCTGTCTTAGAACGTTTTTTTTGCCTTCTTATCGAAAGCGGATGCAAATGTAATACCTTTATTTAAACCTCCAAAAAATAACTGCCTTTTTTTTGATTTATTTTTGAAGTATTAACTTCGCACTGTTTAGAACTTTTTACTCTCTTAATGAAAGCGGTTGCAAATGTAAAACCTTTATCTTAATCTCCAAAAAATAACTGCCTTTTTTTTGATTTATTTTTAAGACCTTAACTCTGCAATATTTAGAACTTTTTACTCTCATAATGAAAGCGGTTGCAAATGTAAAACCTTTATCTTAATCTCCAAAAAATAACTGCCTTTTTTTTGATTTATTTTTAAGATCTTAACTCTGCAATATTTAGAACTTTTTATCCCACTTTTGTCTTAAGCGGATGCAAATCTAGACCTTTTTTTTAATCTCCAAGCTTTTTTAGCTAGTTTTTTTAAAATTATTAGCAAATAGCTGATTAATAGATATTAACAAGTGTCACCTTATCAACTTAGCACCATATCCCTCTTCTTAAAAGACAATTAAACAAAAAAAACTCACTATAAAACCTTAAGGATTACTTAAAGAAACTACTTGAGTTACTCCATTAATAACTTTATGTCCATTAAGTGCAAAATTTGATACATACTCTCCCATTTGAAATGGACTAATTTGCGCTTCATAATCTGGAAAAGCTTTATTTAGCATTTCGGTATTTACTGCTCCTAAGGCGAGACAGTTTACTGCTATGTGATCTTCTTCAAAATCCTTTGCCAAGCACTCTGATAGGATTGACAATGCTCCTTTACTAGAACTGTATATAGAAAGTCCTGGGAACTTAACAGAACCTGTAACTCCTCCAACACTGCTTATGTTTACTATATGTGGTATTTTGGATTTTTTGAGTCTACTATGGAAGAATTGAATGCTTTTAATAACTGATATATAGTTAACTTGTAATACTTCCAATATCTCTTGTTCTTCAATCTCTAAAAAATTCTTATTTAACAGTAAGCCTGCATTATTAATTAGTATATCGACTAAAGGGACTTCTTTGAATAAATCCTCTAATGATTTATTATTAAACAAAGACAAATCAAATGGTACAGCTTTTATTGTACCAGAAAGATTCTTTGAATCCTCTACCAGCTTACATAGCTTATCTTTGTTTCTTGCTAAAGCATATATTATATGACCTTGTTTAGCTAAAGAGAGTGCTGTAGAATAACCGATTCCAGAACTTGCACCTGTTATTACAATATGTTTATTTGAGTTAGTCATCAAAACTTACTTTTATAGAACTTGAAGTTGGTACAGATTGACATGTTAAAATATATCCGTCTTCTACTTCTCCTTCTGTTAATGCGTAATTGATTTTCATTTTTGCTGAACCTTCCAATACTTTTGCTCTACAAGTACAACAAACTCCACCTTTACATGAATAAGGTAGATCCAGCCCTTGATTTATTCCTTCTTCTAAAATGTTATCCGATTTTGACATATTAAATGTGTATTCGAAATCATCATCATCTATTACAATGTGAATTTTAGCTTCTGCAAAGTCTGCTTCAATTTCAACTTCCTTTCCTGATGAAGAAGCTGTAAACAACTCAAATTTCACTTTAGACTCTTTTGCTCCTTGTGAAATAAGGTAATCTTTGGAATCCATTATCATTTGCTCTGGTCCACATAGATAGAATTCATGTGAATTGACATTTAAAACACCTAGTTGTTTCATCAATTCAAGTTTCTCTTTATTTATTCTTCCTTCAAAGTTAGAATCTTCTGAAGATTCCTTGGTATATAAGGTATATACCTTTAAACGTGGAGAGTTATTGTTTTTAAAATCTTCTATTTCATTTATAAAAGCAGCCGATTCTTGCGTTTTATTTACGTAGAACAAATCTACAGTACTTTGAAATTCGGTATTTAAAATTTGTTTTAAGATTGAAAAAATTGGTGTAATTCCACTTCCAGCAGCAAACAAAGTATAATGATTTGAATTATTCTCTGATAAAGATGGGACAAAATTTCCTTGAGGAGACATTACATCTAATGTGTCTCCAGACTTGAGGCTATCATTGGCATAAGTTGAAAAAACTCCATTTTCTACTTTCTTAACCAATACAGCTAATTCATTTTCATAAGGTGCTTTCCATATTGAGTATGCTCTTTGGACATTCTCATTATTTATTGTTTCTTTCAATGTAATGTACTGACCTTCTTTGAATTTAAAGTCTTTTTGTAAAATTTTTGGAACTTCAAAAGTTATAGAAACAGAGTCTGAAGTTATTTTAGTTATCTCTTTTATTGTTAAAGTGTGAAAATTGCTCATTCAATTTAATAGTTAATTTATTTTGTTAATTATGTATTTGTATACTTTATTTTTAATTTATCAATTCGTACATTTGATATCATTAAAGGTTGTATTTTTACTTTACAAAAGTAAGTATAGATTTTATCTAAATCAAAATTAGTGGCAATAAGTATAAAAAAACCTTTGATTTGGATAATCAAACAATAAAAAATTCCTATGAAAGAACAAGAATTATTTGAACACAAAATTGAAAATGAAATAAAGATTGAACCGAAAGATTGGATGCCCGAAAATTACAGAAAGCATTTACAAAGACAGATGTCTCAACATGCTCATTCAGAAATTATTGGCATGCAACCTGAAGGGAATTGGATCTTAAGAGCTCCTAGTCTTAGAGCTAAAGTTATTTTATTAGCAAAAGTACAGGATGAAGCTGGTCATGGTCAATATTTATATTCTGCTGCAGAGACTTTAGGTAAAACTAGAGATATCTATATTGAAGAATTACAAAGTGGAAAAGCTAAATATTCAAGTATTTTTAACTACCCGACCCTGTCCTGGGCAGACATGGGGGCTGTGGGATGGCTTGTAGATGGAGCTGCAATTGTGAATCAGGTTTCTTTACAGAGAACTTCTTATGGTCCTTATGCGAGAGCTATGGTTAAGATTTGTAAAGAAGAAAGTTTTCATCAGAGGCAAGGTTATGAAATCATGGCTCATATGGCACAAGGAACTCCTGAGCAAAAAGAAATGGCTCAAGATGCAATGAATAGGTTTTGGTGGCCATCCATTATGATGTTTGGACCACATGATGGAGAATCTCCTAGAAGTGGAAATGCTATGAAATGGAAGATTAAAAGGGAAACTAATGATGATTTACGTCAGCAGTTTGTAGATAAAACGATTGGTCAAGCTGAATTAATTGGATTAACTATTCCTGACCCAGATTTGAAATGGAATGAGGAAAGAGGTAGTTATGATTTTGGTACAATGGATTGGGATGAGTTTTGGAGTGTGGTAAATGGAAATGGCCCTTGTAACAAACAAAGAATTGAACACCATATAAGTGCTCATGAAAATGGGAGTTGGGTAAGAAAAGCTGCAAATGCTTATGCCGAAAAGCATGGGTGATTAAATTAAATTTTAGACATTAGATAAAAGATGTTAGAATTAATTCTCGAAGAACGGAAATAAAAAACAGTTAAAATATTAAAAAATGAGTGAAGATAATCAAGGGCAAGTTTGGGAAGTGTTTGTACAAGCTAAACCAGGACTAGCACACAAGCATGTAGGAAATGTTCAAGCAATGGGTAAAGAAATGGCTTTACAGAATGCCAGAGACATGTATGTGCGAAGAAAAGAGGGGATCAGCATTTGGGTAGTACAATTTGAAAACATAATTGCTTCCTCGCCAGAAGAAGCAGGTGCATTTTTTGATCCTATGGATGATAAAGCATACAGACAAGCAACTTATTACGAAATGCCAGAAGGATCTAAACACATTTAATAAAGAGTAATCTATTTTTCCTTTTCTAACAAATTAAAAAGGAAAATCAAAAAATTAAAATAAAAATGAACGAAAGTTTAAAACAATATTTTTTTAGAATAGGAGATAGCAATTTAATTATTGGGCAGAGACTTGCCGAATGGTGCTCGAAAGGTCCCACTTTGGAAGAGGATGTTGCTCTTACGAATATATCTTTGGATAATTTTGGACAAGCTAGGATTTTATTTAGCCACATTGCTGAATTAGAAAATAATGGTAAAACAGAAGATGATTTTGCATTTAGAAGAAACGAAAGGGAATTTTATAATGCTTTAATTACCGAAAGGCCCAACGGTCATTTTGGTGATACGATTGCAAGAAGCTTTTTATTTGATACTTTTCAACTTCATTTTTATACTGAGTTATGCAAAAGTAAGAATGAATTTTTGGCAGGATTTGCAGAAAAATCATTGAAAGAAGTAAAATATCACTTTCGTCATACGGGAGAATGGATTGTGAGGCTGGGAGATGGTACCGAAGAAAGCAAGGAAAAAATTCAGGAATCAATAAATGACTTATGGGATTTTACTGGAGATATGTTTGCAACTGACGATAATATTGATGCGCTCACCAAAGAAGGAATTGCTCCAGATTATACATTAATATACCAGAAATGGAAAAACACTGTGAATGAAGTTTTGAAAAGAGCTACTTTGACTGTTCCTGAAGATGCGTACATGCAAAAAGGAAGTCTTGACGGAAGGCATTCGGAATACTTGGGTCATTTGTTGGGAGACATGCAATACTTACAAAGATCATATCCTGATGCAAAATGGTGATTTTCTTAGTGTTTAGTAAATAGGTTTAGACTTCTCTGTTTATCCTAGCCTAACCTTCTCCATGGGAAGAATTTTTTTTAAAATAATGAGGAATCTCTTGATACAGTATAATGAACATTACAATTAAACATACAGAAAAGGAGATTTGGGATATCTTGGATACTATTCCAGACCCAGAAGTGCCAGCAATTTCTATTGTGGAATTGGGTGTGATAAGAAAAGTAACCATTAAACACGATAAAGTAACTGTAAATATCACTCCTACTTACAGTGGTTGCCCAGCTACTGAAAGATTTAAAGCTGACATTAGAGAATTCTTAACCAACGCTGGGATTGAAAATATTGAATTAATTATGCAATATTCTCCTGCGTGGACTACGAGTTGGCTTACGAATGAAGCCAAAGAAAAACTAAGGATTTATGGAATTGCTCCTCCTATTGATGGAACTGAGGATAAAGGTTTTCTTTTTGAAAGTGGACCTAAAGTAGTTCCTTGTGTAAAATGTAATTCTAACAATACTGAAGTAACTAGCCAATTTGGCTCTACGGCTTGTAAAGCTCTTTATAAATGTCTCAATTGCTTGGAGCCATTTGAGTATTTTAAGTGTATATAAGTTTTGACTTCGTCAAAATAGATTCTAGACAATTTATTGTTCTTGAATTTCTAATCGAAAAACAATTTTTTATCTAAAACATATTGATTTGTTTACAGACCTTTTTTAGAACATTTTTTTGAAGAAATAAAATAATTTCAACCCAGTTAATAACCCAAATGGGATTGCAATTAAACAATAAACTAATTCAGATATTTCTGAATAAAGAGCAAAACAATTATTCCTACAATAATATAATCTGTAAAAGATCCAGCATAGTGAGACGAAAATCAAATAATTGCAAAATTCCATTTAGATTTGCCAAAAATCTCATCCAATCTATAAAATGACTTTCTTGTAAAATAGAGTTACAGTAATACTAACTTAGTATTTAATTAATACTTAAATACAATATCATCTAAATTGAAGATAAAAATCTAATTATCCAATTTAATTCTCTCAATAATTCGTAATTTAACCTAACTAAACCCTATTCAGTGAATTCATTAGAAAACTTTATTACCTACAAATCTTCGGCTGGTTCTGGAAAGACTTATACACTTGTGAAAGAGTTCTTACAGATCGTTTTTCAATCGGATAATCCTACTCGATATAGAAATATACTGGCGATTACTTTTACGAATAAGGCTGCCAATGAAATGAAAGAAAGAGTAATTGAAAATTTGAGAGAATTAACGAAAGAGCAAGACAATGATTTGATTATTGATTACGAAAAAGCGTTTGGAATTAATAAAAAGATATTGCGTGAAAAGGCAAAAAAAGTACTGCAATCTATTTTGCATAATTACAGTGACCTTAAAATTTCTACGATTGATAAATTTACTTATAAGATAATAAGAGCTTTTTCTAAAGATTTAAATCTATCCAGTGATTTTGAAATTGAAATGGATAAAGATAAAATATTAACCGAAGCGATCGATTTAATCATTTCTAAAGCTGGAGAAGACGAAAGATTATCTAAGATATTACTAGAATTTTTAAATTCGCAAATAGAAAATGAAAAAGATTGGAGGATAGAAAAGTCAATTTTTGATTTTTCGAAAGAATTAACGAACGAAGAAAGTGAACCTTTTTTAGAAAGATTAAAGGAAGTCTCGGACGAGGATTTTGAAAAAATAAGAAAATTCATCACTTCTGAACTCAAAAAAGAAGAAGAAACTATAGTTGAAAAAGCAAAAAAAGTGCTTGATTTATTTGAGAAAAATGGATTGACAGTTGCAAATTTTAGCCGTGGGACAATTTTTAATTACTTTTTGGCCATCTTGAATGGTGAAATTGACAAGTTACTTAAGACAACTGATACACTAGAGAAAGCAATAAATGAGAATGTATGGCTTCCAAAAAATGCTTCTGCAGATACAGTATCCAGAATGGAAAGCATTAATGAAGAAGTAAGATCTTTGTATTTTGATATAATAGACTCTTCTAAAAAGTACTTTTTTTATGATTTATTGAATGAAAATGCCTTCAATATCATACTGATTAAAGAATTATATGAAGCAATAAACAAGATAAAGGAAGAACAAAACATACTTTTGATTTCTGATTTTAATAAACTAATAAGCGAGGAGATCAAAAATCAACCTGCTCCTTTTATCTATGAAAAGATTGGAGAACGGTATAAAAACATAATGATTGACGAGTTTCAGGATACTTCTGTTCTGCAATGGCATAATTTATTACCCTTAATAGACAATTCTCTTTCTATAGGAGAAAAAACATTATTGGTGGGAGATGCCAAGCAAGCGATATACAGATTTAGAGGAGGAAAAGTGGAACAATTTGTAGAATTGCCAAATATTATTGATAAATCGGATGATATTTTTCTAGAAGAAAGAGAAATCACCTTGAGAAATAATCACAAAGATGAGTTTTTAGAAACGAATTGGCGTTCTCATTCGCAAGTCATTGAATTTAATAATTGGTTTTTTGATGAATTGAAATCATTTTTGGAAGAAGACAAGCAGAAAATCTATGACAAACAAAAACAAAAAACGACAAACAAGAACGAAGGATATGTAGAAGTTACATTTTTACCCTATGATAAAGATGAAATTGAAGACCTTTATTTGGAGAAAACCAAAGAAAAAGTTGACGAATGCCTGGAAGATGGATTCGAAATGAAGGACATTGCTATACTTGTAAGTAAAAATAAGTACGGAAAACTCCTTTCGAATTACCTAGTTGAAGAGAATTACAAAGTATTAACTTCGGAAAGCTTACTTATTGAAGAAGACAAAGAAGTAAATTTTGTGATTAATTTCTTGAAGTTTATTCATAACAACAATGAGAATTCGGCTAAATTGGAAATGATAAAGTACTTTTTTGAAGATGAAAAATACAGTCCTGCCCTACTCTCTTATTCTAAAAAAGTAAAAAATAAGGCCAATATTAATATAAAAGAACTCTTAATGAAGCTAAATCCTAAATTTGATTTAGTGAAATTGTTTGAGTTATCACTTTATGACCTGGCAGAGACCATAATGAGACAATTTATTGAGGACTCTAAAGAAGGGAATTCATTTTTGATAAAACTGCTGGATGTTATTTATTCATTTACACTTAAAAATAATGACTTACAATCATTTTTGACTTATTGGGAGAATAATTCTTGGCGAATATCTTTGGAAACACCGGAAGATAATGCAATCACAATTATGACGGTTCACAAATCAAAAGGACTTCAATTTCCTGTGGTTATCTCTTCTTTTACTAATTGGGAATTTCATTCTTCTATGAATATTCCAAAAAAATGGGTGGAGATGGATGGTAAAGTGCCTCATTTACCAATTGGAATTCTTCCTCTTAAATCTAAAATACTAGGAACTGACTTTGCTTATTTGAAAGAAATAGAAGACGAGCATGTGAAATTGGATAAATTTAATCAATTGTATGTTGCTCTTACTCGGCCAGAAAAACGGCTTTATGTTATTTCTGATGATGCAGTAAGGACAAAAAAAGAATTTAAAACCAATAATATTCATCCATTTCTTTATAGAATATGTTTAACTCATGAGAATTTTAATGAGAATGAATTGATTCTTGGTGAAAGAATTAAAGAGCCTAAGAAAGAAAAAGTAAAAAGTGCGGACAGTAATCTCGAAATAAAAACAGTGATTAGTACCAACTGGAGAGAAAAAATAAGAATAAGTCAGCAGTATAATGAAATATGGGGCGAAGAAGGGTATAAAGAACGCATTGCTTATGGGAATTTAATTCATAATATATTAGCGAAAATCGAAACTAAAGAAAACATTGAACCAGCAATACTAGATTTTGCAGAACAAGGATTAATAACAAATAACGAAGTAGAAGCTCTTGGCAAAGAAATAGCAGAGATTCTAGAAGTAAATGAAGTAAAACCTTGGTTCTCGGGAACAGGAAAAATAATGAACGAAAAAGACATCTTATCCAAAGAAGGCAAACTATATCGTCCCGATAAAGTGATTTTGTTTCCTAACAAGACAGTTGTTGTAGATTTTAAAACGGGAGAAAAACAAGAAAAGTACGCTAATCAAATTACGAATTACGCCAACTTACTCTCCGAAATGAACTATCCAAACATAGAAAAATACCTTTTGTACACCAAAGACAAATCGGTAGAACAAATAAGCCTCTAACCAATCTGATAACGGATAATTATTTTAGATGTTAAGTAGAAGAAAAAAAGTCAATGAAAAAGATATTTTATACCTTAGTATAGACCCTGATTGTAATTATACCTTTTGTAGTTATTTTCTCAAACTAAAAATAGGTATAATGCTTTTCTTAATTTTACTTTTGGTAACAATAGGGAAGAAAAACACTCGGGTGAATTAATACTATTTACAAAAAGAAGGTGTAATAATTAACCCAAAGAAACAATGGGGAGGGGGTGAACCAAAACAAAAGAAAAGAAAATAATGAGTTTAAGTTTAGAAATAAAACATTACAAAGACTGCAGCCTTGATGAATTTCATGATATTATTTCATTACGAATAGAAATATTTTCGGTAGAACAAGAAGTCTTTTATAACGATTTGGATGGGTATGACAAAGATTCGTATCATTTAATTGGGAGAGATTTGTCTGGTAAAATTATTGCTACCGCAAGGATACTAAAGCCGGGAGCAAAATATGATAAAGCTGCTTTTGGAAGAGTAGTAATTGACAAGCCTTCTAGAGGAAATGGTTATGGACACGAAATGGTGAAATTTATGAATAATTTTATTACTGAAAAATTTCCGAAAGCTGGTTGTAAAATATCTGCTATGCTCTATTTAAAGTCATTTTATGAAACGCATGGTTATGTAAAAACAAGTGGTGTATACCCGGATTGTGGGATAGACCATATTGATATGGAAGCCAATCTTTCATAACATCTTATCTCTTTAAGGAAAGTATAAGCATATTAAATCACTAGGGAGTCGCCAATTTAATTCTCCAATAGGGATATTCAATTACAAACCTTCTTTAGAACATTATGTCGAAGATTTCTGCTAACCAGTAATCTTCGACATTATAAGAAATTGTAGTGATACGGATTCCTTTATTAAAAGAAATTACAAATCAATTAGTTAATCAGACTCAAAATCTCATCTTCAATTGCTTGAGTTTCCCATATTTCTTCAATATTGGGTTTATCCATTACTTTTTTCATCAATGCATCTTGCTCCATTCCTTTTTTCCAAGCTTCAGAATATCGGATGTTACTGAAGGAAACCTGACTATAAAGTGGCATCCATTTATCTGGATGAGCTGCAGAGAATTTTGCTTCTAATTTTTTCTGTAATAAAAACTTAGGATCTCCTACAAAATCTCGCATTACATAATAGTTATGTACCGATAAATCTTGCAATGCATCTCCATCTGGTTTTCTTTCCTCGTATTCTTCAAAAATTGCTTCCCAATTTTCATTATGCTTCTTCATCAGGTTATACATTACATAACAGTCTTCAAAAGATCCATTCATTCCTTGCCCATAAAATGGAACTGTTGCATGAGCCGCATCTCCCATCAAGGCCATTTTTCCACTTGTCCAAGGCTTACACCTTATTATTGATAAGGAAGAAAGTGGATGTTCATGCCAATTCTCGACCAGATTAGGCATCATATCATAAAAATCTGGAAAAGTTGTTTTGAAAAAGTTCTTTACGTCTTCGTCATTTTTAATAGACTCGAAAGAGTTTTCTCCTTCAAATGGCATAAATAAAGTACAAGTAAAACTTCCATCTTCGTTTGGTAAAGCGATTAACATAAACCTGCCTCTTGGCCAGATATGCAAAGCATTTTTATCTATTTGGTAACTCCCATCTTTATTAGCTGGTAATAATAATTCTTTGTAACCATCATCAATATAATCTTGCATGTAATCGAAACGATTTTGTTTCTGAAAAGCATTATAGCGAACTGCAGAAAATGCTCCATCTGCTGCAAAAACAACATCTGCACTATCTACGAAGATTTCTTTTGTCTCATCAGATTGTAAAGTAACTGTACCTGCTTTGGTATCTGCATCTACACATTTGGTATTGTAATGAATTTCTGCTCCATTGTCCTCTGCCAATTGCATCATTATCGCATTCAAATGCCCTCTCGATACAGAATAAATTGCTTCTCCATCTTTACCATAAGGCTGAAAAGTTAACTCTCCATCCATACTGTGCATAATTCGGCCTGGCATAGGAATCGCAATTTCTCTTACTTCTTCTTCAATTCCAGCAGCTTTCAAAGCTGTCCATCCTCTAGTAGAAAGTGCTAAGTTTATTGACTTACCTGCAGAAATCTCTGCTTGACGAATGTCTGACCTTCTTTCGTAAATAGTTACTTTGTATCCTTCTTTTGCAAGATAAACTGCCCACAATGATCCAGCTAATCCTGCTCCTACTACTATTGCTTTTTTCTCTGCCATTTTTTATTTTAATTTCTCTGAAACTACTGAATCGATTCTCTCAATATTTGTCCAAATTTCCAACAATCTTCGTAGCTATTGTACATTGGTGTTGGTGCAATTCTTATTACGTTTGGTTCTCTCCAATCTGCTATTGCATTTTTCTCTGTTAAGGTATCAAATAATTTCTTGCCTTGCCCTTTTGCAGCTATAGAAAGTTGTGTTCCTCTTTTTGTTTTATCTGCTGGAGTAATAATTTCAAACTCTACTTTATCTGATTTTATATCATTTATAATAAACTCCAAGTAAGCTGTCATGTCATCTCTTTTCTTTCCAATCTTTTCCATTCCGGCTTCTTCAAACAAATCAAGACTTGCATTTAATGATGCCATTAATAGTATTGGGGCATTACTATGCTGCCAACCTTCAGCAGTAGGAATTGGATCAAATCCTTTTTCCATCAAGAAACGTGTTTCTTTGTCTTGTCCCCACCAGCCACCAAAACGAACTAAATCTTTGTCAGTCGCATGTTTTTCGTGAATAAAAATCCCTGAAACTCCTCCAGGTCCAGAGTTTAAATATTTGTATGTACACCAAGCAGCAAAATCCACATCCCAATCGTGTAGTTGCAAATTAATATTTCCAGCAGCATGTGCCAAGTCAAACCCTACTTTTGCACCCACTGCATGACCTGCGGCAGCAATGGTTTTCATATCAAATAATTGTCCCGTGTAGTAATTTACACCTCCAATCATGACCAAAGCCAATTCGTCTCCAGTTTCTGCTATTGCTTTCATAATATCCTCTTCCCTTATTAGCTCTTCCCCTTCTCTTGGCGAAATTTCAATAATGGTTTCTTCAGGATTTAATCTGTGATGTAATACTTGTGTCTCTAATATATATTGATCACTTGGAAAAGCTTTTGCCTCACAAATGATTTTTGTTCTTTTTCCTTCTGGTCTGTAAAACGAAACCATTAATAAATGAACGTTTGTACTCAAACTTCCCATCACGACTGTTTCGATTGGTTTACAACCTACAACTTTCGCCATTTTTTCTGTCAATAATTCATGGTAGCTAAACCAAGGATTTCTTCCGTGAAAATGCCCTTCTACTCCCCATTGAGCCCAATCTTCCAATTCTGTTTGGATATATTCTTTGGTAGCAACTGGTTGTAATCCAAGAGAATTTCCTGTAAAGTAAACAGTTGTATTTCCATTAATTATTGGATGATGAAAACGATTTCTGAATGATTTTAATTCATCTTGTTCGTCTTTTTGCTTAGCAAATTCAAGGGTGTTCTGATACATTTAATTAGTTTTTTTCTTGAATTATAAATGTACGAAAATGGAGTGAAATTATAATGAATTGTTTTCATTTTCATACCTCCTTTCTTCTTTTTGTCTTAACACAAATTTCAAGAGGTACAATTTAATAGTTGAACTAAACCAACTTCTCATAAACCTCCAAAACTGCTTTCGCTTGTTTTTGCGAATTGAAATTTTGAGCATATTCAAATCCTTTTTCTTTCATTTCTAATTGAAGTTCTCCGTTTTCAATCACTCTGTCGATTTGTTGTGCCAATTCATCACTGTTTTTTGGATCTACATAAATAGAGTTTGGTCCTCCTGCTTCTTCTAAACAACTTCCTGTTGCTGCAATCACTGGAGTTTTACTATACAAAGCTTCTAAAACTGGAATTCCAAATCCTTCGAAAAGTGAAGGATACACAAACAAATTAGCTGATTGATAAATAGAAGGTAAATCCAAAAAGGTTACGTTTTGTAACAAAGCAACTTGATTCCCTAACTTATATTTATCTATCATGTCCATTACCTCTTTAGTGTAATCGGTCTGTTTTCCTATTGCTACCAATGGCAATTGAGTATTCGATTTACCGATTGCCTCCACCAAAGTGGCTAGGTTTTTTCTTTTCTCAATTGTCCCTACATATAAAATGTAATTCTCGGGTAAGTTGTATTTCTTTTGAACCAAATGTCGGTAGCGGTAATCAGAAATATGATGAAACGAAGCAGCACAAGATTGATAAATAACCTCAATCTTATGACTTGGAACTTTCAAAAACTCCATCAAATCACGTTTTGTTTGTTCGCTAATCGCAATTATTTTATCTGCAGTAGTACAAGCGTATTCTACTTTTTTCTTGTAAATTTCTCTGTCTATTCGATTGTAATTCTCAGGAAATCTTAAAAAAATCAAATCGTGTATCGTTACCACATATTTAATCTTACTCAATTTGTTTTTTTTGGGGATCTCATGGCTCAATCCATGAAAAACCTCAACTCCATCTTTCAATAATTGTTTCTCTAGCCTAACAGAACGCCAATAACTTTTCATTTTTTTGTAAATCCCTGTTGGAGTTACAATTTTTATGTTAGAATGATTTTTCAAAAACTTTGTTTTCAAATCAATCTCTCCTCCCGTGGTATATAAGAAATAGTCGTTATCCTTTTCTTCTTCCAGAACTCCACGAACTAAATCTCTACTGTAATTTCCCAAACCGGTAGAGTTCAAGAAAAACCTTTTCGCATCAAAACCTATTTTCATACGGCAGATAATTTATTCCTCATGAAAAAATCTAAAATTGTAAGTGCAGCCATCGCTTCTACAATTGAAACTGCTCTTGGAACCACACAAGGATCGTGTCTTCCTTTAAAATCCAGTTCTATGTTTTCACCTTTTTCGTTAACCGAATCTTGCTTTTGCATAATTGTTGCTACGGGTTTAAATGCTACTCTAAAATTCACTGCTTCTCCGTTAGATATTCCTCCTTGAATTCCTCCAGAATTATTGGTTTTTGTACTAATAATTCCTTCTTCCGATTCAAAAATATCATTGTGTTGCGAACCTTTCATAGTCGCTCCAGAAAATCCCGAACCATATTCAAATCCTTTTACAGCATTTATGGATAACATAGCTTTTCCTAATTGAGCGTGTAGTTTATCAAAAACTGGTTCGCCCAATCCTTTTGGTAAATACTGAATTACTCCTGTTATAATTCCTCCAACGGTATCGCCTTGTTTTTTTATCTCTAAAATGTAATCTTCCATTTCTTTGGCTTTTGCCAAGTCTGGACATCTTACTTTGTTTTTCTCTGTATTTTCAAAATCTAGCTCTTGCCAGTTTTTATCCACACTTATTTCTCCAACTGCAGAAACATACCCATTGATTCTTATTCCTTCTTTTTCTAGAAACTGTTTTGCGATTGCACCTGCCACAACTCGGCAAGCGGTTTCTCGAGCAGATGCTCTTCCTCCTCCTCGGTAATCACGAATTCCGTATTTTTCTTGGTACGTAAAATCGGCATGAGAAGGACGGTAACTCTCTTTCAAATGAGAATAATCTTTCGATTTATTATCTTCATTTTGAATAGTGAATCCTATGGGTGTTCCCAAAGTTTTCCCTTCAAAGATTCCAGATAGAAACTGAACGGTATCACTTTCTTTCCTTTGAGTGGTAATGTTGCTTTGCCCAGGTTTTCTCCTGTCCATTTCGCCTTGAATTTTTTCCAAATCTAACTCAAATCCTGCCGGAATTCCTTCTAAAATTCCACCAATGGCAATTCCATGAGATTCGCCAAAGGTGGTTAGTTTTATTATATTTCCGAAAGTGTTTGACATGTTAGTAAATTAGTAAAGAGTTATTAGTGTATTCTAAGTGAAGTATTCTTGGTGGAATCTGAATCAAATTCAGAATGACTAACTAAAGTAATAAGTTAAGATTACCTCTTTGCTAATTACTAGTTACTTTTTAATAATCACTAATATTATCACTCTTTAGCTGCCAAATATCTCTCCGCATCTAGAGCTGCAATACAGCCTGTACCTGCGGCAGTTACAGCTTGACGATAAGTTTTATCTGCTGCATCTCCTGATACAAATATTCCGGGAATGTTCGTTTTTGACGTTCCAGCTTGTTCGTATTTAATGTAGCCAGTTTCATCTAAGTGTAATTGACCTTTAAATATATCTGTATTGGGTTTGTGACCCACTGCTACGAAAAATCCAGTTGCAGGAATATCTTGTACTGCTCCTGTTTTGTTGTTTTTCACTCTTGCTCCTGTAACTCCTATTCCATCTCCCAATACTTCTTCCGTTTCAGTATTGAACATAATTACAATATTCTCTGTTCTCTTTACTCTCTCAGACATAATTTTAGAAGCTCTAAATTCATCTCTTCTTACCAACATGGTAACTTTAGTACATAACTTAGATAAATAATGCGCTTCTTCACAAGCAGAATCACCTGCTCCAACAATAATTGTTTCTTGTCCTTTATAAAAGAATCCGTCACAAACGGCACAAGCAGAAACTCCACCTCCCATTTCTAGGTATTTTTGTTCTGAAGGTAATCCTAAATATTTTGCTGATGCTCCAGTAGAGATTATTACTGTATCGGCATGAATTTCTTTGTCCTTATCTACCCATACTTTATGAGTATCTCCTGTAAATTCAACTTTAGTAACCCATCCACTTCTAACGTCAGTTTCAAATCTTTCGGCTTGAGCTCTTAGTTGAATCATCATTTCTGGTCCAGTTACTCCATCGGGGTAACCAGGGAAATTTTCTACTTCGTTTGTTGTTGTTAATTGACCTCCAGGCTGCATCCCTTCATACAATACTGGCTTCATATTTGCCCTTGCTGCATAGATAGCTGCTGTATATCCTGCGGGTCCCGATCCTATAATAAGGCATTTTATTTTTTCTATATTTTCTGACATTCTAAATTATTTATTATTTAACTCCTTAGTTGATTACCTTTATATAATCTTACAAAAATAACCATAAAATAAACGAACATCAAACCTCATTACGATTATATTATCATAGGCCAAGGATTGGCTGGAACAATTCTTCATTTTCATCTATTTCAAAAAGGACTAAAGGTACTTTGTGTGGATAATAACTGGGAGAAAAACTCTTCTTTAGTTGCTGCAGGAATGTACAATCCCATTGTTTTCAAACGAATAACAAAAAGCTGGAAGGTCGATGAATTAGTTCCTTATTTAAATAATTTTTATCCTGAATTAGAAAAGCACCTTAATGCTAGTTTTGATACAAAAATTGATATTCTTAGAATTTTTAAAAACTGGGAACAGCAAAATGATTTCATTGCCAAAACTGAGGATGATAATTATTCTGAATTTATAAACTCAGAGGAATGCAAAACTTTAGATAAAAATAAGGTGGAAAATAATTTTGGATACGGAACGGTAACACAATCCGGTTGGATAAACACAAAACTGATGTTAAGTAAATACCGTCAGTTTTTGGAAAAAGAAGCTTTGATTCTTAATGAGAAATTTGATTTTGATTCATTAAAAGTAGAAACTGAAAAAATTACCTATAAAGAAGTAACTGCGAATAAAATTATCTTCTGTGAAGGAACTCAAATCGAACAAAACCCTTATTTCAATTATTTACCTATGGTTCCTACGCAAGGAGAAATCTTGACTATAAAGATTGAGAATTTATCAATGGATAAAATCCTAAATAAAGGATTCTTTATTATGCCTTTGGGAAATGATTTGTATAGAGTTGGCGCTACTTACAATTGGAAAATCTCTCATTACGAAACTACGGAAGAAGCGAAAGCTGAATTGATTGAGAAAATAAAAACTGTGCTTCCTCAAGAGTTTGAAATTGTAAATCACCAAGCTGGAATAAGACCAACCGTAAAAGATAGAAAACCACTTATTGGGGTACATCCCGAATATAAAAACCTAGGAGTATTTAACGGAATGGGAACTAAAGGAATTTTGATTGCTCCCTATTTTGCAAATCATTTTAGTGAGTTTCTGGAAGGAAGTTTTGAATTAGAAAAGGAAGTGAATATTGATCGATTTAATAAGTAACAGTTGATTGTTTATTTTTAAAAATTGATAATCAGTAAATTATTTAGTAGATTTATCTGAAATAAAATTTATGAAATCTTTTGGACTGTTTCTTTGCCTAACCTTATCTGCATTTTTTGCTTTTAGTCAAAAAAAGGCAGGAAAAACACAACCTATTATTGAAGTACAAGTTTCTGCAAACAGAACCATTGTAAGAGACGATAATACAATAAATGGATATGGTTTTGGAGGTGGACTAAATATTATTGGTTCCAAAGACCGTTTTCTTAATTTCAATTTTGGGTTTGACATTAACAAAACTACACGTGTAAAAAAAGAATTTTATGCTCCTAGTGGAAAAGTAGGAAATAGCACTCGCAATAATGAAACTGTTACTCAAGGCACAGTGACTTTTTCTGGACAGTTTAGGTATTATTTTGAAAGCAATAAAAACATTTTTATTGAGCAAGGCATATTTATAGGACTACCGTTAGATATAGGATTGCTGGGTGGATTGGGTTTTATTATTCCTGTAAAAGGAATAGAATTGACTATAAAACCAAGTTATGTTTATGGAGGAGACATAAGCGTTTTTTACGGCCCTGGAGATCCAACTCCCATCTACAATCAATTTGTGAAGCTATCAATTGGCATTAGATTATTAGACTTTTTTAAACCGTAATCTTAATCTCAGGATTCAACTCCTTTATCTTTTTCACAAACGATTCATTAGAATCTGGACTAATGTAAATCGTATTCATTTTACCGTTTTTCACAATTATTCCTTTTCTTGCAGTAGCTGGTTTAAAACCTACCCACATAGTTTTCCCTACTATCAGTTCATTTATACTTTCTATAGGAATACTGCCTTTCAAAAATGCCGCACGGTATTTCAAATGCTCTTGTGTCAATTCGTAATTGGTTCCGTGTAAAATCCATAAAATAAAAATAAGAACAGACAGTAAAACAGTTGTAGCAATATAACTATTAACGTCTATTTTATTTATCGTAAGCTCTTGGTAAAGCGTAAGCAAAACCAACAAACAAGCCCCATAAAAAATAACTTGAAAAAATACATCTTGCCTACTCTTAAATTTCATTTACTTAATCTTAATCGTATAAGGTAACCTTGCTTGAATTCTATCTTTAGATTGAATGTTTAATGTTTTAAGTGTATTTAATTGCTCCAATATTTCAGCGGAAATTGTATTATTCCCTGTCAATATTTTTACACTTTCCTCGTCTTCATCCCCTTGGTTCAACAAGTTTATAATTTCTTCTAATTGATTTTTCTTTTTAGCAGGAATATCCATTGTTACAGGATTTTCAAGATTTGCTAATTTAGCCGCATGAGCTACTGCTGATTCTATTCCTCCTATTTCATCTACCAAGTTTATTCCTAATGCATCTTTTCCTGACCACACTCTTCCTTGTCCAATGCTATCTACCAATTCTTTTGTCATTCCTCTTCCTACAGAAACTTTAGTAATAAAATCATCATAAATTCTATCTACCTCTTTCTGGATTACAGAATATTCTTCTTCAGTAAGTGGTTTTGTAAATGACATCAAATCGGCATGCTCATTTGTTTTTGCTCTATCAAATGTAATTCCAATTTTGTTTTCCAAAAATCTTTCGGCATTAGGAATCATTCCAAAAACACCAATAGAACCAGTAATCGTATTTTCTTGTGCAAATATTCTATCGGCATTACAAGAAATATAATAACCTCCAGATGCTGCCAAATCTCCCATAGAAACTACAACTGGTTTCCCTGATTTTTTTATCAATTCAATTTCTCTCCAAATAACATCAGATGCCAAGGCACTTCCTCCTGGAGAATTCACTCTTAAAACTATTGCTTTTATAGAATCATTTAATCTAGCTTTTCTTAAATGTTTAACTGTCGTTTCAGACCCAATCATTTCTTGATTTCCTTTACCACTTATGATTTCGCCATTTGCATAAACAATTGCAATGTTTTGTTTTCTTCTATTCTTTACAAGCATTTTTATCTCAGCATACTGAATGTATTTTGCTAATGAAATTGTTTCTACCTCTTCATCTTCCTCTAATTCTAATTTCTCTTTCAGTATTTCATCTACTTCGTCTTGGTACTTTACAGCTGTTGCAAATTTATACTCAACTGCTTTACTTGCATTTGCAATTAACATTCCATCTGCAATCAAGTTTAGTTCTTTCTCACTAATATCTCTCGAGTCACTTACTTCACTTACAATATGATCCCAAAAAGAAAACATATATTTTTCTGTTTGTTCTCTGTTTGCTTCACTCATTTTATCCATAATAAAAGGTTCCACAGCACTTTTGAATTTGTTGTTACTTCCTCTTATTATTTGCATATCAATATCTAGCTTATCAAGCATTTGCTTAAAAAACATTCTCTCACTAGATAATCCACTCCATTGCAAAGAACCAGTTGGATAAATGTATATTTCATCCGAAACTGAAGCTAAATAATAAGTTCCTTGTGAATATACTTCTGAGTAAGCAACTATAAATTTTCCGCTTTCTCTAAAATCTTGTAAAGCATCATGAATTTCTTCTAAGTTTGCTAATCCAACACTTATTCCTCCTGGCTGAAAATAAATTCCCTTTATTTTATCATCCGTTTTTGCATATTCAATTGTTTTTATAATAGAATTGACTCCAATTTTTCCAGCATCTTCTATCCCTTGGCCGTTAAATGTTGGTTGAGAATAAGTTCTTTCACCAATTGTATTGTCCAGTTTGATTGTAAGCAGTGTGTTATTTTCAACTCTTACAGGTTGCTGCTGTCCGCTAAAAACTGAACCTCCAACTATTGCAGAAACTCCACCCATTATTATAAAAAAGAAGATGATACCGAAAACGATATAAGCCAAACCTGAGGCAAGAAAATATTTGAAAAATTGTTTCATTTGAAAGTGTTGAGATTATTAATGATACAAATTTACTAATCCTTTTGATAAATTTGGGTTTAAATACACAAATGGTATCTTTAAAGTATGAATGGAAATAAACACAGAGTTGTACTTTCTTTTGGAGGAAACCTAGACAATACATTGTATTGTTTTGAAAAGGCAACTAAGAAAATTAAGAAAAAAATTGGGGAAGTAGAAATTACTTCGTCTATTTATTCTACACAAGCATGGAAAATGGAGAAAGACACTCCTGATTTTTTGAATAAAGTAGTTGTTGTTCTTACCGATTTAAAACCTAAAGAACTATTGAAAGCTACGCAAAAGATAGAAAAAAAATTAGGTAGAAAAACAAAAAGTATAAATCAAGAATATAAAGACAGACCTATTGATATTGACCTCTTGTTTTTTGATGACAGAATAATCTACAAGAAAAAGCTGGTGATTCCTCATCAATTATTACACACAAGGAAATTCATTCTAAAACCACTTTCAGAAATTATTCCAGATTATATTCATCCAGTAATAAAAAAAACAATTAAAAAATTACTTTTGTCTTGTGATGATAAATTAGAGGTGAAAAAACAGCATACAGAAAAAGAATAAAACAAAGAATGGGATTAAAAAACTTTACAGTTATAGAAGGTAACATTGGTTCGGGAAAGACTACTCTTTGCAAAAAAATTTCCAAAGAATACGGATCTAATCTTATTCTAGAAGAATTTGAGGAAAACCCTTTTCTAAAAGAATTTTTGAAAGACCAAAAAATAAACCCTCTGGGTGTAGAATTACAGTTCTTGATTGATCGATTTCACCAATTAAAAAAACCATTTAATAACAGTAACTCAACTGTTGCAGATTATTTTATTGAAAAAAGTCTTATTTTCTCTAAGAATAACTTGTCCCAAATAGAGAAAGATTTATTTGATAGTTATTACTCTGAGTTATTTGATAAAATCACCAAACCAGACTTATTGGTTTATTTGTCGGTAAACTCTAGTAGATTACTTGAAAATATTGCAAAAAGAGGAAGAGAAATTGAGCAAGATGTAACAAAAGAATATTTAGAAAGTATCCACAATTCTTACCTTAATTACCTAACAAACAAAACAGAAGAAAAAGTTTTAATTATTGATGTTTCTGAAATTGATTTTGTTCAAAATGACACTCACTACGGTGAGATAAAAAATATTATTACTTCCGAACACAAAAAAGGAGTGTCTCACATAAAAATATAGTAGAAAAATTAACAAGAATTTCTTTCAATTAATTGATAGTATCACTATTTTTGTACTAAATAATTATAAAAAAATTAAACAAGAGATGAAAAAGACAAATTTACATATAGTAACTGCTATACTAATTGCATCAATTTTTGCTGCTAGTTGTAGTGTATTGAAAGACTTGGAATACGAGGTAAAAGAAAACCCTATCGAAATGCATGGCGACAAAGTCACTGTAAAAATTGACGGGAAATTCATTGAAAAAGGATTGAATAAAAAAGCTTTTGTTACTCTTACTCCAACACTTATAAATGCTGCTGGTGAAGAATTAGAATTTGAGCCAAAATCATTTAAAGGAGAAAAAGCTGCTGGAAATGGTGAAGTTGTAAAAAAAGATGGGCATAGCTTTTCTTATACAAGTACAAGACCTTATGATTCAAGATTCGAAAACTCTGAATTGGTTGTGAAGTATATTGCTCTAAAAGGAACAAAAGAAAAACTAAACGACAAAACTGCTAAAATTGCAGATGCAACTATTGTAACTCCAGAGTTATTACAAAATGACGATAAGGTTGTAATGGGAAAAGATAACTTAGTAAGAAGTGTAAAAAAATCTACTAAAGCAGTTATCAATTTTAACAAAGCAAAATCTAACTTAAGAAGAGGAGAAACAACAGATGCTGATATCTTAGCTATGGAGAGCTTTATTTTAGCTGGGAATACTAACTCTAAAATTGTTTTCAATAACATTGAAATTGTATCCTATGCATCTCCAGAAGGAGAAATGGAGAAAAACTCAAACTTAGCTCTAGATAGAGGTGAAACTGCTGAAAAGTATTTAATGAAAGCAAACAAGAAGTTAAATTTAAATTTAGATCCAACTTTAATCTCTAAAACGCCTAAAGGTGAAGATTGGGATGGGTTGAAAGAATTGATTTCTAAAAGTAACCACGAAGATAAAAACATAATTGTTGCTGTAGCAGAAATGGAAAGCGATCCTACAAAAAGAGAGCAAGAAATTAAAGCTTTATCTACAACTTATAAATTTTTAGATAAAGATATCTTCCCACAATTAAGAAGATCTCAAATGGTACTTAATTATACTGAGTTTGGATTAACAGACGAAGAGTTGAAAGCTACTTCTCAATCTGCTCCTCAAACTTTATCAGTTGAAGAATTATTATTTACTGCAGGATTAGTAAGTGATAAAGAAGAAAAATTGAGACTTTTTAATGAAGTAATTAAAAAAGATGCTTCTGACTACAGAGGTTTTACAAATGCTGGTGTTATTCTTTATAATAAAAAGATGACTACAGAAGCTAACGAAATGTTTACTAAAGCATATAACGCAGATAAAAATGCAATTACAAGTAACAACATGGGAGTTGTAAAAAGACAAGCTGGTGATATTGCAGGTGCTGCTGAATTATTTGGTGATGCTACTGCGACTGGTGATGCTGCAAAGTACAACATGGGATTAATCAACATAAAAAAAGGAGAATACAGCAATGCAATCTCTAACATGGGAAGTACTAATACTTTTAACAAAGCATTAGCACAAACATTGAACAAAGATTACTCAAGTGCTTCTTCTTCATTAGCTAATTCTACTGAAGCTAATACAGCTAAAGGACTTTACTTAAAAGCAGTTATTGCTTCAAGAAATGGAAACGAATCTGAAGTTATTTCAAGTTTGGTGAAAGCTTTTGAAAAAGATAGTTCTTTAAGAGCTAAAGCTAAAAAAGACAGAGAATTTATAAAATATTTTAAAAATGCTGCTTTTATAGCTTTGTAAAAATAATTTAAAATCTTAAAAAAGCGGCATCATTAATTTTGGTGCCGCTTTTTTTATTTCATAGTGTAAGTATTAATTCTAAACTCGTTAATAAAATATGCAAGTAGATGTAATAATTCCCGCTTTTAATGAACAGAACTCAATAGGATCTGTAATTAATGACATCCCTAAAGAATTGGTTAGGGATATTATTGTGGTAGATAATAACTCGAATGACGAAACTTCTATAAATGCGAAAAACGCAGGAGCAACCGTTCTAAAAGAAAATAGACAAGGTTATGGATTTGCTTGTCTCAAGGGAATTGAACATGCCACAAACAAAGAAATTCCGCCAGATGTAATTGTGTTTTTAGATGCCGATTATTCTGACTTTCCTCAAGAAATGAATTTACTCTTGAATAAAATATGGAAAGGAGCTGACATGGTAATTGGAAATAGGGTGAAATCAAAAAGGGAAAAAGGGTCCATGATGCCACAACAAGTTTTTGGAAACTGGCTAGCTTGTAACCTTATGAAAATAATGTACGGTTACAAATATGAAGATTTGGGACCATTTAGAGCAATTAAATTTAATAAACTCCAAGAAATTGGAATGAAGGATACAACTTACGGATGGACAGTGGAGATGCAAGTAAAAGCACTGAAACTAAAAATGGATATAAAACAAGTAGATTTGAGCTACAGGAAAAGAATTGGTCAATCCAAAGTCTCTGGAACTGTAAAAGGAAGTGTTATGGCTGGATACAAAATAATTACAACCATATTTAAATACAGATAACCATGAATATAGCTATCCTATTAATCTACAGTTTTTTCTCTCTATTTATTATAAGTTATAGTATTGTGCAATTGAGTCTTGTTTTTTCATACCTCAAAAACAGAAAAAAAATAGCTGTGCACATTGAAGAATTTAGTGATAAAGATGAAATCCCTTTCGTTACAGTTCAGTTACCCGTTTACAATGAATTGTATGTAATTGAAAGATTAATTGACTGCATAGCAAAATTTAATTACCCAACAGATAAATTAGAAATTCAAGTATTAGATGATTCTACAGACGAAACAGCAGAAATTATTGCAAATAAAGTTGACTACTGGCAAAAGAAAGGAGTAGACATCCAACACATCCAAAGATCAGAAAGAGTAGGTTTTAAAGCAGGAGCCTTGGATTACGGAATGAAACTATGCAAAGGTGAATTCATTGCTATTTTTGATGCCGATTTTGTTCCAGAAAAAGATTTTCTACTCAAAACAATACCCTATTTTCAAGATGAAAAAATAGGCGTAGTACAAACGAGGTGGGAACACATAAACAGAGAGTACTCTTTACTAACCAAGCTGCAAGCTTTTGCTCTTGATGCTCATTTTAGTGTAGAACAAGGCGGAAGAAACTCTGCAGGACATTTTATAAATTTTAACGGAACAGCAGGAGTTTGGAGGAAAGTGGCGATAGAAGAAGGAGGAGGATGGAAAGCAGATACATTGACCGAAGATTTGGATTTGAGTTACAGAGCGCAATTGAAAGGATGGAAATTTTTATTCAAAGAAGAAATTGGCAGCCCTGCAGAATTACCTGCTGAGATGAACTCGCTAAAAGCCCAACAATACAGATGGACTAAAGGAGCTGCAGAATGCACAATGAAAAATCTGGGAAAAGTAATTAAACACGATAAATACCATTTTTGGACCAAAATAAATGCTATTTTTCACTTAATGAACAGCTTTTTATTCATTGCAATATTTATCATTGCAATACTTAGTGTTCCCTTATTTATAATAAAACAGAATAATCCCGAATTGGACTCATTCTTTAAATTTGCTACTATCTCCTTATTTAGTTTTGCTGTAATTGGAGTTATGTATTTTACTTCATTTTCAAAAAGTTATGACAATAAAGGGATTGCATTTATTCATTTTATGTACTACTTTCCTTTGTTTTTGAGTTTCTCAATGGGGCTTTCTTTTCACAATTCTGTAGCTGTAATAGAAGGATATGCAGGAAGAAAAACTCCGTTTGTAAGAACACCAAAATTCAGTTTGACTAAGAAAACTGGTAATTGGCAAGGCACGGTCTACAATAAAACCAAAATAAAATGGGTGACAATTGTAGAAGGACTTCTTTCGGGTTATTTTATCTACGGAATTTTCCTGTGTTTTTCTTGGAATGATTTCGGAATGTTGCCGTTTTTCATCCTATTATCCTTAGGTTTTGGAGTCATCTTTTTACTTTCCCTTAAGCATTCTATTCAGAGATGAAAAATCTTTTATCACTTCTATATTAGATTATTTCATTCTTTCGTAACTTTATCCCACAAAGAAAAAGTTAATTGATGTTTGTAAAACAAATTGTACATTTATTAAAACACGAGTTATTGATAGAAATGAAACAAAAACATTTCATTAGTTCTATAGTACTCTATATTGTTTCAACAATTTTTGTTTGTTCCCTTTCGTTCACTACCATTGCCGAAACCTCTATTTGGAATGGATTATTTTGGATTATCATACTTTTTTCATTAACAAATGCGATTTCAAAATCATTTTTAAATGAAAACTCCGACAAACAAATATTCCTCTATACTCTTATCAATCCAAGAGCATTAATTCTAGGAAAAATAATTTATAACCTTTTACTGTCTATAGCTTTGGTGTTAATAAGCTTCTTTGTATTTAATTTCTTTATCCAGACCGAAGGATTAGATAACATGAATTATGGATTGTATTTAATTGCGGTAGTTTTAGGTAGTACGAGTATTTCATCCACACTGACAATGGTGAGTGCCATAGCTTCCAAAACAAATAATAACATTGGAATCCTTTCTATTCTTGCTTTCCCTATTTTAATCCCTTCCCTCCTACTTTCTATACAATTTTCTAATTTGGCAATCTTGGGAGGAACTGTAGAGATGTCAGCTCAATTCATTGTGTTTTTATCGCTAATTAATCTGCTTATTGTTATACTTTCTTTTTTATTATTTCCTTACCTTTGGAGGGAATAAAAGTCTTATTTTATTAAAATGAATTCAATAAAAAAACATTGGTGGAAAGCTTTAGCAGTAGTATTACTGCTCTATACTTTTGCCTTTTCATTTTTGGTTCCACTTTCATCTACAATCAAGTCGGCTAGTCCAAGTTCGTTAGAGGTTGGAAAAAATGCGGTTGTATTAATTGGTTACAATACAGAATTTGAAGCTGACGAAAATATTTCTATCTCCTTAGAGTACGACCATAAAACATTAGTTTGTGGAACAGAGATAAAACAAATAAATGCCAATCAAATTTCAGTGAATTTTAACATTCCTGATAGTTTACCTTCCAAAATATTGCACTTAAGAATGTCGACTAGTAACTTTTCATCTTTCTCACCAGAGTTAATAAAAGCATTTGGAATAACAGAAAATCAAGATACTTCAAATCTTTGTATAGTTAATGCATACAATTCTTCAGCGGATATCTTAGATATCCCAAATCGTCTTCAACTGAACGAAACAATAAGAAACTTAATGTTTCACGTTCCAATGTGGTTTACCATGATGGTAATTCTGTTTATTTCATTTTTCTATTCTATAAAGTACTTAAACACCTTTGACATTAAATACGATATCATTGCTCGTGAAGCAGTAAATATTGGATTACTGTTTGCCGCATTAGGATTGATAACAGGAAGTATTTGGGCAAAATTCACTTGGAGTGAACACACCGATTTATTCACAACAAAAGGTTGGTGGGTAAATGATGTAAAATTAAATGGAGCAGCTATTACAACACTTATTTATGTTGCCTACCGCATTTTAAGAAACTCTTTGCAAGAAGAACATCAGAAGGCAAAAATAAGTGCCGTTTACAACATCTTTGCTTTTGTATTGATGATTGTTTTCCTAATGATATTACCAAGGATTACCGATTCGCTTCACCCAGGAAATGGAGGAAATCCTGCTTTTGGAAAATACGATTTGGATAGTACTTTGCGTATGGTATTTTACCCTGCCGTAATAGGATGGATACTACTTGGAATTTGGATGCTTAGCTTAAAGAAAAGATTTTTTAACCTTGAAAATAAATTAGAAAATGATTAAAAAAACAACATTATTACTCCTTAGTTTTATCGCTTTTATTTCTAATGTATCCTTAGCACAAGACAATGCCATAGAACAAACTTTTCATGAATCGGGTAAGATAAATGTGGTGGTAGCCGTGGTTATGGTTATTTTCATTGGAATTATCTTTTACTTAATAAAACTGGAAAAGAAAATATCGAAACTAGAGAAAAATTCTGACAAATAATAGTTGTACCTTTATATTTGAAATACAAACCAGTCATGAGAAAAATTGAAATAGCCTTAATCATAGTAGTAGCGATAACTATTGGTATTATTTTCAGTTATTCTTCGCAGGCAAGTAGGTACGGAAACTTTACCGAAGCTTTTGCTGAAGAAGGCAAAACATACAAGATTATTGGTACGCTAAACAAAGATATTCCTGTGGAAACTCCACAAGCTAATCTTGTTATTTTTAACATGATTGATGAACAAGGAAAAGAAGTAAAAGTATACTTGAACGAAACAGTTCAAGAACATTTTGACAGGTCGGATAAAGTAGTAGTAACAGGAAAAGCAGATTCAGAAAAGAATGCCTTTTTCGCTACCGAACACCAAGCAAAATGCCCTTCAAAATACAATGACGAGAAATAAAAAACTAATTCCTCTTATCCAATCCCCAGTATAATTTATTACGGATAGTTTTGAAGAAATTTTGATTTGGAAACTGAACTAAATTAATTTTCAAATCTGATTTGGAAACAATTAAGGTGTTTTTTGTAGAGATCTCCTCACTTCTAGAATCTAAAGTGGCTAAGAATTTTTCTTCTCTTCCTTCTACTCTAATCTCTATTTCACTGTCATCCGACACAATGATTGGACGAATATTAAGATTGTGTGGAGCAATGGGTGTAATCACAAAATTGTCAGAATTAGGCATTACAATTGGCCCTCCACAACTTAGAGAATAAGCAGTAGAACCAGTTGGTGTAGCTATAATTAATCCATCTGCCCAATAAGAATTTAAGAATAATCCATTTACAAAAACATGAATCGTAATCATAGAGGAAGAATCTTTTTTGTGAACTGTAAACTCATTCAATGCAAAATTATATTTTCCAAACAGTTTTGCTTTTGTATCCAAATTCAGCATTGTTCTTTCCTCAATTCGGTAGTCCCCATCAATCAAGTGACGAATAACTTGTTTTATTTCGGTTTTGGCAGTATTAGATAAAAAACCTAACCTTCCTGAGTTTACTCCAACAACAGGAATTCCTTTTTTAATACTAGTCAAAGTATCCAATATTGTTCCATCTCCTCCAATACTGAATAAGAAGTCTAGCTTTAATTTTGGATAAGTAGCTCGTGTGTATTCTTTTACTTTTTTTCCAAAAGTAATCCCTTTGCCTTTGACGTTTTTATGAAATTTTGAATACACATAATAATCCACTTCCAATCTATCCAATTCATCAATCAATAATTGAAAAAACGGGATAAAATCATCCTTAAACTCTCTACCGTAAATTGCTATTCTCATCAGGATTACTTAATAACCAAACTGTCGCCAGTCATTTCTTTAGGTTGATTAATATTCATTAAATGTAGTAATGTTGGTGCGATATCACCCAACTTTCCTGATTTAATTTGTATTGCGTTTACATCTATCACAAAACAAGGTACAGGATTTACGGTGTGTGAAGTATTTGGACTTCCGTCTTCATTCGTGTTTTTTTCTGCATTTCCATGGTCTGCAATTATTACAAAACTATAGCCGTTTTCTATTCCTGCTTCCACCACTTGGCGCAAACAATTATCGGCTGTTTCTACTGCTTTTATTATCGCAGATTGAATCCCTGTATGCCCAACCATATCGGTATTAGCATAATTCAAACAAATAAAATCTGCTGATTTATTATTTATTTCTACCAAAACTTTTACTGTCACTTCAGGTGCATTCATTTCTGGTTGTAAGTCGTAAGTTGCTACTTTGGGTGAGTTTACCACAATTCTTGTCTCTCCTTCAAACGTCTCTTCCCTTCCTCCAGAAAAGAAAAAAGTAACGTGTGGATATTTTTCTGTTTCTGCAATTCTCACTTGCTTTAATCCTGCTTTAGAAACTACTTCTCCCAATGTCATGGATAAATTATCCTTGTTATAAACTACGTGTACATTCTTGAATTTTACGTCATATTGAGTAAGTGTTACATAATACAAATCCAATTTATGCATGTTGTATTCATGGTTGTCACTTTGTGTCAATACTTCAGTAATTTGACGACATCTATCCGTTCTAAAATTAAAACAAATGACTACATCTCCTTCTTCAATTTTTGAAATAGGATTCCCGTTTTCATCTACTTTTACTAAAGGTTTCAAAAACTCATCCGTTACATTATTTTTATACGATTCTTCAATTCCTTTTCCTAAGTCCGAATGCTTTTCTCCCATTCCATTTATCATCAAATCATAGGCAAGCTTTATTCTTTCCCATCTTTTGTCTCTATCCATGGCATAATATCTACCAATCACAGTGGCTAACTTCACTGTTCCTCCTTTTATATTTTTTTCTAATTCATCAATTGAATTCAATCCACTTTTCGGGTCACAATCTCTACCGTCTGTAAAAGCATGAACAAAAGCTTTTTCTACTTTATTCTCTGTTGCCATTTGGCACAACTTGTATAAATGTTTTTCGTGAGAATGAATTCCTCCTCCAGAAACTAAGCCAATAAAATGAACCTGTTTGTTGTTCTTTTTTGCATAATCAAAAGCTTTTCTCAATTCCTTTTCTTCAGAAATAGAATCGTCTTTTACGGCCTTATTTATTCTTGCAAAATCTTGATACACCACTCTTCCTGCTCCAATATTAAGGTGACCAACTTCTGAGTTTCCCATTTGTCCTTCTGGCAATCCTACTTCTTCTCCATAGGTTACTAATTCTGTGTTTAGATATTTTGTATACAAACTATCTACAAAAGGAGTTTTTGCTAAGTGAATCGCATTGGAATTGTCTCTTCTTCCGTGTCCCCAGCCGTCTAATATTACAAGAATTGCTTTTTTTGTCATAGTGTATTTTTTCTATTACAAATATCGGTCTTTTTAGATTAATTGACAATGGATAATGCATAGTTATTCCAAAAACACAACAAATCAATTATTCAAAATTAGATTCAGAATTTCACAAAGCATCCTTTTTATTAAGATTGCATATCATAAGTTAGGCTTCGAGACATTTTGAACAAGTTCAAAATCCTCAGCCCGCAAACTCATTTCCACGAAACCGAACCCTGAGGTTTTCAGCTTGCTGAAAAAATACTCGAAGGGTTTTATTAACCCACCAACCTAAAAAATTCTCAGTTATTCATTCTCAATTCTCAATTGATTCCTATCTTTATCCCATGAACATAAAACAACACATCCCTAATTTTATTACGATTCTTAATTTGGTGTGTGGAGTATTTGCAACTTTGTTTTTTATTCAATCATTATTCACAAAAGGAACAGGAGGTTTTACAGGGGATAGCCCAACTGAATTAATTACTATTGGAGTAATATTAATACTTATTGCAACTGTATTAGATTTTCTTGATGGCTTTGCTGCTAGATTGTTAAAAGTCCAATCAGAAATTGGAGCACAGCTAGATTCTCTTGCAGACATGGTAACCTTTGGAGTTGCGCCAGGCTTTTTGTTTTTTGCTTTTATTAATACAATAAATGTAGGATTTGATTCTAACTTATTAAATTTATCATTTATATTAATTCCTATATTTTCTGCCATCCGTTTAGCAAAATTTAACATAGATACAGAACAAACTGATTATTTTAAAGGAATCGCAACTCCAGCAAATGCAATATTTTGGATTGGAATTTTTTTTTTAACCGAAATAATAAAAAACTCTGATGTAGTTTCAATGAATTACTTTTATTATTTTCTAATTTTCTTAGTTATTATTATGTCATTACTAATGACCTCAAACCTAAGAATGTTCTCCTTAAAATTTAAGAACCTAAAACTAGAAGGCGACAACATATACCGAGTAATTTTAATATTGGGAGCATTTGTTTTAACAATTATCTTTGGTTTGTTTACAAATATTATGGCTGCCATTCCATTTATTATCATAATGTATATACTTTTGTCAATAGGTTATCATTACAACACAAGAAAAACTAAATAAAACACACATAAACATGATTTTTAAAGCTGAAATAGACATCATGCCGTTAGAGGCAATTTTAGATCCACAAGGAAAAGCAGTAACACAAAGTATGGGAAACCTAGGCTTGAAAGAAATTACTAACGTAAGAATAGGAAAGCACATTACACTTAAGGTTGATGCAGCAGACGAAGCTACTGCAAAAAACAAAGTTGATGAAGCCTGTAAAAACTTACTGTGCAACATGATTATGGAATCTTATACTTTCATCTTAACGAAAGCTTAAAACTCAAATCTTAAGCCTTAAAAAAGGTTTTAACTGATATTAAAAAACATCAAATGAAATTTCATTTGATGTTTTTTTTGTTTAATTATTATTATAAAATAGCCATAAACATTAATACATATATGTCATTCTCGTTTACAAGGGAAAGACATTGAATAAGTAAGATTATGCACAAGAAAGTATAGACCAAAAAAAAGCATTCGACTAGCGAATGCTTTTTGTATAAAATAATTTATTGTTTAGTTTTTAAGCATTGGGCTTGTCGCTTTTTTAATAACTGGAGCTCCATCTTCAGCAACTGGCTTCAATACTTCTCCTTTTATTCTTACAACTTTAGTTGTTCCTGTAGAGGAGTTAGAAGTGATTGTTACTGTTTTATTTATTGGACCTACTCTGTTTGTTTTGTAAGTCACTTTCATTTTTGCACTTTCACCAGGAGCAATTGCTTCTCTTGGCCAACTTGGCACCGTACAACCACAACTTCCTTTTGCATTTGTAATCAATAAAGGCTCTGTTCCAGAGTTTGTAATAGTAAAAAAACATGCACCATCTGAATCCTTTTTTATTTTTCCGTAATCATGAACATCCTTATCTAATGACATTGATGGCCCAGTTATTACTTGCACTCCTTGAGCAAATGAAATAGTTGAAAAAGCAAGTACAAAGCTTAATAGGCCTAGGGTTAAAATTAATTTTCTCATTCTTTTGTTTTTAAAGGTTTATAATTAAGCTTAAAATTAATTTGCTGGAGCTTGTACAGTTACATTTCCTTTTATTCTCACAACTTTAGTTGGAGTAGCTTTAGCGTTAGATGTAATTGTTACAGACTTATTAATTCTTCCTGGTCTTTTAGTATCGTAAGTTACTTTCATTTTTGCAGATTCACCTGGAGCAATTGCTTCTCTTGGCCAATCTGGCACAGTACATCCACAACTTCCTTTTGCTCTTGTAATAGTCAAAGGCTCAGTTCCTGTGTTTGTAATTGTAAAGTAACAACTTCCATCACCTCCTTTAGCTACGTTTCCGTAATCGTGAACTTCTTTATCTAATGATAATTCTTGTGCAGATACTGTCATTGTAAAAGCTGCTGCTAAAAATAATGCGATTGTTAAGACTAAATTTTTCATGTATTTTATTTTTGTATTTTATTTATTAAACATTTATATTGATGTATATTCAATAACCGTACCAAAAGTAACAATTATTTATTAAAAAAGACCTATGTTAACATCAGAATAACAGTAAATATTACCATTACAACTCCAATCATTAAGTATACAAGTTATATAACTAATATTAGTCTATCGATTTTTAATAAGCTTATAACTAATTGTTAATATTAAGCTGTTTTTTGATTTCGGAACTCAAAAATTCTTTTAATTTTTTTGATTCAACTGCTTCCAATTGAATCCCAAAGATGATAGATTTATCATGGTATTCAAAACTTAGCCTTTCGTTTCCAATATCCCAAAATGCACTTTGCATTACAGCAGAGAATGATCTTTCCTTTTGTTCTACTATTTTTATTGGTCCCATATTATTATACATATAGGAATGTGCTCTCCCAATTTTGCCAAAAGCTCTTTTTATTACCAATGAATCTTTGTTTAGTTTAAAATACTCTACCCCTTTTTTTCTCCAAATATAAACTCTTACAATCTTATATAAATAATAAGCCCAAAACACCAAAAAAATAATAAGAAATAGCTGTAATTGGTTTTTTGGCGTATTGTCTGAAGCTAAATCCAAATAATTTCCAGTAACTAAAACATAAGCAATTGCAATTCCCACAAGAACCCACAACATAAGCCAACCGTACAATAAACTCTCTTTCCACTTCTCTACTTTTGTAGAAATAAGAATAGTTGTATATTCATCATGTCTATGAAAAGAAATTCTTTCTGATATATATTTCATTTGTTATATATTTGCTATTATTAACTTTGAAGTTGAGACACTAATTTTCTTGGCACTATAATTGGAATCTCAAGAACGAAATTACTATTAAAAACATTAAAAATGAAAAAGACATTATTATTATTTGGAATTGGATTACTCTCTTATGGCTATTTACATGCTCAAGATGACGAGGGATTTGAGGAAGATAAAGCAATAGAAAAATTAAGATCTAAATATGCTGACGAAAAATACGAATCGTGTGCAGATGCAGCAATAAAGTACACAGATAGTAAGAAACATCAAGACAAACCTGAGGTATACATCTATGCCTCTATGGCATGTTTAAGAATTTCGCAAACTAATGAAGGGCGTGAAGAGTACAAAAAAGCATTTTCTGATGCATTGAGTTATGCTGGTAAGTATAGAAGAAAAGATCCGGACGGTGAATTTTACAATGAATACATTACTCATTTTGAGGAAATGAAAAAAATTATTGCGGAAGAAGTAGAAAATTATATGCTGGAAGATAGAAAAACTAAAGTATATAAATCTGCGAAAAAATCTTTAAGCCTTATCAATAAAATCCATAAAATGGATCCAAACGACAAAGGTGTTCATTTAACTAATGCTGTTTTGGAATTGAAAGTAAAAAACACAATGGAAGGTAAAAAAATGATGAAAATTTTGATCCCGGAAATTAAATACTTGGTTGCAACCTCAGAAGATGAGAAAACAAGACCTGTTCTTACAGAGAGAGAATTGGAAAAAAAGAACAAAAAAATTGACCAAGTGTTAGGGGACCCTTTGAAAGAAATCAAACCCTTTGATGAAATGACTGAAATGGAACAAGTATTCTTAAAACTTGGACTAATTGAATATGCTGAATACTTATTCGACAAAAAGAAATATGACGAAGCAAAAGAAGTAATTGAGATTGGGAAACCTTTCTTTTATGAGAAAAATGAACTGTACGAAAGAGAATATAGAAGAGATTACAAAGATACTTATAACATGATTAACGGATAATCGTTAACTATAAATCAAAAAAACTCCTGAATAGCTTCAGGAGTTTTTTTTTGTTCTTTTTTACGTTAAGAGCTGTTTTATTTTTTATTAATATCTTTATCAAAAGCTTCCGTTCTTGCTACCCCCACAGGGTTTCTTAACTTGTAGGAAGAAAAGTCTCTAGGAGCAACTAAGCTTGTTCCTCTTAAGGTAATAGAAGGCGTGAGAATATAAACAGTACTGTCAGAATAGATAGTACTGTCCTTTAAATATATCTCTTCGGACAATAAGGTCTCGTTTTTTTGATTCTTTATTTGTACGTTTTTCCTAAAAATCAATTCATCATTATTCGTTCCAGTCAATCCATAACCACAAATTAATTCGGTAGCAAGCTTTCCGTTAGAATTAAAAAATTGTGCGTGCAAGCCCTCAGGAAATACAGTATAATTAGTATCGGTAGTATACTTATGAATCAATGAAGCTGTTAAGATTCTTTTTACTCTTCCTGAGTCCGAATACGTAAGCTTTACATCTCTAGAAACTTCATCTGGCTGAGCTTTCTGTGATACTGTATCCATTTTGGTAAGATCGCTTCCTTGGCAACTTAGCATTAAGCTACCCCCAATCAAAACTATTATATACTGCATCTTTCTATTCATGAACATTGGTAATGAGTGTATGTAACGCTTTATAGAATTAAATATTCTTTAAAGCTAGCTAATTATACTTACAGCTACAAAAAAAACCATCCGCCTGTTGACGAATGGTTTCATTATTAATTGTATTTTTTCTACTCTTACTTCACTGAAGTGGAATACCCGTTACATGTTTTGTAAGAATCTCCTGTTGACAAACCTCCTTGCTCAAAAATTTGTTTTGTTGAAGGAAATCCAGCTTTGTAACGCAACATATCTTTTGAAGCTTTACTCGCAACTGATGAATCTACACTTTTTGCTTTTGCTGCCATGTCGTATGCCGCCCAGTTTATTGCTCTGTCATCAAATGCTGATGTTCCACATTTTGAATTTGCGATATTTCTTGCTTTTATTAAATAAGCTGTACCACAGTTTGGATCCATTGCTAAGGCATCATTTGCATAAGAACCTGCACTTCTTGGGAAGTTACTAGCAGCATCCAACATGTATTTCACTTTATCTTCATTGCTATCTGCCAATTCAATCGCTTTGTCAAAAAATACTTTCGCTTTAGACTTCTCTCCTTTATTAATGTAAATTTGAGCTATTCTTCTATATCCATCTGCTGTTGGATTTTCTTTTACATCTATTTCATTTAATGTTTCATAGATATCATTGTTCGTACATTCTCTTCTCTCAAGTGTAGTCAGTATTTTCTTTCTTTCATTAGCATCAGTTTTAGCTAATTCAAATTTCTTTCTGATTATTGGCAGTAAATTATCACAACTCAAACAAGGACCTAAGAATTTATCTACAGCCTCTTGTGATTTGTCGTATCCATTACTTCCGCTATTTGCATCATTAATAGAAGACAATCTATCGTATTCTTTCACTAAAACTTCACAGTCTTTTTTGTCTTTGTTCTTAAGAACCGCTAAAGCCATAGAATAATAATAAATCGTACTTGCTCTTGCTTTATTTTCGGAAGAATCAAGTGCTTTTTTCACAAGCTCTACTCCTCTTTCTACTTTTTTAGATTTAATAAGGTCTATTCCAAAATCTTCATTGATACTTGGGTTATCACCAAACAAGTTAATACTTTGCTCATAAGCCCAAACTATAGAATCTGCTAATGCAGCTTTTCTTTCCTTGGTTGCTCCTTTTTGCAACTTCTTCATGATGTATATTCCATTCTCGTATAAATTTGCATTATACTCTGGACAAACAGTTACAGCTCCTTTCCAAAATTTGTATGAATCAACATACATTTTTTGTTTGAGGTAATCTCCATAAAGAGAAAGGTATTTCTTACACTCATCAGGCTTATCCCCTAAATTACCAGTTTGAGAGAATATCCCTAGTGTGAACAGAGATAATATTAATGTTAAAGTAATCGTTTTCATTGTTTTATTTAGTTTTTTAGTCAAATTTTCGTTTCACAAACCATCTATTTCTTACTTGTGGCATAATTGAAATTCCAAAATATACTGTTGTGAAATTTTCTTTTATCAAACCGTTTTCAGTTGCCCCTCTGCTTCCCATGTCAACTCCAATATTAATCATTGAAAGGGATTTAAATTCGTTTTTAGAAGTAGAACTGGGTTTAATTGGCAAACCTAATCCAAAACTCGTGCCAAACTCTTTGATCTGTGTGTTATTAAATTGTAAAGGAGAATTTTCATACCTGAAACCTAATCTGTATTGAATTTTCTCATAATACTTTGCAGTCGTATTAAATACATTGGAAGGTGTATATCTTAATCCAGCAGAGATTGAAGAGGAACTAACTAATGAATCAGATGCACTTGATTTTGTGAAGTCCTCCTTATATAAAGACCAATCTTGCATCTGGAATTGTGCTGTAATTTCAAAATTATTATTCAATTTTACTGCTGCTCCAATTTTAAAATTAAATGGAATATTAATTTCTCCTTTATTTTCTGCTGCATAAAACAGTGTGTCTCTCATCACCTCAACAGAAGAAAAGTTGGTGTAAGTTCCAAAGAATTCATCTCTCGTAGAAGTCAATTTAGATCCTGTAGATAAAGATGCTCCAAAAGAATAGGAGAGTTTATTTGTAATCTTTTGATTGTATAGCAATCCAAATTCAAATTCAAAACCATAATTATTCGTGCTTTGAGAAAGTATGGAATTCATTGCATTGTCATCCTCTGGAAATTCAACTCTTCTTGTTTTGTTAATATTTCCGAAAAGGAAAGAGAAGTTAAAACCAACAGATAAATTAATTGAATCTTTGTTTATTATATCGTAACCAGCACCCAAATAAGTTCTGTTCAACCCCCCTTTCCCTTTGAAAGAATAAGTTACATCTCCTATAGCTGGCTCTGTGTTAGTAGAAGTAATGTTATAACCTGTAGTTGTATAAGGCAATAATCCGAAAGAAATTCCCATTCTATTATTCACTGGAATCCCGATTGCCAACTTAGTAAAAGTAGTAGCTGCAAGTTTTCCTTGACCCGAATTAGATTTAAGAGTTAAAAACTGTGAAGTTCCATCCATCTCAAAGACTGGCATGTGTTTTACCATAGCAGAATAAGATGCTGGATTCGAAATATTGAGCAAATTAAAATCTGACAAGGCTACCGAAGCGCCTCCCATTGTATTATATGCAGGGGAATGTCCGTTATTAAAATCTCCTAATCCAATTCTAGAATAAGGTGAAATTCCTGTTTCTTGAGCATTAAATTGCAAAAAAGAAAAAGTCAATAATAAGGTAAAAAGAGCTTTAGGAGCGTGAGTTATAAAGAAGTATTTCATTTAATCCTATGAGTGTTAATTTTGATTCTACAAATATGTTACTTTTTAATTCTTTATCAAAGAAAGATGCGTCTCCTCCGGTTAATATTACTGTTAAATTTTCATAAATGGCATTATATTGAGTAATTACACCTTCTATTTCTTGAATACATCCATTTATTACTCCAGACAAGATTGAATTCTTAGAAGAATCTCCGATAAAAAAATCTATTTTTTGAGGCTCTATGAACGGCAATCCATTTGTAAAATGGTTAAGTGCTTTAAATCTCATTTGTAATCCTGGTGATATTGCTCCTCCCTTATATTCTTTCTGAACTGTTATGGCATCAAATTTTATACAAGTTCCACAGTCAATTGTAAGTACATTGGTATTTGGAAAAAGAACAGAAGCTCCTATTACGTTAGCCAATCTATCGTCTCCCAAAGTTGTGGGAGTAGTGTAATTATTCGAGACAGGAACTGTCGTTTCACTTGATAGATGAATAAAATTCAAGCCTTTATCAATCAACAAAGCTTCAACCTCTTCGCTTCTAGAAACAGAACTAATTATAGTATTTACTATTTTTTTCCCTTTTAAAAACAAATCGAAATCTGCTGAATTACCACTTCCATTAACCAATAAGGTTTGCCCTCGAAAGAGAGCAAACTTTATGTTGGTGTTTCCTATGTCAATTATTAAATTCAAGTAATTAAACTAAAGTTAAATCTAAATTAAAGTCAGTTAATTTTTTAAATTCTGCTACTCTCTCGTTTATTTCTTCCACAGATAAGTCTTCTATTCTTTCTGGTCCAAATTTCTCTACACAGAAAGAAGCCATTGCAGAACCGACAACTACAGCTCTTTTCATATTCTCGAAAGAAGTATCGTCCGTACTAGCTAAATATCCAATAAATCCTCCTGCAAATGTATCTCCAGCTCCTGTTGGATCAAATACATCTTCTAAAGGTAAAGCTGGTGCATAGAAAATTCCTTCTTCTCCAAACAATAAAGCTCCGTGCTCTCCTTTTTTGATAATTAAGAATTTTGGGCCCATTGCCATAATTACTTTAGCAGCTTTTCTTAAAGAATATTCTCCAGACAATAATCTAGCTTCTTCGTCATTTATAGTTAATAAATCTACTCTTGCAATTACTTTTTTAAGATCATCCATTGCTACATCCATCCACAAATTCATTGTGTCTAGCATAGTAAATTTTGGCTTGTCTCCTAAGTTATCCAATACTTGCGACTGAATTGCAGGAACTAAGTTTCCTAACATCACATATTCTGCTTGTTTGTATGATTCAGGAATTACTGGATCAAAATTTTCCAAAACATTTAATTGAGTTTCAATCGTGTCTCTCGTGTTCATATCATTGTGATACTTTCCTGACCAAAAGAATGTTTTTTCTCCTTTCTTAACTTGCAATCCTTCCAAATCAATATTTCTTGATTCTAATCTGCTAATCATTTCTTTTGGAAAATCATCACCGACAACTGAAACAACTCCAGATTTTTTTAAAAAATAAGACGCAGATAGCGCTATATAAGTACAAGATCCTCCAACAATTTTGTCTCTTTTTCCAAAAGGTGTTTCTAAGGCATCAAAAGCGACAGTTCCAATAGATAATAATTTCATTGATTTTTAACGGTTTAGGTTTTTAAATTTGTTTTTAAGCTTAAATATTTTCCAGTTTTTAATATTCTTTTCAATATTTTTAAAACTTTTTCTGCAAATATATTGTTTAATTAGAAACTTTCCCCTAATATTGCAATCTCATTTGAAAAAAGGAGACAAAAATTCCCCCTTAGCTCAGCTGGTTAGAGCGGTTGACTGTTAATCAATAGGTCCAAGGTTCGAGTCCTTGAGGGGGAGCAAAAGACAAAGCCACAAACACTAGTGTTTGTGGCTTTTTTGCTACCTTATGGTTTGTGAAATACTATTTCTTAAATTTTTTTTCACTTAACAACAAACAAATAACCATCTGGAAAGTTGACTACTATTTTGTGAGTAGAACTCCTTCTCGTTTTATTTCTAAACTAAGAAAATCCCTAAAAGAAGATTCTTCTATTAAAATAATAAATATACATGGAGCTGTCTACAAATTTGAAGTAACAGAATAACAAATAAATTACTCTGTGTATTCTTTCGGTTTATAAGGATTAATCGTTATTTTTGATAAATTCTTAAAACCCTATAATTTGCTCAATTTTTTTAACAAAGTGCTTTTTACCTATGGCGACAATGAAGGGAAAATTATAAGAGTAAAATCTCTAATTTTTATTCTCATCACAATTATTGTTGCTCTTCTTTTGTACAAAGTAATTAAAGCAATTACGAAAAAATATTTGGATAAGAATCCAGACAGCAAAGGAAGGGCTGAGTCATTTATTCAAATTCAAAAATACTTTATAGCATTTATTGTTGCCCTAGTAATTCTTAATATTCTAAAATTCGATCTCTCTAGCCTTATTTTTAGTGCTAGTGCTATTTTGGTTATCATCTCTTTTGGCCTTCAAAGTTTATTTACCGATTTTATCTCTGGAATAATAATCCTTTTTGATGGTACGATAAAATCTAATGACATAATTGGGGTAGGAGATACTATAGGAAAAGTAGATAAAATAACTTTGCGAAATACTACTTTGGTTACCCGTGACGACTACACTATTATTATGCCTAACAAAAAATTTATTACAGAAAATGTAACAAACTGGAGTCTCACCAACAACATTATGCGATTTAACATTTCGGTAGGCGTGGCTTATGGCAGTGACACAAAACTAGTTTCCAAATTATTAATGAAATGCATGGAAGAGCATACACTAATTAGTAAATCAAGAAAAGGAATTGTAATGTTTAAAGATTTCGGTGATTCAGCTCTTGTTTTTGAACTTTATTTTTGGACAAAAGAAATTTTCAGAATTGAAGTTTTAAAAAGTGACTTGAGGTACATGATTGATAAGTCATTTAGAGAAAATGACATAAGAATACCTTTCCCACAAAGAGACATTCATGTTATTCCGAGTGAAAATACAATGTCAAACAACAATCTGGAGTAACTTTTATTACTTCAATAAAAAACTAAAGTATGATTACTGAATTTAGTAAGTCAAATACCGTGTTAAACACTTTTTTAAGAGAACTGAGAGATGTAACAATTCAAGGTGATTCCATGCGTTTCAGAAGAAACCTAGAACGAATAGGAGAGATTATTGCATACGAAATAAGTAAAACTCTTAACTACGAGACTGTGAAAATAACAACTCCAATGACAAAAACTAAGTCCAGCATACCTGTAGAAGAACCAGTAATTGCAACAATACTCAGAGCAGGATTACCTCTTCACAATGGTGTTTTAAACTATTTTGACAAAGCACAGAACACATTTATATCGGCTTACAGAAAACATGGAGACCAAAATGATTTTGAAGTAGAAATCGAATATTTAGCAAGTCCAAATATTGACGGAAAAACACTCATCCTTTGCGACCCAATGTTGGCAACAGGAAGCTCTATGGTTTTGGCATACAAAGCTATTCTTGAAAAAGGGACTCCTAAGAAAGTTCACATTGTGTCGGTTGTCGCTAGTAAATCTGGAATGAATTTTTGTATAAAAAACCTACCAAAAGAAATAGATTACTGGATTGGAGAAATCGATGAAACTCTAGACACTAAGTCCTACATTGTACCAGGATTGGGTGATGCGGGAGATTTAGCTTACGGAACAAAAGAATAAAATTATGCTTTGGAAATATATCGGAATAGCTTTACTTGCTACTGTCAAGTTTATTTTTTCTCCTTTGGCAGCAGTCAAAACTATTGATAATGACACTTGGTATTATACATACATTGCTGTTTGCATAGGCGGATTAGTTAGCGCTAGTTTTTTCTATTTTTTCTCCGTTCAAATTATTGAAAGAAATGTAGCAAGAAGAATAAAGAAAGGAATTGTAAAAAAGAAGTTTACCCGAATCAATAAACTAATCATTAATACGAAAACAAATATTGGTATCGTTGGCCTTGCTTTATTATCTGCTTCTTTCATCTCTATACCATTAGGCAGTATAGTCTTAGCAAAATTCTATAGGCATAAAAAAAGCACTGTCGTTATTTTGTATCTTGCTATTCTATTTTCTGGAGCTATTTGTACAGGTGTCACCTATTTTTTTAAATAAATGAAAAAGCTAATTCTATATTTCTTTTGTCTTTTCTTTCTTTCCCAATGCAAAGTAGAAGAAAACAAAATCGCTTTTGAGGAATACTATAAATTAGACATTGGGATTAAAACAGATGAACTTTATTCTCCAAGAAAAAAAGCAACAATTCCTTTTCACCACAACCAAATTTACGATCCATTTAAACACAATGACTCCTCAAATGTTGTGAAATCTGTATTTAAAAAGGGAAAATACAACAAACTAAAAATAATTGTTCTAGACACAACAAAAACTAGTATTAATATTACCACAAGAAAAAAAAGGCTAAAAATTGTTAGCGGAATACCTGTAATTATTAAAAACAAAGCAATAAAAAACACCAATCACCTCTTGCTTCACAAAGGGAGCGCAATTTTGATACAAGAAGCGAAAAACAAAAATGGAGAATGGAAAGAAATTGAAAACCTCACTAAAGAAAAAATTGGGAATTTCTATTATAAAATAAACCCCAAAGAATATATATACACAAAAGTCCCTCGTTATAAAGGGACTTTTGAAACAACTTTCAGAATCAAGTTAAAGCTTGATGATGAGAAATATATTTACAGCAATGAATACAAAGGAATTATTCAAGGCTGGATGATAAGATAGGTTTCTATACCTCCAAGCTTGAAGTAGCGAACTGTCTGTCTACTTTTTTGAATAACCCTTGTAATACTTTTCCTGGACCCACTTCGATTACCTCAGCCGCACTATCCGCAATCATACTATTCATAGTTTGTGTCCATTTTACAGCTCCAGTCAATTGATTGATTAGGTTTTCTTTTATTTTTTCAGGATCTATTTCTGCAACTGCAGTTACGTTTTGATAAATTGGACAATCTGGCTTATTAAAAATTGCTTTTTCAATCCCAGCTTGTAATTCATCTTTTGCTGGCGCCATAAGGGGAGAATGAAAAGCTCCTCCAACAGGAAGTTTCAAGGCTCTTCTTGCTCCTTTTTCAAGTAAAGCTTCACATGCTTTATCAATTGCCTCTATTTCTCCTGAGATGACTAATTGACCAGGGCAATTGTAGTTTGCAGCCACTACAACTCCATCAATTTCTTTGCAAACTTGCTCCACAATTTCATCCTCAAGACCCAAAACTGCAGCCATAGTAGAAGGTTGCTTTTCACAAGCTTTTTGCATTGCCATTGCCCTTGTGTAAACCAATTTTAATCCTTCTTCAAAAGACAAAGCATTAGTAGCTACCAAAGCCGAAAACTCTCCTAACGAATGTCCTGCAACCATGTCTGGTTTAAAATTATCACCAGCAACTTTTGCAAGAATTGTAGAGTGTAAAAATATTGCGGGCTGAGTAACTTTAGTTTCTTTCAACTCTTCCGGAGTTCCATTAAACATTATATCTGTTATCCTATACCCAAGAATTTCATTTGCTTTCTCAAATAGTTCTTTACCCAATTCAGAATTTTCATATAATTCTTTACCCATTCCTACAAACTGAGCTCCTTGACCTGGAAAAACGTATGCTTTCATATTGTATATTTTAAAAGTTTAATAATTAGAGATTTATTCAGAACCTCATTTATAGCTTGATATTGAATAAAGCTAACTGAATTTTAACATAAACGAAAGTAAAAAATGTATTTTAATTAAGTTAAAAAAATCGTATCTTTGTGGGAAAATATAAAAGATAAAGTGCAGTTTATATTTTCAAAAACTAAAGACTAGACAATGGCTTTAGTTAATAATTAAAACAAATTATGAGTACAGAAACTTTAGCTATAAAAATTACAAAAACCAAAGAGTCAAGAATTAACGAAGTTGATTTTAATAACATTCCCTTTGGAAAAGTATTTTCGGACCATATGTTTACAATGGATTATAAAGACGGAGAGTGGAGTAATCCAGAAATTCTTCCTTTTGGAAAAATGCTTTTCAGTCCAGCTATGTCTTCCATACATTACGGCCAATCAATTTTTGAAGGAATGAAAGCCTTCCGTAAGGATGGAGAAGTCTACACTTTTAGAGCAAAAGATAATTTTGCTAGATTAAATAGATCTGCTGATAGAATGTGCATGCCAAACATACCAAATGAATTGGTAATGAATGGACTAAAAGAACTATTGAGAACTGATAAAGAATGGATTCCAGAAAATGAAACCAATTCATTATATATTCGTCCTTTTATGTTTGCTACTGATGAATACGTGGGAATTAGACCTTCTGAAACCTACAAGTTTATGATTTTTTGTTGCCCTGTAGGAAATTACTACAGTGAGCCACTTAAAGTAAAAATTGAAACACATTTTACTAGAGCTGCTAATGGAGGTGTAGGAGAGGCTAAAGCTGCAGGAAATTACGCATCTTCTCTTTACCCTGCAAAACTTGCTAATGAACAAGGTTATCATCAGTTACTTTGGACAGATAGCAAAGAACATAAATACATTGAAGAATCGGGAACAATGAATGTCTTGTTTGTTATAAACAACACATTGATTACTCCCTCTCTTTCTGGCACAATTTTACCAGGAATAACAAGAAATAGTGTATTAACTATTGCTAAGGATTGGGGATATAACGTAGAGGAAAGACAAATTACAGTAACAGAAGTTATTGAAGCTATAAAAAACGGAACATTAACTGAAGCCTTTGGAGCTGGTACTGCTGCAACAATTGCACAAATTCAAACCATAGGACTTGACGGAATGGATTATGAACTGCCAGAAATTAAAGGAAGAGAATTCTCCAACAGAGTTTTAAAATTTTTGAACAACATAAAAAGAGGACAAGAAACTGACAAATGGGGATGGATTGATACAGTTTAAGTCTTAAACAAACAAATACTTAAAAGTGCTTCTTGTAAAAAATTAGCACTTTTTTTATGGAATAAAATTTACAATGCATCTATTAATAAAGCCAAGACTTGAAAAACTATACTTACATAGCATTTATTTTTATTCTGTTTATCTCCTCATTAGGATTTGGACAAAACACTTATACTATAAAAGGAAATATAGTCAGTCCAATTGGTGCGCACGTTAAAGATGCCAATGTGTTTTTTGGAATAAACTCTAAACAAAGAGTACGTTCAAATAAAAATGGAAATTTTAATATTACTTTTAATTACGACTCCCCAACGGAACTTATTATAAGCCATGTAAGTTTTAAACAAAAAAAAATTTTGATTAATAAATCTATGCTTAAAAAAAGTAAAAATAACATTTTGGAACTTAACATAAAACTGGATTATAATACTTTAACAGAGGTTATCATTACAAGTGACTCAAGACCAGACACTGTATTTGGTAGTGAATTTACTAGTGTTTCGGATTATGAATTCATTGGCGATAAAATGGTCTTGCTCTCCTACAGTAAATCACTTAAGAAAAATACATTCCTTCAGCTTACATCAAAAAGAAACAAACTAATTACTACTTATAAAACGCCTCCAAACCCTAAGCGATTATTCAAAGATTTTGAAGGAAATTTGTATTTAATTACAAAAAATAAGGTTTTTCTTATTACTATTTTTAAAAATGAATTTAGACTTAGACCTACTGAAAAAGAACCTTTTTATAAGCTAACTACTAAAATAATTGACACCTGTAGTTCTCACTTTTTATACTCGGATTTTAGCAATGCGTATCCCGCATTCAATTATTTTGCTCAAAAACCAACAGATACGATTGCAAAAACTCTTCATCATGTAGAGAATTATTTCATGATGGATTTATACCGTGCAGAATACAAATATGCTCCTTCCAAACAGAAGCTATGGGCGTTTAGAAAAGAGCTTAAAACTGGTATAGACAAAGAAATATGGATTGGAGCCACTAATTTTACTCAGAGTTTTTATTACGAACCACTATACGCTCCACTCTTTGTAAACAAGGATACAATTTTGATTTTTGATCATTACAGTGACCAATTAATGAAGATAAGTTCTCGTTTCGAAAAATTGGATTCTATTCCAATTTCTTACCATAAGGATAAAGACAAAAAGAATTGGGAACAGCCTATATTGAAAGATAAAGACGAAAATAAACTCTACAGTTTATTCCTAAAACATGGGTATTATTTTTTAAAACAAATAAACTTGAATGACGGTTCTACCCTAGTTTCTTTTAAACTAAACTATAGGTATGTGGAAAATGTGAAAGTAGAAAATGGCTATGCTTATTACATTTACAGGCCATATGAATCTTCGCAGAAGAAATATTTGTACCGAGAAGTAATTGAAACAGATTTAGATTAAAACTTAATCGCAACACCCACGTTTACTGTGAATTTATTTGGAAAAGCAGCTTCGTAATTCGTTTTATTATTATAGTCCTGATTAGGTAAAAACTGATTTGATTCCCAACGGTATTTAAAAAAATTATACGGTACACTTACATCAAGGTAAGCCCTTTTCCCTAATTTAAAATTAATCCTTGGAATCACAGAAGCATAGGTATCAAATTGTTTGCGTTTAAAATTTTCAAGTTCAACAACATAAGGGTATAGTCCTTTTTCCCTATTAAAATAAGCGCCAGCACCAGCACCAATATAAAAGCTAAACCTTGCCGTTTCTGATTTTGAGAATAACCTCCAATTGTAAGAATATCTACTACCAACATTAAATCTATTTTGAAAAGCATTTTTTACAAAACTGAAATCTGTTACTTCAACCTCATTGTAATTACCATATTCTTTTCCCCAGCTAATAGTAGGTGAAAAAGATTTAGAAATTTCTAAACCATTACCTAATACTACAGAACCAAGATGAAAAGTAGAAACAGCATACAATTTTGCAGCAAAAACTGTTTTAGTCTTTTCCTTGTTAACTTCTTGCCCTATTGCAACAGAAACTGAAAACATCAGTAAGAATATTAATATGGAAGTAATAAATTTCATCTTTGATAGATTTTTGTTTTAAGAACGTAAATATAAGGTTAACAATCTGTCACTCCTATTTTTTTAACAATTTTAACATAATTTAGAACCTAACAATCCCACCTAATCTCAAAGAAAATACTCTAGGAAAAGGTGTCGTTTCATTATAAACATTAGTTTGTCCATTTGTAGGCAAAGATGGGTCTGCTTGCGTGTGTCTAGAGTTTTGAAATTCCATAAAGCTATAACTTAAACTCAATTCTAAAGCAATATTACTACGGATATCGTAGGTTACTCTAGGAATAGCAACTAAATTTAAATTAATAAACTTACCTAATGTTGGTACAAAAATACTGTTGGCAGTTTCTATAGATGAATTTGCCGTGGCAAAGCTAAATCCTGCACCTCCACCAAAAAAGAATTGAAATCTACTATCTTCAATATCACTAAACTGATGATTATAAGTATATTCAGCACCACCACTGTATAAAAACGTTTGAGCTCGTGATTGAAAATTTAATGAAGTAATTCTAATCTCGTGAAAATTAGCACCTTCTCCCCAAGCCATTGCAGGAGAAAAATTACTGAGCGATACAATTCTTGTAGCTTGGGTTTGACCCAAATCAAATGTTGCATTTTTGTACAACTTAAACATTAAGAATTTACCTGAGTTTGTTTGTGAAAAAGAAACAAATGAAAAACTGATTATTATAAATAAAAGGAGTGATTTTTTACTATTCATTGTGTTTTAGTTTTTGTAATAACTATTTAATCACAAATATATTATGGAATGACTATAAATTCCTGTTTTTCGGGATAAATTTTTAAATCAAAAAAAATATTAACCCAATAATGAAACCAATTTTGATTTATCCACTTATCTTTGTCACTCAATAAATGGATAAAACAACAAACTCGTGAAAAGAATAACAGTAAAGGAAGCAATTACAGCAACTGATTTAATAGGTTCTACTATAACAGTAAATGGTTGGGTAAGAACATTTCGTAGTAATCGATTTATTGCTATCAATGATGGTTCGACCATTAAGAACATACAAGCAGTAATTAATTTTGAAAATCAAGAAGAATCTGTATTAAAATCTATCAACACAGGAGCTGCAATATCTGTAACAGGAACTTTAGTAGAATCTCAAGGTGGAGGTCAAAATGTTGAAATTCAAGTTTCTTCTTTTGAAATATTGGGAGAAGCAAATCCCGAAGAATACCCTTTACAACCAAAAAAACACTCTTTAGAATTCTTGAGAGAGAAAGCTCACTTAAGAATAAGAACCAATACATTTGGAGCAGTTTTTAGAGTAAGACATGCTATGTCTTATGCAATTCACAACTATTTTCACACACGAGGATTTTACCAAATGCACACGCCAATTATTACTGGAAGTGATGCTGAAGGTGCAGGAGAAATGTTTAGAGTTACTACAAATGACCAAAACAATGTTCCAAAAAATGAAGAAGGAGAAGTAGATACGACTAAAGACTTTTTTGGTAAAGAAACTAACCTTACAGTTTCTGGACAACTGGAAGCAGAATTAGGTGCTTTAGGTTTAGGGAAAGTATACACATTTGGACCAACTTTTAGAGCAGAGAACTCTAACACTACGCGTCACCTTGCAGAGTTTTGGATGATAGAGCCAGAAGTAGCTTTTAATGATATTATTGACAACATGAACTTGGCCGAAGACTTCTTAAAAAGTCTAGCTCAATATGCTTTGGATAATTGCATGGATGATTTGGAATTCTTAAGAGACAGAGAATTACAAGAAGAAAAATCGAAACCACAAATAGAAAGAAATGAATTGAACCTTATTGAAAGGTTACAATTTATTACTGCCAATGACTTTGAAAGAATTACTTATACTGAAGCGATAAGAATATTAGAAAATTCTAAACCTTACAAAAAAAAGAAATTCCAATACATGCCAGAATGGGGAAGTGATTTACAAACTGAGCACGAAAGATTCTTGGTAGAAAAGCATTTCAAAAAACCAGTGATTATTAACGATTATCCGGCAAGTTTTAAGGCGTTTTACATGCGTGCAAACGAAGATGAAAAAACTGTAGCTGCAATGGACATTCTATTCCCTGGAATTGGAGAAATAATTGGAGGTTCGCAAAGAGAAGAAAGGTTGGATGTCTTGAAAGAGAAATGCAAAGATTTTAATATTCCTGAGGAACACATTTGGTGGTACTTAGAAACAAGAAAATTTGGAACCTGTAAACATTCAGGGTTTGGATTAGGATTCGAAAGATTAGTGATGTTTGTAACAGGGATGACGAATATTAGAGATGTAATCCCTTTCCCTAGAACACCTAATAACGCAGAATTTTAAAGTACAACACTACTATAAAGCATAAAAAAAGCCGGACTATAATTATAGTTCGGCTTTTTTATTCTTCAGTATTTCATCAAATTGTTATTGTAATTACAAACAACTAAAAAGGAAATCCTATCCCAATATTAATTTGAGGTGAATACAAAGAAGGTAATTGAGCCTTATTTTGTAATGTATTGATATAACTGTTGTATTCATCCTTTGGCTGAAAAAACCACCTCTCGCCTTTTATTAGTGTTGGATTCTTAAGAGGATAAGCAATGTCTAATCGGATAAGGAAATAATCTAAATCTAAACGGATTCCAAAACCAGCACCAATTGCTATTTCACCAAGGAATTTATTAGTTTCAAACTTACTTCCTGGCCTTAATGAATCCTCATTCATAAGCCAAATATTTCCAGCATCAACAAATAAGGCTCCATCAAGAAATCCTAGTAAATCGAATCTGTATTCTATATTTCCTTCTAGTAATATTTCTCCAATTTTATCAAAATTTAAAGCAGAATCTCTGAAAGAACCAGGCCCTAAAGATCTAGATTTCCAAGCTCTTGTTTTATCCGTTCCTCCTGCAAAAAAACTTTTTTCAAATGGCAAGGCTACTCTAGAGTTTTCCATAGGAACGCCTATTCCTCCAAGAAATCGCAAAACAAAATTACTCTTATCATTTATCTTGGTGTAAACCCTAAAATCATGTTGAGTTTTAACATATTGAGCAAATTGAATTCCAGCTATATTATAGCTATTGGTTGTTGCATCTTTTGTCTTATTTGTTAACTTATAAAAAGCGTTAAGTGTGTTTCCGGCACTTTCAATATTCGCATCATAATAAAGTGAAGTTCGTGAGTTATTCTTCGAATTAGGATCTTTATAAAAAAATCTATAACGAGTAGATGAAATAATGTGACTTTGAAAACTAGCCGCCAAAAGTTTATCATTTAATGAGTTAATTCTATCTTGAAACACTTGTGATTTAATTACTTCTACTGCACTTAGCGTAATAGGATCCAACTGATGATAAAATTTACTTTTAACATTCCATGCATATCCATAAGATAATTCTTGAACCCCTCTTTCAAAATCGAGTTTTGTTTGGTCCAATCTTCTTTGGTAATTTAACGAAGCTTTAAAAATTGTTTTAGTATTACTAATATTGCTGTATTTATCTGTATTAACAAACAAAAGTCTTGGGATAGTTAATGAAACTTCTGGCCCAAATTCTAATGTATTAAAAGCATTCGAGATATTAGAAAAGGATTTAATATCAAGCGGTATATTACTATTATCAGATGTATTATCATTCACTAATAATGGCTGAGATTCAAGAGCACCCGAAACACCAAAATGCAATATTTCTGCACCTCTAAAAATATTTTTGAAATTGTAAGCAAATGAACCTTCAATTCCAAAATTACTACTCGAAGTAGTTCCATTTGCCTCAATTTTATAGTCTTGTTTTTTGGCTCCGTCTACCTTTATAGTAAGTTTCAATCCTTTCGAATTTTTAACAGTATCCGTCTCTGTCAATATATTAACGGTAAGAAAAACTCCCAAAGAAGTTAACTTCTTAAACATTTTTTGTTGCTTCTGCTTGCTATATAAATCTCCTGGCTTAAGGTATAATGTTCTATAAAAAAGATTAGAATTAATGTCATTCTTTCCTCTAATATAAAAATCTATTCCCTTGTAATAGTATGTTGCACTCAACTCACTGAACCTATCTTGCGTGTAGTTTATTTGTACTTGTGAAATTGTATATTGACTGTGAGGGATACTTCTAATAGAATCTGATTTAGCAATTTTTTCTTTGAACAAATCAATATCCAAAAAAACAGAAACCTCATTAGTTCCGACTGTACTATCTATATAATACTTTACATAATTCTTATTGAATTTATAATACCCATTATTTATTAAAAAGTTGGTAATTCTTTCTCTTTCATCATCCAATATATCTACATTAAAAATTGCTTTCTTTTTTAATAAAGTCTCTTCAGATAATGTATTTATTTTTACCAAAAGAGCTGTGTCTTTTGATTTTAAAAAAACCTCCTTAATTCTATAGGGTTCAAATACATTAACAATGTAAATGATTTCTGCCCTTTTCTTTTTAATTCCTAAAAAAGTACGATCAATATAACGAACTGAATCACGAACAGTATTATTAAAAAATCCTTTCCTTATTAAATATAAATGAAGTTGACTAGCCGATTTAGAGGCCGATTTCTCATTATATATAACCGGTTTTTCACCAATAGAATATAAAAGCTTCTCTCCAAAAGAATCAAAACTTTCAGATGTTCTAAAACTAATTGTATCTTTTTCTCTTCTAACTTTTCGAATATTCTTCCTCCTTATTGTTTTGTTCTTTCTTCCTATTTTCCTCAATTCTCTATTAGCAACTCTAGCAGAGTCCATAGAGTTATGCAACATAAGGTGAAACTTAACTACAGAAAATATCTTTTTATTGGGTCTTTGCTTTATTACAAAACCCAAATCTCCTTTGTCAACTTTATCATTATTGGTAATGATTTTATTTTTATCCAAAAGGTAATCACTCTCTTTCAACTTTCTTGTATAGCAAGAACTCACCAAAAAGGATAGAAAAATTACAGCTATGAAATGTTTATGTGACAATTATCAGTTACTTTTATAAAATATAATAGGATAACACGCAAAATTAATGCCTGAAATTACAAAAAACCAATTGAAACACATTCGTTTACTTAAACAAAAAAAATACCGTCAAGAATTTGGTGAGTTTTTGATTGAAGGAGAAAAGAATATCGAAGAACTCTTGAAATCAAATTTTAAGATTAACGCGCTTTATGCTACTTCCGACTGGAATCAAAGCAACTGCAAAGAAGAAGTTACTTTATTAACGACAAAACAATTGTCTCAAATAAGTAATCTTTCTTCTCCCAACAAAGTTTTAGCTTTAGTTAAGCTTCCAATAAACGAATACAATGAATCTATTTTAAAGAGTGATTTAACTTTGGTTTTGGATTCTATAAATGACCCTGGGAATTTGGGAACAATAATTAGGACTGCCGACTGGTTTGGAGTGAAAAATATTATTTGCTCTACAGATTCTGTAGATTGCTACAATCCAAAAGTAGTACAAACTACCAAAGGCTCCTTATTCAATGTAACGGTTCATTATCAAGAATTATCAACTATACTTGCTAACACAAGCAATAAAATTTACGGAGCAGCACTAGATGGCGAAGAAATAAATAAAGATTTTTCACCTCAAAAACCTTCAATTCTACTCATGGGAAGCGAATCTCATGGAATTTCTGAAGAGATAGAAAACTTTGTGACAGACAAAATCCTAATAAAACAAAACGGAAAAGCAGAATCCTTAAATGTTGCGATTGCAACTTCCATTTTATTATATCAATTCACTTCTTAATTTATTTTTTATGACAATACAAGATGCACAAACGATTGTAGATAATTGGATTAAAAAACATGGCGTTCGCTATTTCAATGAATTAACAAACATGGCAATTCTTACAGAGGAAGTAGGAGAAGTAGCCAGAATAATCTCCAGACAATACGGAGAACAATCATTTAAGAATGAAGAAAGTGACAAGAAATTAGGAGATGAATTAGCTGATGTGCTTTTTGTAATTATTTGTCTTGCAAATCAAACGGGAGTTGACTTGACAGAAGCTCTAGAAAAAAACTTAGAGAAAAAGACAAATAGAGATGGAGAAAGACATCACTCTAACACCAAATTGGCGTAAAGCATGAGAAAATTATCCTTTTTTGTTTTAATATTATTGATTGCTTGCACTTCTAATCCCATTGTCGATAATAATTATAGCTTTCAAAAAATTGAAAAGGAATTGAGTGGAAAAAGCATTAATGGCACGTTAGTTTCAAAACAAAAACTAATTGCGGGAAAGAAATCCAACACAGCTATTTTCTATAAAAGCAACAATAATTTAATAAATGAAATTGACATTCACATCAATTCCAAACAAGATTCCGCTTTTTCAATTCTTGTCAATTATTACAACCAAAAATTCAATTCCAACAAAAACGACTCTATTTTTAACACTTGGCATACAGATTCATCCGAATTTATCTTGTATAAAAACTCGGATAGTAGTATCTTAGTCAACATTTTTAAGAGAACCTATTTATAAAATTTTATGGCGAATACATCAGATATCAGAAACGGATTATGCATTAGATTCAAACACGATTTATTTAAAATCACTGGATTTCAGCATGTAAAACCAGGAAAAGGACCAGCTTTTGTAAGAACAAAGATGAAAAGTTTGACTACAGGAAGAACCTTAGACAACACTTTTTCTGCAGGACACAAAATAGAAGATGTGCGTGTAGAAACAAGAAATTACCAGTTTTTGTACAAAGATGACCAAGGGTTCCACTTTATGAATACCGATAATTATGAGCAAATCATGTTGCAAGAGGCCATGATAGATAATCCTCAGTTTTTAGTAGACGGAGATTCTGCAACCATAGTATTTGATGCAGAAAACGAAACGCCAATTACTTGTGAACTTCAACCTTATATCGACACAGAAATTACTTATACTGAGCCAGGTATAAAAGGAGACACAGCAACAAACACTTTTAAACCTGCAACAATTGCTACCGGAGCAGAAATTAGAGTCCCATTATTTATAAATATTGGTGACAAAGTAAAAGTAGATACAAGAACGGGAGATTATAAAGAAAGATTAAAATAATAGTTTTACTACAAAACTTCAAAAAAACCGTCTCGATAATTCGAGACGGTTTTTTTTGTAATGAATTGTCAATTTGTCTGTCAAATAATTCAAAATAAAGAATTGGCACAATTATTAAGTAAATTAGGTGTGAAACAAAAAGTATCTATATTTCAAGGAATGGCAATCCCATTTTTACTGCTCGTAATTATTTGGGGAGTTCATTTTATAAATCTATCTTTTCCTACGCTTAATATTTATGCCTATGGTGTTCTACCTAGAGAGATTTCCGGGTTAAAAGGAATTCTTTTTTCACCTTTCATTCATAGCACTAGCGATAATTTTAGTCATATATTTAATAATTCTGTACCTCTGTTTGTACTAACCTATTTCTCTATGGTTTCTTACAAGTCTATATTTACTAAGGTTACGGTTTTTATTTGGCTATTTTCTGGGGTTTGTGTTTGGTTGGCAGCAAGAGAAAATCACCACATTGGTGCAAGTAGTGTAATCTACGGATTAGCTTTTTTTCTTTTTTTTAGTGGGATTTTTAGTAAAAACAAAAGGCTCATTGCCATTTCACTTATCGTAGCTTTCCTCTACGGAAGTATGATTTGGGGGATATTCCCTGGAGAAGAACGAATTTCTTGGGAAGGACATCTATTTGGAGGTTTATCAGGAGTTATTATGGCTTTTTATTATAAAAACAGATTCAAAACTAAAGAAAGCTATAATTTAGAAGTACATCCAGAATTCGAAGAGTTTGTAGAGGGATACAATGCAGAACTAAAACTTCAAGAAGAAGAACAAGAAAGAGTTGAGAATCTTAAAACCAACAATACGTTAGACGAAAATTATAAAATATTCTTTGAATATATATCCAAAAAGAAAGAAGATTAGAAAGAGATAATAGGACATTTTTTTTCTAAAAAATGTGCACAAAAAAAAGGAACAACCTTTCGATTATTCCTTTTTTAAATTATTCATTAGCAAAAACTATTCACTTCTGTCTAATAACTATTCACTAAAGAATTAGTTATTCAACATCACTGGCATTACCAACATTAAGATGTCTTCTCCTTCAATATCAGTTTCACTTGGTAAAATAATCCCAGCTCTTGATGGATCACTCATTTCCAAATGAATATTTTCTGACTCTAAGTTAGACAGCATCTCAATCAAAAATCTTGAATTAAATCCTATTTCCATGTCAGTTCCTTCATAGTTACATACCAACCTTTCGTTTGCAGCATTAGCAAAATCAAGATCCTCTGCACTAATTACCAATTCACTTCCTGTAACTTTTAATCTTACTTGGTGAGTAGATTTGTTTGAGAAAATAGAAACTCTTTTCATAGAATTCAATAATAAGTTTCTTTCTACAGTCAATCTATTTGGATTCGTTTTAGGAATTACTGCATCATAATTAGGATACTTTCCATCGATTAATCTACAAACAACATTAAAATCATCAAACTTAAAATGAACATTAGAATCACTGTATTCCATTGTTACATCATCTGAAGTATTCCCAACCAAATTCTTTAATAAATTAAGTGGTTTTTTTGGCACAATAAAAGAAGCTACGGCATCTACTTTACTTCCCGTACTTTTATACCTAACTAATTTGTGTGCATCAGTAGCTGCAAAAGTTACCGAATCATTTTCCAATTGAAAAAACACACCCGACATAACCGGTCTTAAGTCATCATTTCCTGTTGCAAAAATTGTTTTAGTAATTGCTCTAGATAAAGTGTCAGAAGAAATAGTCATGGTAGAGGGAGATTCTAAAATCGGAGTATTAGGAAACTCATCTTTATTCTGTCCACTCAATTTAAATTTTCCATTGTCAGATGAAATTTCAATTCCAAAATTCTCAGGATTAACAGTAAAAGTTAAAGGTTGCTCAGAAAAAGTCTTTAAAGCATCCATCAAAAATTTAGCAGGAATTGCCACAGCTCCATCTTCTTTCGCTTCTATTTCAAACTTAGAAGAAATTGTAGTTTCTAAATCTGAAGCCAATACAGTTAACTCTTTTCCAGCAATTGTAAAAAGAAAATTATCTAAAATTGGCAATGTATTATTAGTGCTTAGAACACCACTAATTGACTGTAAATGCTTAAGCAATAACGAACTCGAAACAATAAATTTCATATATCTATTTGTGTAAATTGGGTTATAATTAAGTCTCAAATATACTTCTTTGATATAGATACAAACTAAATATCCTATTGTTTTTTTTAACAATTATCACCAAGAAATGAACAACTTTAAAAAAAAGAAAATATAATTTTATCATCAACTTGTTTTATTAGATGGATTTACTAAATTTGCACACCAATAAATATTGGTCTCGTGGCCGAGTGGCTAGGCAGTGGTCTGCAAAACCATCTACAGCGGTTCGAATCCGCTCGAGACCTCCAAAAACACCTTCAAATTTCAATCTGAAATTTTGAAGGTGTTTTTATGTAAAATAAAAAAACCACTCTTCCTACCTTGCCATAACAATTAATTCGGCAAACTTTTTTCGACATTTTTTTGTTGAAAAGATTAAAAAAAAGAAAAAGTCAGTGTTTCTAGCTCCTTTCAAAATTGTTTGTTAATAAGTGAGTTATTTGTTAATTAATCGAGTTGTTGACCTCACTTTTTTTTTTCACTTTTGTATTAAGAAAATCGTAATTTAGTGACTCGGTTATATCCTAAATCTCGTATCTAACTGAACCACAAAAGAAAAAAAAAAAAAAATACAAAAAAATAA
>Ga0209713_10000066_pt1 | contig 60640 bp, 60 predicted proteins | sample ArcOceMetagenome_3_FD_187444 | JGI IMG/M metagenome (GOLD analysis project Ga0209713, IMG submission 187444) | Marine eukaryotic phytoplankton communities from Arctic Ocean - Arctic Ocean- Svalbard ARC20M Metagenome (SPAdes) (version 2) | ecosystem: Environmental > Aquatic > Marine > Oceanic...
GAAAGCGGCACGCGAGCTGGGTTCAGAACGTCGTGAGACAGTTCGGTCCATATCCGGTGTAGGCGTTAGAGTATTGCGAGGATCTCTTCTTAGTACGAGAGGACCGGAAGAGACGTACCTCTGGTGTGCCAGTTATCGTGCCAACGGTAGACGCTGGGTAGCCATGTACGGTTAGGATAACCGCTGAAAGCATCTAAGTGGGAAGCCCACCTCAAGATGAGTACTCTTACCATAAAAATGGTTAAGGTCACGGCAAGACGAGCCGTTTGATAGATACCAAGTGTACGTACAGCAATGTATTTAGCTAAGGTATACTAATAGACCGAATGCTTGACTTGATTTAATATAAGTTTTTTAGTTTTATTTATCTTAGATGTTTTATAGCGTAATGGAACCACATTGATCCTTCTCGAACTCGATAGTGAAACGTTACAGCGGTGACGATACTGAAAGGGTGGCCTTTTGGGAAAATAACACAATGTCTAAGAATTTCTAATTTGGTTTTAATATTATCTAATAATTGGTTCCTGCGATAAGAAGTATTCTTGATCTTATAGCTACTTATATTTAATATAAATATTTGTTAATATAAGCTACAGAGAAAGAGATTATTCTCTTTTGCAGTTAGATTGCTTACGGGCTTATTGATGGGTATATCCTTTATTTTTTAACAGTGTTTCTAAAGTGATTATTAATTTAGCAATACATTGCTAAGATATGGACGAAAGGCGTTCATTATAACAAGTGATAACTACCCAACTTTGATAGAGTGAGGAGATTATATGCAGTTAATTCTTATCTATTATGAAATCTACTGTTAGTATAGTTAGAACATTTACTTATAACTGAGAAAAGAAGACTATTAATTAAAGAACAACTAATATTATCATGGGCTCATATGCAATTGTTAAGGCTAGCGGTAGACAGTTATGGGTTGAAGAAAGTCGTTTTTATGACTTAAATAAATTACCGTTACAGCCTGGTGATACATTTACCTTAAATCAAGTTTTGCTAGTTAAGCAAAATAATAAGTTGGAGATCGGTAATCCTTTTTTAAAGGATAAGTATATTGTTGAAGCAACAGTTTTAAGGCATTTATCTGGTTCGAAAACTCGAGTTTATAAAATGCGTTCAAAGAAAAAAACTCGTAAAACGTTTGGATTCAGAGCAAAATTAACTCGTGTTTACATAAACTCTATTTGTAATATTTCGACACCAAGTTCAGTTTGTTACTTACAACAAAATGATTAGTAATTATGTAAATTTTGATTAAATATGGTAAGAGTAAAACGAGGAAATGTAGCACGTAATCGTCGTAAAAAGATTTTGAAGTTTGCAAAAGGATTTCATGGTGCTCATTCACGATTATTTCGTACAGCAAATCAACAGGTTATGAAATCACTTCTTTATTCTTATGTTGGCAGAAAGCGCCGAAAAAGAGATTTTAAAAGATTATGGCTTTGTCGAGTGAATGCTGCAGCCCGTATCGAAGGTTTAACTTACAGTAAGTTAAAAAGTGGTTTAAAACAAAAGTCAATTGACTTAAATTTAAAAATGTTAGCTCAAATTGCTTTATTGGATAAGAGTACGTTTTCAGCGATTATTAATCAGCTTTAAATGATTTATTAGTTTTAATTAAAGATATTCATGGCACATAAAAAAGGAGCTGGAAGTACAAAAAATGGTCGTGATTCAAATGCTCAAAGATTAGGTATTAAAGTATATGGTAATCAGCCAGTAAAAGCAGGTGGTATTATTGTTCGACAACGCGGCCTTTCAGTTCGTCCTGGTCGTTCTATTGGTGTTGGTAAAGATTATACATTATTTGCTTTAGAGTCAGGTATTGTTGAATTTACGACTGATAAAAATTGTAAATACGTAAATGTGAAATAATCAAAAATACTCCAATCATATTTTTAAAATCAAAGTATGATTGGAGATTTTTGATTATTTCTAAGTTTATCCGGATTGTTTATCGTAAGTAAATAAAATTAAGATGAAAACCAAAGGTAAATCTTATGTCGCGTGGAGTTTCACGTACCAAGAAGTGGATGATCTTAGTAAAATTAGGTATGGGTATGATATTGTCAACCTCAAAACCAAATTCCTAGGGGACGAGCTTGATCTCGAACGTGCGTTGTTACATATAAAATACTCAAAGTACGTGTTCCAACTTGAGAAAGCTAAAACCGGTAGATATCACTACCAGGGTTCGCTTGGATTGAAAGGCCGACTTAATTGTAATCAACTGCGCAAAAAATTAGCGTCTTTGTTGAGAAACAATTATAGTGCTGGTTGCCTTCACTTAGAACCTTCTCATAATAGACAGGCTGCTGAATTCTATTCCATGGAATTAGATTCTAGAGTAGAGGAGGGACCTTGGTTACTCCCGGCTAACGGCAAGGTTATTTAAATTCTTCAACTAGATTTTGAATTTCATCCCATTGACATAAATTTTTTCAGTCTTCTATCTTGGCGATTTAAAAAATTGCTCGCCTTCAAAAATTCTCCTGATTTTTTTGAGTTAGCGGGGTGTTTAAAGAATCCCATAGGCTTGTTACCTTCTCTCCTCTCACGTTCAGCGGTTACAGCTACCGTATATTTGTTGATGAGCACCAGTTTTATAGTGTTTTTTGCTCTTCACTTCGAGAGTTCTCTGGTTCAACAATTGCCTCATAGAACAGAGTAAATAATTAGTTCCTTATAACTTGATTTTTACAGTTGGGTTAAATAAGAAACTTATGCATAATTTATAGCATTTGCTATAAATTATGCGTAAATTTCTTATTGATTAAAGCATTCTAAAATAAACCATGTTCATTTTAAAAGACTAGTAACGCTCACCTTCAGGCTTTTGGCTTGGTGCGTATGCTTCAATTGTGTAAATTAGCTTACGACCAGCACCTTCTTGACGAACAAGTCTGAAACCAGGCTCGTAAGCAGGACGCTGAACGATGAATGAAAGACAACAACTCTCAACACCACGTGTGTTATCGAAACATGCGATCTTAACGTAGAAGTTTGGCTTAGCTTTACGAGCCATGTTGATCTCGAAAAGTACAGCAGCTGGATCCTTAATATCGAATAGAGGAAGACCCCACATTTCCCAGTAACAGTTACGAGGGTGCGGATCATCTGTAAACTCAATAGAAACAGCCCAGTTATTGTTTAAAGCGTATTGAATTTGCTTTGTTACTTGCTCATCAGTTAAGTCAGGAAGGAAAGAGAAAGCTCCTTGAGTTAGTTTCATTATGTTACTCCTTAAATGAAATTTAATAATTTTAACGCGATTTTGAATCCGTTATTAACGGTTTGCAGTTGCTGTTTCAACGAAGTCAGCAGTATCTGTAGAAGCGTAGTTGAAAGTAATATCTTTCCATAGATCTAACGCTGTCTGTAGAGGACCACAAGTCTTAGCTGCATCTCTTAGGATCTGAGGACCCTCTGAAACGTAGTCACGACCTTCGTTACGCGCTAAAACCATACACTCAAGTGCTACACGGTTAGCTGTTGCTCCAGCTTGGATACCATCTGGGTGACCAATTGTACCACCACCGAACTGTAGTACTACGTCATCACCAAGGTAATCAATTAGTTGGTGCATCTGACCACAGTGGATACCACCAGAAGCTACTGGTACACACTTACGTAGTGAAGCCCAATCTTGTGCGAAGAATAGACCTTGAGGCAGGTTGATTTCAGATTTGAAATCTAGAAGTGTGTTGTAGAAACCTTTAATCATTAGAGGATCACCTTCTAGCTTACCAACTACAGTACCTGCGTGGATGTGATCCACACCGGCCATACGCATCCACTTACAGATTACACGGAAGTTCATACCGTGGTTCTTCTGACGTGAATAAGTTGAGTTACCTGCACGGTGTAAGTGAAGGATACAATCAACATCACGAGACCATTTAGCCATTGATTGGATTGCAGTGTAACCGATTACAAGGTCAATCATAACAATAACTGAACCAAGCTCAACAGCGAAGTTAGCACGTTCGTACATGTCTTCCATAGTTGCAGCAGTAGTGTTTAGGTAGTGACCTTTAACTTCACCAGAAACTGATGCTGCGTGGTTAACACCTTCCATTGAGTAAAGGAAACGCTCTCTGTAACGCATGAATGGCTGTGAGTTAATGTTCTCATCATCCTTAAGGAAGTCAAGACCACCTTTAAGACCTTCGAATACTACACGACCATAGTTCTTACCAGAAAGACCTAGCTTTGGCTTAACAGTCGCACCAAGCATAGGACGACCAAACTTATCCATTCTTTCACGCTCTACTACTAGACCAGTAGCTGGACCTTGGTAAGTCTTTAGCATTGCAACTGGCATACGCATATCTTCTAGTCTTAGAGCTTTAACAGCTTTGAAACCGAAGATGTTACCAATAATTGAAGCAGTTAGGTTTGCAAGTGAACCTTCCTCAAATAGATCTAGATCGTATGCAACATAAACGAAGTATGTATCTGGTGTACTTGGAACTGGATCTACACGGTAAGCTTTCGCACGGTATAAATCACAAGCAGTTAAAAGGTCAGTCCATACAACTGTCCAAGTAGCAGTAGATGATTCACCTGCTAGTGCAGCACCTGCTTCTACTGGGTCTACTCCAGGTTGTGGAGTACAACGGAATAGTGCTAGGATATCTGTTTCCTTAACAGCGTAATCTGGATCCCAGTAACCCATTTTTGCGTAAGGGATTACACCAGATTCGTAACGTTCACTTTTGATTCGAGTACGTGATTCCACGGCTTGAGACATGACAACCTCCTTGTTTTAAGAGTTATGCTTAACAGATTGCTATATTTTATAATAAATATAAAAGGTAATATAGAATTTTTATTCTTTAAGTAATAATTTATCATTAAGGCCCCCTGACTAATGGCCAATTTTATTTATATTAGTGATAAGTTTATTTAATGTATATGCGATCCAAAGGTTTTCTTGTAAAAGTTAAAGATATTATTTAACTACTCTAATCCGAATGTATTGTTATACTGAATCAAAAAAAATAATTATCTAGTCGTCCCATAAAAAATTGATCATAAAATTTAAATTCCTTTATTTGTATACCTAAAACAGTTTACGGAACTTTAAACGAGTCTTCTTTTTATATAAAACTTTAATTTAAAAATCTACGACAAGTACGAATACAATATAAACTTGATATACTATTCTTGGAACCGTAAATTAAAAAAGAATATTTGTTTATTGGTCCCCTATCGTATAATATATTCAAAAATTATTATAAGTTACATATTGTTATTGCCAGGATCCAGATTTGAACTGGAGACACGAGGATTTTCAATCCACTGCTCTACCAACTGAGCTATCCCGGCACTAAGCTTTTATATTATAGATAATAATCTATTATCGGGGTTTTGACAAGGTTACGAACTTAATTATATAGGTTGATTTGACTCAGTTTAAAATGGTAGTTATTAAAAACTTTTCTTCAAATAGTATTCTACGGCGTCTTGCAAATTTGCAATTTGCAATCGGTCTGCTTCTTTTTATTGGCATTCTAATTGCAATTGGTACATTTATTGAACAAGATCAAAGTATTGTTTTTTATCAAACTAATTATCCAGAAATTCAACCGATTTTTGGGTTTATAGATTGGCGTTTTATTTATTTTTTAAGTTTAAATAAAATTTATACGTCTTACTGGTTTGCATGTATTCTTTTTGTCTTTGCTTCGTCCCTAATTGCCTGTACTTTTACAACTCAGTTACCGTTATTAAAAAAATTAAAACTCTGGCAATTTCGTAAAAATCCCAAACAATTTGAAAAATTAAATTCTATAAATCTTTTCGAATATCCCTCTAATAGTTTAGCATTCAAACTACACAAAAAAAAATATCATGTTTTTCGCCAAAACGAAAAAACTTATGCTTATTCTGGCCTACTAGGGCGGGTTGGTCCAATTTTTGTTCATTTTAGTATTCTATTTTTGATTATAGGTGCCACTTGGAGTGCTTTTAATGGTTATACGGCACAAGAAATAATTCCACGTGGTGAAATTTTCCATGTTCAGAATTTGTTAAAGTCTGGAAATATTAGTTATGTCCCACAGACTTTTTCATGGCGAGTTAATGATTTTTGGATTACGTATACCAATGAATTTAAAACAAATCAGTTTTATTCTGATCTTTCATTGTTAGATAATCGTGGATTTGAAATAAAACGGAAGACAATATTTGTTAATGAGCCGTTTCTTTACAATGGTATTACTCTTTATCAAACAGATTGGGACGTTTTAGGGTTAAAAATTAAAACTGATTCAAATCAGATTATTCAAGTTCCAGTAAAAAAAATAAATACCGGTAGTAAAAAATTATGGGTTGGATCGCTCCCTGTTACTTTAGAAACTGGAATAAAAAGTAACTATATTATCGTAATTAATGATCTATTTGGGAATTTGTTTATTTATGATAATAAAGGAAAATTAATTCGAGAGTGTGTAATTGGTCAAACTATTTCAGTAAATTCTAGCACGCAGATTACATTTTCTGAATTTATAACAACAACTGGGCTACAGATTAAAACAGACTCTGGGATACCAATAGTTTACTTTTCATTTTTCTTGTTAATGGTGAGTGTTTATATAAGTTTTGTTTCTTATTCACAAGTTTGGCAGTTTGAAGTATTAAACAACTTGATTGTCGGTGGAAAATCGAACCGTGCTGTTTTATATTTTCAAGAAGAATTAAAACGTTTAGTCCAAAAATCTAGGAATTAATATCTTTAAATAGTAATACCACGTGCTTCTTTTAGAATATGCTCAAATTTATATTTTTAAATGTATAATTATTATTCAACCACTTAAAATAAGTTTGTTAATAATTATTAAAGTATTCAAAAATTAATTTAATTCTTTTATGAAACGTTGGTTTCTTAGTGTTTTAGCATTTAGTTTATTTTTTACCACTCCTTTTGCTGCGTCAGCTGATGTTGCTGGTCTTGTTCCGTGTAAAGATTCCGCTGTGTTTAAGAAACGTCAAGATGCAAGTGTAAAAAAACTTTCTGCACGATTAAGCAATTATGAAGCAGATACGCCAGCTTATTTAGCATTACAAGAACAAATTGCTAAGACGAATGCTCGTTTTGATAAGTATGGTAAACAGGGATTACTGTGTGGTACTGACGGACTACCGCATTTAATTGCAGATGGTCGTCCAAGTCACGCTGGTGAATTTTTACTTCCTGGTATTGGTTTCTTATATACTACAGGTTGGATTGGTTGGGCTGGAAGAAGTTATCTTCAATATGCAAAGAAAACTGATAAACCAAATGAAAATGAAATTATCATTGACGTACCTGTTGCACTTGGTATGATGGCATCAGGATTCTTATGGCCTTTATCAGCTTGGAATGAGTTAGTTTCCGGTGAACTTCTTGTCGCTGGTGATGAGGTGACAGTATCGCCTCGTTAATCTTTTCATTTGCTTTATAGTTTAAATTTATAGTAATTATGGATAAAAATTTACTTAAATATCTTTCAACAGCTCCAGTCTTATTAACAGCTTGGATGAGTTTAACGGCAGGAATGTTAATTGAATTACAACGATTTGCTCCTGATACTCTATCTTTATAATACAGAAGATAGGATTTTTAAATAAATTAAAGTCGTTTCTAAAGTAGTATCGACTTTAATTTGTTTTATCACCCAATTTAATGTTTAAGTTGTTTTATTTTAAATTTAAACAGGAACTGTATTTCAGAATTTAGAATAACTAACTTTATTTGCAGTCGGGAAAAAAGATATGATACGATATCAGAATGGCTAATGCACGAAAAAGTTGAGTATTATTCTGTTGTTTATCTAAATACAATTTTCGACTTAATACGATATTTTTTAAAAAAATATTCTAAATGTCTAATATTAATTCATCTTTTTCTTTTAATAAAAGAAAAAAAACAGAAAAATTATTTCTTCGTTTACAGTATAAATTAGGTTCTAACCTAAAGAATAAGGGTAATTTTTTACTTAGCACAGATATCCTTCGTGACGCAGTAAAACGTGATCTGTTAAGAATAATACTATTAAATATTGAAACTAAATTTGTAAACCTCATTAAGCAAGATTTAAATTCGTTCGATGATAAACTGGTTTTATTAGAGCTAGTTAAGTCCTCAATAGAGGATTTTCTAATGATTTATTGTGGATCAAAAATAATTATTAAAACGAAACTTATCTCAAGTTCATTTTATTTTCAATTTTTGTTAGAAAATTCGAAGATCTTTCTGAAAGTTCCCTTCTTAGAATTACTTAGTTCAAATACAAAAGTTTTTCATAGCACTTTCGATCCTATTTATATCGAAGCTTCTGATAAATTTATAGAAGTTTTATTTGATAATTTAATTATCGAAATTAGTAATTGTGTAATGCAAATTATCATTAATGAATTTTCAATAATTAATTCTATCCGACAAGTTTTATATAAATCAAATTTTTTATCATCACGTAATTTTGACAGATTTAGGAATAGTCTAGTTTGGCAAACCCGTTTAAAGTGTTATGTTAATTACCCCAAAAATTTGTATAATTCTCAATATGGTATTTGGGTAATTCGTTCTCGGGGCGTTTACTACAGAACAATTTATGCTAATCGATCCGAAAACTTACTTCAGCTAGAAAAACGTTCTTTAGTAACAATTACAATTATTGAAGTTTATGATTTTTTATCTAGTCGATTAGATGAATTACTATATTTGTTAGGTGATAGCGTTAGATTTGCGTTAGGTACGACAATTGGTAAATTTATCGGAATATTTTGGCGTGGAATAATTGAAGGTTTAAAAACCTAATAAAGACTAAAGATTAATATCACAATATGGACTAAAATATGGTAACATTCTATTGAAGATCTTAAATTCGAAAACAAGGAAATATTATGAGTACCCTTATTGGTTATATCCTATTATTAGTGTTAATGTTCAGCTTAGCTGCTGGACTTTATTTTGGCTTCAAAACAATCAGATTGATTTAGGTCTAAATTATAAAATTTTCTACAGATATTTTAATAATATCTGTAGAAATACACAAAAGATATGAACATTTTTTTGTTCATTATTAATGAGTATCTACGTTGTAAATTTAAACTAATATTATGGTGAATGAATCTTTTTTTAGGTCATATATAGTTGGATCTAGGAGACTAAGTAATGTTTCTTGGGCAATAATTGTTAGCTTAGGGGGCCTTGGGTTTTTTTTAACTGGATTATCAAGCTACTTTAATATCAATTTATTAATATTCTCTGATTCAAGTGATATTACTTTTTTACCACAAGGTATAGTACTTTTATTCTACGGTACGGTTGGTTCTATTCTAGGTATTTATCTTTGGTTAACAATTTGGTGGGACATTGGGTTTGGGTATAACGAATACAATCAAAATTTAAATGAAGTTATCTTATATCGCCAAGGATTTCCCGGAACGAATCGTGAACTTAAGTTAAGATTTATTTTTAGTGAAATCAAATCTATTAAAATGAAAATTGAAGAAGGGCTAAATCCTAAGCGTCAATTGTTTCTGTGCTTGAAAGATAGTAGAGAGATTCCGTTAACTGGTGTAGATCGACCTATTAGTCTTACTAGAATTGAGCAAGAGGCTGTTAAATTAGCACAATATTTAAACGTCTATCTTGAAACCAATTAAAAAGTTGCATAACATGACAGGGCGAACGACGGGAATCGAACCCGCGAATGCTGGAACCACAACCCAGTGCCTTAACCACTTGGCTACGCTCGCCATTTCATATGATAAGATAATACCATAAAGTATTCATTTTTTAATAAAAAAAATTATTCTTACAAAGAATAGATTGTTAAAATACATTATTCGTCTACCTTTACAAAAATTAAGAACTTTATGAATCGTCGTGAAACGATTTTAGTAGCGGATGAGGATATAAATACTTGCCACTTTTTAAAGAAAAGATTGTCATATTTAGGATACAAAGTTATTATTGCCACAAATGGTCAAGAAGTTTTATCTCTTTTTACCAGGGAGCGACCTAACCTCATTATTCTTGAAATTATACTATCAAAATTAAATGGCTATAAAATTTGTAAGATATTACGAAAGAATTCCCGAATCCCAATAATATTATTAACCGCCTTAGCCAATAAAACTGACCGTATTCGGGGTCTGGATTTAGGGGCTGACGAGTATTTAACGAAACCTTTTTCACCAGATGAGCTTGAGGCTCGTATACGTTCCTTGTTAATACAATCGTACAAAATAGATTCTTCTAATCCTTTTATGCTTCAAATTGGAGATTTGAAGTTAAATACAACTGAAAAGTATGTTTTAAAAGGTAGTCGATTAATTCATCTTACGTTGATCGAATTTAATTTATTAACACTGCTTATGAATAAGGCTGGTGAAAGTCTAACGCGTATAGCTATTCTTGACTATATATGGGGATGTACCTCGTACCGTTATGTTGATACCCGAGTTGTTGATGTTTATATATCTAGATTGCGCTCAAAACTTGAACAAGATTCAAGTACGCCAAATTTAATATTAACTATACGGGGAGAGGGTTACATGTTTCAAAACGTTAAGAATTAAATGGAAATCTAACGGTTCTAATTTTAGTAATTTATAAATATTCAAGATGTTACGCATAAAAGAAAACGTTTACAAATACTTATTACCGAACCTATTAGAAATTCAACGTAGAAGTTTTTGTTGGTTTCTTGAAAAGGGTTTAGTTCAAGAATTCGAAGATTTTTCTTTAATACGAGATTATCTAGGTGAACTTGAATTAAATTTATCCACAAAATTTTATAAAATTAAAAGACCAAAGTATACTCTCGAAGAAGCAAAACGACGAGATGCAACTTATAGTGTTCCAATTTATATAGTTGCTCACCTAAAAAAACGCGTAGAAGATAGTAAAGCTGAAGTTTTTTTAGGAGATGTACCCCTAATGACTAATGAAGGTACTTTTTTAGTTAACGGGATTGAACGCGTAATAATTAATCAAATTGTACGTAGTCCAGGAATTTATTTTAAAAGTGAAATCGATCGCCAAGGTTCTAGAAACTATATTGCTAGTTTAATTTCGAATCGAGGTACTTGGATTAAATTTGAAGTTGGTTCCGAAAATTTTGTACAAGTTAAAATTGATAAAGCACGTGATTTATCAGCTTATTCTTTTTTAAAAGCATTAGGATTAGATGATACAACCATTTTTGCTAATTTAGATCATCCTGATTATTTCCAAAATATTTCGTCTGATGAATCTATTACAACTGATGAAGCTCTTTTAGAAGTTCATAATAAGTTACGTCCAGATGAACCCGCTACTGTTAAACGAAGCCAACAGTTACTTTATTCTAAATTTTTTGATCCCAAACGTTATGATTTAGGTTACGTTGGCCGTTATAAACTTAACCAAACATTAGAACTTGATATTGATGAAAAAATACGTATTTTAACATCACGGGATGTTTTACAAATTATCAATACATTAATTAATTTTAGAATTTCCTCTACTTCAGAAGACGATATTGACCATTTAGGAAATCGAAGAATTCGATCAGTTGGTGAATTACTTCAAAACCAAATACGAATTGGTCTTAACCGATTAGAACGAACAATTCGTGAAAGAATGTCAATTTGTGAACAACATTCTCTTAATATTAATATATTAATCAATCCAAAACCATTAATTGCTTCAATTCGTGAATTTTTTGGATCAAGTCCATTATCACAATTTATGGATCAGACAAACCCTTTAGCTGAATTAACACATAAACGTCGTATTTCAGTTTTAGGACCGGGGGGTATAACAAGAGATCGTGCTGGATTTGCTATTCGCGATATCCACCCAAGTCAATACGGTAGAATTTGTCCAGTAGAAACACCTGAAGGACCAAACGCTGGTTTAATCGGTTCTCTATCAACGTATGGTCGTATTAATTCTTATGGGTTCGTGGAAACACCATATTATAAAGTGGCGGATGGTAAAGTTTTAAAAGAGTTATTTCCAGTTTACTTAGATGCAACAAATGAAGATAAATTTCGTTTAGCCGCAGGGGATCTTTTAACAAACAAATACGGTTATATTGATGATCTGAAAGTTCCGATACGACATAAACAAGAACTAATAAGTGTATCACCTCAAGACGTTGATTATGTAGCTGTATCGCCCATACAAGTAGTTTCTTTAGCCGCTGCCTTAATTCCTTTCCTTGAACACGATGATGCTAACCGAGCCTTAATGGGGTCCAATATGCAACGACAATCCGTCCCACTTTTATATTCGGAAGCACCACTTGTTGGAACTGGGTTAGAAGGTCAAACTGCACGTGACTCAGGTATGACAATTTTAAGTATTAACTGTGGAAAAGTTATTAATCTAATAGGTGATAGTATAGTTGTCCAAGATAAAAACGGAATCAATTTAAAATACCTATTAACTAAATATCGACGTTCTAATCAGGAAACTTGTATTAACCAAAAACCATTAGTTTGGATTCATGAGAAAGTATTTACAGGACAAGTTCTTGCTGATGGAGCATCTACAGAAGGTGGTGAATTAGCTGTTGGACAGAACATTTTAATTGCTTATACGCCATGGGAAGGTTACAATTACGAGGATGCATTCATTATTAATGAACGTCTAATTTATGATGATTTATATACTTCACTTCATATTGAAAAATTTGAAATTGAAGTTCGTCAGACTAAACTTGGTCTAGAAGAAGTAACTAAAGATTTATTAAATGTCAGCGAATATTCACTTCGTAATTTGGATGAAAATGGGATTGTAAGTCTAGGTGCATGGGTCGAATCAGGTGATATTCTTGTTGGAAAATTAACCCCAAAAGGAGAATCAGATTATCCACCTGAGAGTAAATTACTGCGAGCTATTTTTGGTGAAAAATCCCGAAATGTTCGCAATACATCTTTAAAGTTGCATCACGGGACTAAAGGTCGTGTAGTTGATATAAAAATTTTTTCGCGAGCCAATAAAGATGAATTACCTTCTGGTACTCATGAAGTAATTAAAGTTTATATTGCGCAAACAAGAAAAATACAAATTGGCGATAAGATGGCTGGTCGTCATGGGAATAAAGGTATTATTTCAAAAATATTACCACGCCAAGATATGCCATACCTTCCAGACGGTACACCTGTGGATATGATCTTAAATCCACTAGGCGTTCCCTCTAGAATGAACGTTGGACAAATCTATGAGTGTTTACTTGGGTTAGCTGCTGAAAATTTTAATACCCGATTTAAAGTAATCCCATTTGATGAAATGCATGGTGTTGAAGCATCGCGTGCCTTAATTAGTAAAAAGCTTACGAAATCTTCTGAAACTAAGAAATGGCTCTTTTCAAAAAATTACCCAGGTAAGATGGTACTTACGGATGGTAGAACAGGCCAAACATTTGAAAACCCGATTACAGTTGGTAAATCTTATATTCTTAAATTAGTTCACTTAGTAGACGATAAAATTCATGCGCGTTCTACAGGTCCTTATTCCTTAGTTACACAACAACCTTTAGGCGGTAGAGCACAACAAGGTGGACAAAGACTTGGTGAAATGGAAGTGTGGGCTCTTGAGGCATTTGGTGCAGCTTATACATTACAAGAGCTCCTTACAATTAAATCTGATGATATGCAAGGTCGCAATGAAACACTAAATGCAATTGTTAAAGGTCAACCCATTCCTCGTCCCGGAACTCCAGAATCATTTAAAGTATTAATGCGAGAACTTCAAGCTTTATGTTTAGACATTGCCGTTTATAGTAAATCTGATGCAAGTATTGGGTTAAAGGATTGTGAAATTAATTTAATGGATGAATTGAACAGCTTTCCTGAAAATCAATTAGTTAGCTCAAATGGAATGATTTCAAATAATTAAACATTGATATTAAATCACATAGATTTCAAAAATAAATCTTTCATCTAATAAACCCATTGCAACTGACTTAACTTATATGTTTGGAATTAAACTTAGGAGCTTAAAACAAAATTTATTCATCCTTATATTTCGTTCGATTAATAACCTCTAACAATGTTCTTATAGCAAATAAAAATAACTGAAATATTTAAACCATGGAACAATCTTTTGATTATGTAAAAATTAATCTTGCTTCACCTAATCGAATTCAATCTTGGGGACAACGAATCTTACCAAATGGACAATGTGTTGGTGAAGTAACTAAACCGGAAACAATAAACTATCGAACACTTAAACCAGAAATGAACGGTTTATTTTGCGAACGAATTTTTGGTCCGGTAAACGATTGGGAATGTCATTGTGGTAAATATAAACGAGTTAGACATCGTGGAATTGTTTGTGAACGGTGTGGAGTGGAGGTAATTGAATCTAAGGTTAGACGCCATCGTATGGGATTTATAAAATTAGCTTCACCAGTAACTCATGTTTGGTATGTTAAAGCCCGACCAAGTAAAATTGCCTTATTACTTGGACTTTCACTTAAAGAAATCGAACAAATTATTTATTTTAACGCATATGTTGTAGTTGATCCTGATAATTTAACAGGATTAGTCTATAAACAACTTTTGACCGAAAATGATTGGATCGCTTTAGACTATGACAGCGTTGAATCAACAAATGTTAAAATACTTATGGGTGCTGAGGCGATAAAAAAACTTTTAGAACAAGTTGATCTTGAACAAGAATCAAAAGATATACGAACTTCATTACCATTTGTAAAACGTCCCGAACGTGACAAACTGATTAAAAAACTTCGAATCATTGACCAATTTATAGCATCTGGATGTGATCCATCCTGGATGGTTTTAAATGTTATCCCAGTCTTACCTCCCGATTTACGTCCAATGGTTCAATTAGATGGTGGGCGCTTTGCAACTTCTGATCTAAATGATTTATATCGACGCGTTATAAATAGAAACAATCGTTTGGCCCGTTTACAAGAAATAATGGCACCAGAGCTTATTATTCGAAATGAAAAACGAATGTTACAAGAAGCAGTAGATGCATTAATTGATAATGGACGCCGAGGTAAAGCTGTTGTTGGTTTAAACAACCGTCCTTTAAAATCATTATCAGATATCATTGAAGGAAAACAAGGACGTTTTCGACAAAACCTACTTGGAAAACGAGTTGATTACTCAGGACGTTCGGTTATTATTGTTGGACCAGAATTAAAACTAAACCAATGCGGATTACCACGAGAAATGGCAATTGAATTATTTCAACCATTCGTTATTCACCGTTTAATTTACGATGGGCTTATTAATAATATTAAAGCAGCAAAAAATATTATCCAAAACAATGAAGCGTTAGCTTGGGAAATTCTTGCCCAAGTCATGGAAGGTCATCCTATTCTTCTAAACCGAGCACCTACATTACACCGTTTAGGCATTCAAGCTTTTGAACCAATTTTAGTTGAAGGCCGTGCAATTAAATTACATCCACTTGTTTGTCCAGCTTTTAATGCTGATTTTGATGGAGATCAAATGGCAGTTCATATTCCATTGTGCTTAGAAGCACAAACCGAAGCACGTTTATTGATGTTAGCACCTAATAATTTTTTATCCCCCGCTACGGGTGACCCAATCTTAACACCAAGTCAAGATATGGTACTTGGTTGCTATTATCTAACTGCTAATAATCCATCGCAACAAAGAAAACAAGAACCATATTTTTCTGATTTTAAAGATGCAATACTTGCATACCAACAAGCACAAATCGATTTACATACATTTATTTGGGTTCGTTTTAACGGTAAAGTTGAGGATGAGCATAAGCAATCTTTTAAAGAAACTATTACTAAGAACTATACTATTCAAATTTCGAATAATATTCAAATTAAAGAAAGTCTAACGGAAAATTCATTTACAAAATATATACGAACTACACCAGGACGAATTCTTTTAAACGAAATTTTCTATTAATTTTAATATCACTGAGCATTTAAGATGACATTAGACCAAGAAAAAAACACAAAAATTCTTTTTAATAATGGAATTATTAATAAACGCCAGTTAAAGGATTTAATGTATTGTGCTTTTCATAATTATGGAGTTGTTAAATCATCTATTATCGCAGATAAAGTAAAAAATTTAACATTTCACTACGCAACAAAATCTGGAATCTCACTTAGTATAGAAGATTTACGAATACCAGAGAAAAAACGTTCCCTAATTGGTTTAACAAACAATGAAGTAGAAACTACAGAACAACATTATGAAATTGGAAGTATAACCAATATTGAACGATTTCAAAAAGTTATTGATATTTGGAACAATGCAAGTAATTTTTTAAAAGAGGATGTCATAACTTATTTCCGTGAAAGTGACCCGTTTAACTCACTTTATATTATGGCATTTTCAGGTGCAAGAGGAAATATATCACAGGTTAGGCAACTAGTAGGTATGCGAGGATTAATGGCTGATCCACAAGGACAAATTATTGACCTTCCAATTCAAAGTAACTTTCGAGAAGGGTTAACGGTTACGGAATATATAATTTCATCTTACGGCGCAAGAAAAGGTTTAGTAGATACAGCGTTAAGGACAGCTGATTCAGGCTATCTAACTCGACGTTTAGTGGACGTGGCACAAGATATCATTGTTCGCGAAGAAGACTGTTACACTCAAGATGGATTACTTAAAAGCGAATTGATTAATGAATCAAGCCCAAATTTATCCGTTAAAGATCGTATAGTTGGACGACTTTTAGCTCAACCATTAACAAAATCTGACACAAATCAAGTACTACCAATAAATACACAACTTACATCTGATTTAATAGACACCTTCACCGAACTAGATTTAAAACAATTGAAAGTTAGATCACCATTAACATGTAATTCAATTCGTTCCATTTGTCGAAATTGTTATGGATGGCATCTAGCATATTCTCGATTAGTGGATCTAGGAGAAGCAATAGGCATAGTAGCTGCACAATCTATTGGTGAGCCTGGTACGCAGCTAACGATGCGAACATTTCATACAGGGGGTGTGTTTTCTGGAGATTTAACACGTCAAATCAGAACCCCCTTTCAAGGGACTTTATATTATAAAACAGCTAAAGCTGCTAATTTAATACGTACGTTACACGGCACAAGAAGTTTTTTAACAAAAGAAAATGTAACTTTATATATTAAAAATTTAAAAGGTTCGTGTACCAAAATAAAACTTCCAGAAGGGGCCACATTACTATCAAATACAGGGCAAAAAGTTTATACGAATCAAATTATTGCTGAAATAAAAAAAGATGCAAATCTTGTTTTAGAAGAAGACAGTAAAACTGTATATACAAATATTTCAGGCGAAGTATTTTTTCAAAATATTGAGATTGAGAAAATACTTGATAAGCAAGGAAATTTGGTACAGAAAAATAAAAATCCTGGTCTAATCTGGGTTTTGCAAGGTAAACGTTATTCTTTACCACGTTCCTCAGCATTAATAGCAAAATTAGGACAAACAGGTACAAATGGATCGGTTATAGCACAAAAGCAGATACTAAATAATTATTCTGGAATTGTAAAATTTAATAAAACTTTTGAGAAAAATGAAATCAGAATTTTAAATTTTTCACTAGTTTTACAGAATGCAAATATCTTACTTGCTAACACTACTAATAACGCTAAAAAAAATACATTAAAATTCGATAACAGCGAGGAGTTTCAGCTAGAAATTCAACAAAATAAAATAATGCAGCACGGTGAAACAATTGCAACATTAATTAATAATCCATATAGAACTGAAACAGGAGGTACTGTAACATATAATATTGAAAAAAAATTTGCTACAAAGAAAAGAAAAGGACCCGGAAAACTTTTTTCAGGAGCTCTGTATTGGATACCAGAAGAAACACACTATGTTGAAAATGTAACCCTATTTGAAAAACTAAAAACTCGAAATAATAGCTTGATCCCTAAGGGAACAGAAATAATACCAAAAATTTTTACAAAAGTTAGTGGAATACTACAAGTAAATAATTTGGGTCAAGAGGTAAGTATTAAACCAGGTGAATTATTTAAAATTAATGCAGTACAGTGTGAAGATATTGAGAGTAGTGATGGTTTTGTAGAGCCTGGCAATCAAATTATCGACGGTATTATTGCACAAAAATTAGTTTATGTAGAATTCACCGAGATTAATAAAATTGAATACATATTAATAAGACCAGTTAAAGAGTACAAAGTCGCGCGTGAAAAAGAATTCTTTTTAAAACAAAACTTTTTTCCATCTGCCCATAAACAAAACTTTAAAATTAAAACAGTTAAAAAGATTTTTTTAAAAAACTGGGAACACGTTAAATCAAATGGACCGGTTGAACTTTTAAACACATTTCTTACTTTAGAAATAAAAAACAACCAATCAAAACTACAAACAGCATTTGAAATATTACATAAATCTGAAAAGAATTATCGCTTACAAATTTCACAATATGAAGTACTAAAGATTGATGATTTAATAACAAGCTATAGTAGTATTCATAACATTAAAACAACAATCAAATTTTTAGTACAGGAAAATCAACATGTAAATAATTTAACTAATTTAGCGCAATTAGAAATCTTTTTCCCTACTCAAGGTACGTTAGGTGCAATTAAAAATAATGCTGCTAACATAAATGAAATCTTAATATTACAAGACAAAGATATTCGATCTATTCCCCATTTTTCAAAAATTGAAGAGTTAAAAGTTAAAGTCGGAGAATTAATTCGAACTGGAAATCAAATTTCAAAAAATACTAAATCCAAGTATTCTGGTCAAGTATATAAAATTGACGAAACTAATCTTTATATCCGATTAGGTCGACCATATTTGATTTCGGAGGGATCCGTTTTAGAAATTGAATCGGGATCTTTAGTCCAACGTTTAGACAAATTAGCCACATTAATTTACGAAAAATTAAAGACCGTTGATATTGTTCAAGGATTACCAAAAGTAGAAGAAATTCTCGAAGCGCGGAAAATTAAAAATCCATGTATCTTAGCACCCCATGAAGGATATGTAAATTTACGAAATTCAAAGATTGAAGTAACTCACGAAAAAGGTTATATTACAACGATTAATTTCACAGCGCGGGATAAAATTCGTTTTTCAAATGGTGACTATGTAAAACTTATTGAACCATTAACAGATGGTCCAATTAGCCCACATGAAAAACTTGAAACTCTTTTCAATTATTATTATTACTTAGAAAAATTACCGATTAATGAGGCGTGTCGACATAGTTTTCGTGGATTACAACTTTTTTTAGTAAATGAAGTACAACGGACATATTTATCACAAAATGTTCAAATTGCTGATAAACATATTGAAATTATAGTTAAGCAAATGACCACAAAGGTTCGAATTGAAGATAGTGGAGATACAACTCTATTACCAGGCGAACTATTAAATCTTTATCAAGTAGACTTAATTACTAGAGCTAGTTTAACCGCCAATGAACAAGCTCCATTTTATACTCCTGTATTATTAGGTATAACAAAAGCCTCATTAAACAGTGATAGCTTTATTTCAGCTGCTAGTTTTCAGGAAACAACGCGCGTATTAACAGAAGCAGCAATTGAAGGAAAAAAAGATTGGTTACACGGTTTAAAAGAAAATGTTATAATCGGTCGCCTAATTCCTGCTGGAACTGGATTTAAATATTATCAGAATCTAGAATTACAAACTAATAAACCAAATAATATTCTTCAAACACAAATTAAAGATGTTAAAGTTACAGTTTTACGATCACGTTTTAGCCAACTATTAGAAAAATAAAACCATATATTGGATTTTTCGAATTATTATAGTAAATTAGTAAGAGTTTTAAATAAATTAAATAAATAAATTAATATGGCTCGTTATACTGGAGCAAAACTTCGAATAACACGAAGATTAGGTGACTTACCAGGACTTACAAGTAAAAAGGGGAACTCTAATACAAGACCTGGTCAACATGGAGCTAATCAAAAAAAGCTTACACAATACGCAATTCGACTAGAAGAGAAGCAAAAAATTCGTTTCAATTACGGTCTAAGCGAAAAGCAATTAATGAATTACATTAAACAAGCTAAAAAAATTAAAGGGACCACTGGTACTATCCTTTTACAATTGTTAGAAATGAGATTAGATAATCTTATATTTCGACTTGGACTAGCACCAACAATTGCAGCTGCTCGTCAACTTGTTAGTCATGGACATGTTACAGTAAATCAACTTTCTGTTTCAATTCCAAGTTATCAATGTCGACCAGGTGACAAATTAGCGATTAAAGATAATGTAGCGTCAAAAAAATTAGTTAATAAATACTTAGAATCTCCTGCACTTTCTAATATTCCTCAACATCTAGATTTTGATAAAAAGAATTTAAGTGCAAAAATATTAGGTATAATAGATCGCGAGTGGATAGCATTGAAGTTAAACGAATTATTCGTAATCGAGTACTATTCAAGAAAGATTTAGAAACTTATTCAAAGCGAACTTTTTAAAAAAAAGTAGTTATTTAGTAACAATACAAAATATGACAGCAATAACACTAAGTGAATTATTAGATGCCGGAGTACATTTTGGGCATCAAGCAAGTAGATGGAATCCAAAAATGTTTCCATACATCTATGCGGAACAAAATGGAATACATGTAATTGATTTAATACAAACATCACGTCTACTAACATATGCACATGATTATGTGCAAAAAAATGCCAAAAATAATAAAACCTTTCTCTTTATCGGAACAAAACGTCAGGCAGCTAATATTATTGCTGAAGAAGCAAAAAAATGTGGAGCCTTTTATGTTAACCATCGTTGGTTAGGCGGAATGCTTACAAATTGGACAACTGTCCAAACACGTGTAACATACCTTAAGGAATTAGATGAAAAGGAGCAAAGTGGCGAATTAGACTTATTACCAAAAAAAGAAGCAGCTTTATTAAGACGTGAGCAGGAAAAATTGCGTCAAAATTTAGAAGGTTTAAAGGAAATGACACAAATACCAGATATCGCTGTTATAATCGATCCAAAACGCGAAAATACTGCTGTCTTAGAGTGTCGTAAACTTGGAATTCCAATTATTTCAATTCTTGATACTAATTGTGATCCAAATCTTGTGGATATACCGATTCCAGCAAATGATGATGCAGTAAAATCAATCCAATTAATTTTATCCAAGCTTTCTGAAGGAATAGTGTTAGGAAAGAATAGTAGATAATTAATCAAATAAAAAACTATACAAACATTTTGTATAGTTTTTTATTTGGACCGTTTACTGGACCCTAGGTATAATTAATAATAAGCAATAAGAAAAAATTTGCACCACTCAAGTCGAGTTATATATATTTATGTTTTTCTCGTTAGCTGCTGTCGAAGTAGGTACTCATTTATACTGGTCGTTCGCTGGTTTTACAGTGCATGGGCAAGTATTATTAGTAACATGGTTAGTAATAGCTACTATATTAGCCATCGCTGTTGCGGGTACTCTAAAACTTGAACAAATCCCAAAAGGATTACAAAATTTTGTTGAATCTGTCTTTGAATATGTCGCAGGAATTGCCAAAGATCAGATTGGCGAATATGAATATAGACCATGGATCCCTTATGTTGGAACTCTTTTCTTATTCATTTTTGTCGCAAATTGGTATGGTGCATTAGTACCTTGGAAATTAATTGAATTACCAGAAGGTGAATTAGCAGCCCCTACGAATGATATCAATACTACTGTAGCGTTATCATTATTAACTTCAGTAAGTTATTTTTATGCTGGATTAAGTAAAAAAGGATTAGGGTTCTTTGCTAGATATATTTCTCCAACTCCAATTTTTTTACCAATTAATATACTAGAGGATTTTACAAAACCTCTTTCACTTAGCTTCCGTTTATTTGGTAACATCTTAGCGGATGAAATTGTTGTATCAGTGTTATGTTTACTTGTACCATTATTTATACCACTTCCTGTTATGGTATTAGGTATTTTTGCAAGTTCAGTACAAGCATTAGTTTTTTCAACACTTTCAGCAGCCTATATTGGCGAATCATTAGAATAATAAACTACTTTAGTTTAATGATTACAAGCAATTTTAAACAAATAGAAATTTGTTAATTTTGTATAAATAAAAATTATTTCAAGAATAAAACGATTATGAATCCAATTATTTCAGCCGCTTCAGTTATCGCTGCAGGATTATCTATTGGTTTAGCTGCTATCGGTCCTGGTATTGGTCAAGGATCTGCAGCAGCACAAGCTGTTGAAGGTTTAGCTCGTCAACCAGAAGCAGAAGGTAAAATCCGTGGTACTCTTCTTTTATCTTTAGCATTCATGGAGTCTTTAACAATTTATGGGCTTGTAGTTGCACTTTGTTTATTATTCGCTAACCCATTCGCTGGTTAATATAGCTAAAGCGCTTAGTTTTATACTAAGCGCTATTTTAAGCAAATTTAATCTTTTTAATTAAATTTAGCGTAGTTACAATTTTTTATAACATAGCGAATTAATATGAACAATCTTTTAATGCCATTAGTGCAAGTATTAGCTATGTCTGAAGGAGCCGGTGGATTATTTGATTTTAATGCAACATTGCCATTAATGGCGCTACAATTTGTAGCATTAACAACTATCTTAACTTTTGTTTTCTATAAGCCAGTAGGTAAACTTTTAGAAGAACGTGAAACACTAATTAGTGGTAATTTAACGAATGCTTCAGAACGTTTATTAAAAGCGGATGCATTGTATCAACAATACGATGAGCAATTAAAAGACGCTAGAAAGAATGCTCAAGGAGTTATTTCTGAAGCTGAAAAGGAAGCAAAAGAAATTGTAGCCTCAGAAATCAACCAAGCTCGTAAAGACGCTGCAGGTTTAATCGATAAGACAAATCGTGAACTGGAAGCACAAAAAAACATAGCTCTGGAAAAACTTGAGACACAAGTTGATGAGTTAAGTGAACTAATAAAAGAAAAGTTATTAGGGAAAGTAATACTTTAAGTATTTTTAATAAAAACTTCGCAATAACAGATGGATTTATTTAATCAAACATTAAACGGGTTTTCCGCACATCTAGCTGTTTCGTTTAATCCTGATATCTTTGAAACTAACCTTATTAATATTACTCTATTACTAGGGGGTATTATCTATCTAGGTAGCAGTGCATTAACTGAAAGTTTATCAGAGCGACAAGAAAAGATTGTAGGTGCAATAAAAGAAGCTGAAGAACGTTTACAACAAGCGGATACTCGACTTGCTGAGGGTGAAAAACAACTAGAACAAGCACAATTAGTTATTGAATCTATTAAAACAGATGCAGAAACTACAGCCCGTAAAGTTAAAAGTGAGATTTTAATGGATGGAAAAGCTGAAATTGAACGTTTAACATCTTCGGCAAAAGCACAGATTGGAACGATTGAAGCTAGAGTCCGTAAACAAATTTCAGAGTATGTTGTTACTCTAGCTCTTAAACGCGTTACATTACAGTTAGAGGGAAAATTAAATTCGAACCTACAACAACAAATTCTTGATAGAAATATTTCTAACTTAGGAGAATAAATTATGTCAATTGTTGTAAGTAAAGTTGCAGAACCATATGCTGAAGCACTTCTAAGTTTAGCTAAAGCGAACGACACTCTGAAGGAAACAACTAACGATATGAACATCGTTTCACAATTCTTAGCCAATTCGAGTGATCTAAAAAAATTCCTAGCTAATCCAGTAATTACAAGAGAAGCAAAGAAAAATATCGTTAAAGATGTTCTAGGAGAACAAATTGCGGCGAATACATTAAAGTTTTTACTTTTATTAATCGACCGTAATCGTATTGCGTTACTTGATGGCGTAGCACAACGATACCTAGAACTATCGTATAAACAAGAATCAATTGAAGTTGCAAAAGTTATATCTTCAATTACATTATCAGCACAACAACAGAAGGATCTTGCGGAAAAATTGAAAACAATTACAGGTGCTAAGCAAATAAAACTTGCACTTAAAGTAGATCCAAATTTAATTGGTGGATTTACAGTTGAAATCGGATCGCAATATATTGATACAAGTATTCGTGGCCAATTAAGAAAGATAAGTAATCTTCTTGGGGCTTCAAATTAATATTTGGATTAAAAAAATACACATTTTATATGTTTTAATTTTTTCATTTTTAGTTTAAAGACTAAAAAACTATACTTAACAAAAAAATTAAATAACTAACTAGGCTGAAATATGATTAACATTAGACCTGACGAAATCAGTAATATTATTCGTCAACAAATTGAAAGCTACGACCAAGAAGTTCAAATTGATAACATTGGATCAGTTCTTCAAATTGGAGATGGTATTGCACGTGTCTATGGATTAGAGCAAGTAATGGCAGGTGAATTATTAGAGTTTGACGATGGTACAGTTGGTATTGCTCTAAACCTTGAGAATGATAATGTTGGTGCCGTTCTAATGGGTGCTGGTATTAATATCCTTGAAGGTAGTACAGTTCGATCTACAGGTAAAATTGCACAAGTACCTGTTGGTGATGCATTCTTAGGACGTGTAGTTAATTCATTAGCTCGACCAATTGATGGTAAAGGAGATATTGCTTCAACAGAAGCCCGTTTAGTTGAATCAATGGCTCCTGGTATCATTACACGTAAGTCGGTTTGTGAACCAGTACAAACTGGTATTACAGCGATTGACTCGATGATTCCAATTGGACGTGGTCAACGTGAATTAATTATTGGAGATCGTCAAACAGGTAAAAGTTCAGTTGCGATTGATACAATTATTAACCAAAAAACTGAGGATGTTGTTTGTGTTTATGTTGCAATCGGTCAAAAAGCATCTTCTGTAGCAGCGGTTGTTAATACATTAGAAGAAAAAGGTGCTCTAGGATATACTATTATTGTTGCTGCTAATGCAGATGATCCAGCAACACTACAGTACATTGCTCCATACACAGGAGCTGCACTAGCAGAGTACTTTATGTATAATGGAAAAGCAACGTTAGCGATCTATGATGATTTAACAAAGCAGGCGTCAGCTTATCGTCAAATGTCACTTCTTCTAAGACGTCCACCAGGACGTGAGGCATACCCAGGTGATGTATTCTATTTACACTCTCGTCTACTAGAAAGAGCAGCAAAACTAAGTGATGAACTTGGCGGAGGAAGTATGACTGCTCTACCAATCATTGAAACACAAGCCGGTGATGTATCAGCTTATATCCCGACAAATGTAATTTCAATTACAGACGGCCAAATTTTCCTTTCAGGTGATTTATTTAACTCTGGTATTCGACCTGCTATTAATGTTGGTATTTCAGTATCACGAGTTGGTTCGGCGGCACAAATTAAAGCGATGAAGCAAGTAGCTGGTAAACTGAAACTTGAACTTGCACAATTTGCTGAATTAGAAGCATTCTCTCAATTCGCATCAGATCTTGATCAAGCAACACAAAACCAACTTGCACAAGGTGTACGTTTACGTGAGATGTTAAAGCAAGCACAAAACTCTCCAATCCCAGTTGAAGAACAGGTTGCAATTATCTATGCTGGTATTAACGGTTATTTAGATGATATTGAAGTGCCAAATGTACTACCATTTATCTCTAAATTACGACCTTATCTTCGTAACTCCGTACCACAATTCATTTCAGATGTTAAAGACACAAAGAAAATGAGTCCTGAGTCTGAAGAATTATTAAAGAAAGCAATTGGTGAAGTAAAAGCTAGCATGTAATTACTAACAAATGCTTATAAGGTACTATCTAAGAATAGTACCTTATTTTTATATCAAAAATATTTTAGATTTCTATTATATATACTAATAATATTAAAATTTCTGAGTTAGTATTAAAGGGAGATAAAATGCAAGTATAAGCTTGACAGTCAAATTAGAAACTACTACTATTGTAATGTAGAATATTAAGTAAACTAATCACATTCGTTTTGGGGTGTCGCCAAGTGGTAAGGCATCGGACTTTGACTCCGCTATTCGTAGGTTCGACCCCTACCACCCCAAATTATAAATCCCTCAAAAAAGTTGCGATTTGATTATTACCGGTTGAAGGCTGACAGAAATTAAATTATATAAATTTTAATCTTAGTTAAAAGTATTAGCTTCCCAACTTGTTTGGAAAGTGCTACGACTAGTAATATCAATAGTTTCGTTGAATCAGAAAATGGTTATAAATTTACTGTGCGTTATAGGAGCAGAGAAAAATATGGAATATTGGATGGATAAGGATAAAATGGACTACTTTCGGAGAGGTTAGATCTTTATCATTATCCAAGAAATAACGAAAGATATTATTGAAGAAGCACTCAAGACGTATAAAGAAGACAAAGACAGATATACTTAAATTTGCATCCCCTAGTATTTAGAACGGAGAAGGTGGGATTCGAACCCACGGAAGCTTGCACTTCATCTGATTTCAAATCAGACGCAATCGACCAACTCTGCCACCTCTCCAAAATGTATAACAAATTGTAGCTGATTTTGTTTATTTTTGTCAAGGTATGAAATTTTCATTTAATATTGACTTTTCTACTTTTTATTGACTAAATCATGAAAAGTACAAATTTATTTTATGAATATCCTTTTAGGTATTGGGCAAGAAGGGATTCGAACCCCTGACACCGTGGTTCGTAGCCACGTGCTCTAGTCCACTGAGCTACAAGCCCTATTGATATTTATCTAACCTTGAAGTAAGAATATCATGCTTTGGATATGAAGTCAAATTATCGTTAAGAAAGTGTGTTTAACGAATCATTGATGGAAATTTGAATAGTGTAGTAATTTCAACCAAAGACTACAAAGTCTAAATAACAGATATATTCTCAGTACCTCTAATAGGTTTTAAAGGAAATTATCAGAACCTTTTTTGTACTTCTACCTAAACCATTTATATTTGCATATTCACGATTGAATATTTTCTCGCCTTTAAGAAAATAGGTCTCTTTTAAGCTTAAAAAATGAAAGGTTAAAAATTCTTTTTGCTTTTTGATTAAACGTACACTAATTTTATTTAATTCCAATTTGTGCGAGTCAAGCGTCTGTTTTTCTGTAGAGTCTATGTTTCCTATATGTTCAATTTCCTCTACTCTTACCCCTCCCTCAGCTGAAAAGTCGATTATAGATGAAAAATTAACCGTAACGAGCGCATCCATGTTCCGTTTTGATAATTTTACCCATGTCATTCCTAAAAACATCATTAACGGCGATTTCAACATCCTCTGGTTGTATATTATCAATCTTATTTTTCATATATTAACTTTAGAACTACACTGCTATTTTAAATTATTTATTATACTAAAATAAATATGTATTGAGAATAGTTCTTATAATACATCTTTAAATTTACGAAGAATCAAACAATTGGCTCGAAAATTCTTACTTTTCGAGCCAATTATTTGATTCTATTTACAACTCAGTTACGACTATTAAATAAGTAGTAAGTAGTGTTAATTAAATCTCTAGATTTCTACTAGTATTACTAGTAATAATAAAAAGAAATTAATCTAATGGACGCATTGAAAGTACTGGCTCGTTCTCACGGTTAATACCTTTTTCAAAACCAGCTGCAGCTGCTCTTGCACGACCAGCATGCCAAAGGTGACCAACCCATAAGAAGAATCCTAAGAAGAAGTGCGAACAAGTTAACCATGAACGAGGTGACACGTAGTTAACCGAGTTAATTTCAGTTGCTACACCACCTACTGAGTTTAATGCACCTAATGGAGCATGTGTCATGTACTCAGCTGCACGACGCTCTTGCCATGGCTGAATGTCGTTACGGATTTTGTTTAAATCTAACCCGTTAGGACCACGTAATGGTTCTACCCAAGGAGCTCGCATATCCCAGAAACGCATAGTTTCTCCACCAAAGATAATCTCACCACTTGGTGAACGCATTAGATACTTACCTAAACCAGTTGGACCTTGCGCTGAAGCAACGTTAGCACCTAGACGTTGGTCACGTACTAAGAAAGTAAATGCCTGTGACTGAGAAGCTTCTGGACCAGTTGGACCATAGAACTCACTTGGATAAGCTGTATTGTTATACCAAACGAATACTGCAGCTGTAAGACCCATAAGTGAAAGGGCAGCAAGACTGTAAGATAGGTACGCTTCACCTGACCATACAAATGTACGACGGGCCCAAGCGAATGGCTTAGTTAAAATATGCCAAATACCACCTACAATACAAAGGAATCCTAACCAAATGTGACCACCTACAATATCTTCTAAGTTGTTTACACTAATTACCCATCCATCACCACCGAACGGTGACTTAAGAACATAACCAAAGATGATTAAAGGATTTAGTGTTGGAGCAGTTACAACACGAACATCACCTCCACCTGGAGCCCATGTATCGTAAAGACCACCAACAAAACAAGCTTTTGCTACTAATAAGAAACAACCAATACCTAGTAAAACTAAATGAATACCAAGAATTGTAGTCATCTTATTCTTATCACGCCAATCATAACCAAAGAATGGGAATGACTCTTCTAATGTATCTGGTCCGATTAGTGAGTGATATACACCACCAAAACCTAGTACAGCAGATGAAATTAAATGTAAAACTCCAACTACAAAGAACGGATATGTATCAACAACTTCACCACCAGGTCCAACACCCCAACCTAAAGTTGTTAGGTGTGGGATAAGAATACAACCTTGCTCGTAAAGTGGCTTTTCTGGAATATAGTGAGCTACTTCAAATAATGTCATAGCACCACACCAAAATACCATTAGACCAGCATGTGCAACGTGTGCACCTAAAAGCTTTCCTGAAACATTAATTAAGCGGGCGTTACCAGACCACCAAGCGAATCCAGTAGATTCAATATCACGACCCGCGATTACAGTATTAAAGGGCGTTTCCACGTGGCAGAACCTCCTCTGGGAAAATAAAGTTTTCATGAGGTTGATCTTGAGCTGCCATCCAAGCTCGGATACCTTCGTTTAGAAGGTTGTTCTTAGTGTAGAAAGTCTCAAATTCTGGATCTTCAGCAGCACGAAGCTCCTGAGATACGAAATCGTAAGCACGTAGGTTAAGAGCTAAACCAACGATACCAATTGAACTTGTCCACATACCTGCTACAGGAACAAATAACATGAAGAAGTGTAACCAACGCTTGTTGGAGAAAGCAACACCAAAAATCTGTGACCAGAATCGGTTAGCTGTTACCATTGAGTAAGTTTCTTCTGACTGTGTTGGAGTGAATGCACGGAAAGTGTTTGCAGCATCACCATCTTCAAATAGTGTGTTTTCAACAGTTGCACCGTGAATTGCACATAAAAGAGCTCCACCAAGAATACCAGCTACACCCATCATGTGGAACGGGTTAAGAGTCCAGTTGTGGAAACCTTGTAAGAAAAGAAGGAAACGGAAAATCGCAGCAACACCAAAACTTGGAGCGAAGAACCAACTTGCTTGACCTAGAGGGTATACTAAGAATACTGTAATAAATACAGCAATAGGACCTGAGAACGCAATTGCGTTGTAAGGACGAATACCTACTAAACGAGCAATCTCAAATTGACGTAAACAGAATCCAATTACACCGAAAGATCCGTGTAATGCAACGAATGTCCAAAGTCCACCAATCTGGAACCAACGAGTGATATCACCTTGTGCTTCAGGACCCCATAATAAAAGTAGTGAGTGACCCATACTGTTTGCTGGAGTAGATACTGCAGCTGTTAAGAAGTTACAACCTTCAAGGAATGAACTTGCTAAACCGTGAGTATACCATGAAGTTACAAACGTAATTCCTGTTAACCAACCACCAGCTGCTAAATAAGCACAAGGGAAAAGAAGTAAACCTGACCAACCAACGAAAACGAATCTGTCACGCTTTAGCCAGTCATCAATAAGATCGAATACGCTACGATCTTGCTTTTGTCCGATTGCGATAGTCATATTTATTATTTTTAAAAAATTAGTAAAAGTAAACTTGCATCAGTTTTATATTTATTAACAAAGAATTGTTAAGATTAAAAAAAATTAAGTTTTACATATCATTACGGTATAAATACATTATAGTAGCAAAATTAAAAATTTTCTTATAAAATTAACTTAAGTTATCAGTTAATTTTCCAGTAACATTTAACCAATTCTGAGCCTCAATATAATTATTTGGTGCTAGTCGAATCGCATTTTTCCAATAATCACCAGCCTTATCAAACATATCTTTTGCTATTTCAAATTCTTTTTTTTCAGAAGCCTTTGTACCTTGATAATGATAAATAACGGCAATATTATTCAATGCTTGTGGCATTCGTGAATTTAAATCTAAAGCTTGGTGATAATATTCAAGTGCCTTCGAATAATCACCATTATTACCGTAAATTAAACCGATATTGTAAAGTATATAACTTCTATCGTAAGGATCCTCTTCTAATTTTAAAGCTTCGTAATAATTTTCTAACGCTTCAGCATAGTCACCATTAGATTGAGCTGACATACCGTAACGATAATAGGAAAAAGCTTTTTTTTCATCTTTTGTTGCCGGCAAAACCTTAATTAATACGTCAGCTAATACAGTGAATGTTTTATCAATAAAATTGTCGTTTTTTTGGTTCATTAAATACCTTTTTTAATAAAATTTTAAGAAGTTATACAATTTTAATTTTTTGACTAATACGACACATTACAATAAAATTAAAAAAGAAATCTAATTTTAGTCTACTAGGACTAAAAAGTTTAACAAACGTTAAACATATTATATGTTACAAGTATCATAAGGTGATATAAATAAAAATGGCTAAACAAAGTATGATTCAACGCGAAAAAAAGCGTGAATATTTAATAGCAAAGTACGAAACTAAACGCAAGTTACTAAAACAACAACTTAGTAATGAAGATGGATATAAGGTAAAACTTCAAATTTATAAAAAATTTGAAAAGATACCAAGAAATTCAGCCCCGATACGACACCGTAATCGCTGTTGGGTTACTGGTCGAAGTCGTGGATTTTATCGTGATTTTGGATTATCGCGCCACGTTGTGCGAGAGATGGCACATGAAGGTATTATCCCAGGCCTAAAAAAATCAAGCTGGTAAATTCAATAAATATATTAATTTTATCTATTAATTAACTAATGAGCCAACGAACACTACACGGAACTAGATTAAAAAAAGTTCGAGTTTCTGGATTTCGTGCCCGTATGAATTCAAAAACAGGACGTCGAGTTATCAATGCACGACGTAAAAAAGGACGTGCCAAATTAACAGTTTAATAATTTAATTGTTTTAAAGTAAACAAATATTTAATTATATGATAAAAATTCGACTTAAACGATACGGAAGAAAACAGAAACCTTCTTATAGAATTGTAGCGATGGATAGCAGAACTAAACGAGATGGTAAAGCAATCGAAGAATTAGGATTTTATAACCCTCTAACTGATGAAACACATTTAAAATTTGAACCAATTATAAAACGACTAAAACAAGGTGCGCAACCTACAGAAACAGTTCACAATATTTTTGTTAAGGCAAAAATTTTTGAACAAATGTAACTATAGTTGATAAGAGATTTACAAAAAAATATTAAATTGAAACCAAAATTTAAAATAAATATAATCTGGTTAGAAAATGAATTAGGTATAGCAGTCGATCAAATCCAATCAGGGGAACAAATTCCATTAACAAAATATTTTTTTTGGCCGAAGATTGATGCATGGTACCAAATTAAACGTGAATTGGAAACTAAATCTTGGATTTCAAATGAAGAAAAGGCGCAATTATTAAATTCTACAGCTACAATTATGAATCAGTGGCAAAATTCCATGGGAGCATAATCTTTAGTCAGTATTCAGATAACACAATTTAAATTCTTCTATTCTAAAGGTCAAATCAAGAAATAATATTAATGTAAAAATACGATAATTATTAGAGAATTTATAGGCTTATAGCTCAGTGGATAGAGCACCAGATTCCGATTCTGGGTGAGGAGGGTTCGAATCCCTCTAAGCCTTATTTTTTAATAAAAATAATTTAATTTTATCAAGTTATTAATTTAGTTTTATCCATTTTAGGTACTGTAAGATATTTTACAAGTAATTGTTGTACAAATTTCTATAAAATCATGTAAAAAGACTTACATTTTTACTGTAGCTTGTAAAAGCTTTCACAAAAAAAGTAAATTTAAAAAAAGTTTCTCTTACTATAGAAAATAGGGGTTTAAGTGGGATTTTATACAGATTTTGAAAAGGTAAGCCTCTATATAACTATAGTAATTATATACTACAAAAAATAGTACAAGGTATGTCTCCTCGGCCTCAGTCAGTGTAACCTTTGAAAGCAGACTCGCCAACTTTTTTGCCGACTATGCACGCAACAGCTTCGGTAGTCGAATGTCCCTGTTTTATAATATCATCCCGGATTTGTTCTGGGGTCTGACTAAATAATCTCGAATTCTTTATTGCTGAACCAGTTGTACTTGTACCCATATACAAAATTATAGAAATGCTAGTGCCGAAGAATTTAGGCAAAACCTATTTGTAAAAGGATTTGCAAGCAGAGTTACAGCTTATGCGACTCTTGGTGGAGTTTATATCGCGGTAAAGTAACTCCGGATCGATTCGCTGCCCGCTCCATAAAAACATTACTCTACCCTTTAGGTTGGATAACAACTGGTGTAGCATACTGGTTTGGAGGTTACGAACCGGCCAGTTTTGTTTTAGGAGTAACAGGCCGCGTTGGCAAGAGCATCGACCAATTCATAGAACACACATCGGAATACGATGCTGCTGCACGCGGCTGCCCCAATAAAGAAGAAGATGGATGGTGGTCAGGGCTAATGGGTTGGTTATTCGGAGATGACGACGGTATTTTAAAAAAGGAGCTTTAATAACAGGAAAATTATAGCATTAGTTTAGTTTATAGTAAATTAAACTTTGATTGTAGGGTTAGAATCAACATTAACAAACGAAATTGTAAAAAAACAATATGAGGAATTAATGACAAACGGATTGCCGTTTTTACAAATTTTCCCAGAAATGATCCAAGAATCGAATGTTGCAGAAACGTTTAAAACTCGGGCAAACGAACGGTATAAGGGTTTAACACAGGATAATATAATTAAAATAAAACTACGGCTTTTTAAGAACTATCACGATCATGCACGATCTTTTAAATATTTAATAAAAGTTTTCCCCGATTTAATTTTTTTTCAGCCAATTTATTGGAAAAAGATGATCTAAACTCCTATTTTAGTTATACCTATTTAAGAAAACGCGTATTTTTTTTAAAAAAACTTGTTTGAAATCTTATTCTGTACAAAATTTTTTTACTGATTATTAATATATCAATTGCATCTGGCTGGACTTGAACCAGCGATGTCTCTATGAGAAGCAGATTATGAGTCTGACGCCTTCGACCACTTGGCTACAGATGCTTACGAATCAAATCGGTGGAGTTGGTGGGATTTGAACCCACGTCCATTTAAATATCAATGTTCCTCTGTCATCAACGTAAAATAAAAAATATACTAATGAAACAAAACTCTACAAGAATTTTAAATTCAACTTGCGCTTTATTATTAAAATTTCATGACCTCTAAAAGAGAGTTATGAATAATTCAAAAAAATTATGCAAACGCTAATTTTGAATTGAAATTACAAATGTTATTTGCCTTTATTATACAAAATAATGATCTTATAAACCATAATAAGATTTGCATGATAATAAAAATGTCGAATCCAAAACAACCCCAAACTCGATGTGTACCAAAGTACAGTAAAAAATACAATTTGTCAATTTGAAGTACTTTAAAATATCTACAGTTAATTTGCTATATGAAATAATTGATCAATAAGTAAAATCCATTGTCTAAATCAACGATTTATACTTTAAACCCTCGTAAAAGAATACCTAAATAATTATGTTGGAACCAAAATAATTTATTAAGTCTGGCTCTAGCCCATAATTTAACAGATTTATTTAACGAATTTTTTGGTTTACTATAGTGTTGTTCTAAAGTTTTAGCTGAGCGTTTAGATGGAATAAAATAAACTGGTTGATCTTTAGTAAGGGCAAATATAGTTTTATTTGAACTTGGCTTTACTAAAATTGACTCTTCCCATGATTCAAGAAAATCTTCTAAATTATAAGTATAAATTGTTGTAGGATTTAAATCTCCAAGTTGAGAATTAGCTCCGATATTACCAATTACTACACGGCGATTAAATTTTTGAGCAAATTCAATAGCTTGTTCTTTATTAAATAAAATATAATTAGTTATTCCATTAAGATTAGATTGTTGAAACTTATTATCTGTATCAGTTGATAGTTCACTCTGTTCTATACATGCATTAGCAGTACCAACAGTATTCTTTCTTGGTGCTATTACATCTTTAGGATCATTAAATACTGAGCTAACTCCAATTAATCGAACAGCAGCGTTAAACCAAGAAGTAATTGTATGACTCTTTGAAGTATTTAGGACTTGAACAAGATAAATAGGAACACCTTTAACAGATTGTTGATTATCATTAGATACTAAATCTTTAAAATCAGAAGCAAGTACTGTATCTTGATTACTTGATTTTAACAATGCTGTAACTTCAGTAAGACTTGGAATGAATCGAAAGTCAACATTTGAACGACGCATAACTAAATCATAAGCAGAATCTAAACCAATACAATGAATCGATAAACCAACTTTATTGAGACCGCGAGAACGCTTAGTATGTGTTGATTCTTCAGATTGTTCCATAATTGAATCCAAATACAACTCTGCTTCATTTTGATCGAAAAACATAAAACCAAATTTTTTAGTTTGGCTTGAAAGTGTTTTTTCAACTAGCTTTCGTGATGCCGGACGACGAGTAAGACCCCTTTGTGTAACTTCAACGTTTTGTTCATTTAATAGTGACGTTGAAAAATCAGAATTAAACTGAAATCTTCCAGATCTTGTAGTTGCCAAAACTAATTCATTATTCCCATTGACAATAACGTAAACTGGAACGGTTTTTAATGCTTGTCTTATAGTATTCGTCTTTTTAGTATAAAAATCAGACGAAGTTACTGTATTTGCATAATCATTTAAACTGTTTAAAATATTCAATTTAGGTTTGGATTTTAACTTAGCAGGATACTCATCACAATTATTTTTTCCTGTAGCTAATATTGGATCTAATTGTTTCCATTGAATTTTAATTTTAGGAGGATACGTATACAAATCTTCTAAAAAATATACGACACCTGCTTTTTTGATTCCACTACTACTGATTATCCCAGGTGTGACATCAAAGGGTTTAGTTATTTCGGAATGATTATTTAAAATTGGACCCATAGTTTTTCAAAAATGAATTAATTAACCATAATACTAATACCGTATTATCAATAATGTTTTCTCTAATCATTAAATAAATCTGGTATTAATTTACAATTGTAAACACAATAATATAACAAGTACAATGTAAAACTATATTTAAAATAATATTTGCTAAATATGCAGATAACGTATAATATATATATTACAAGGGCGGTTAGCTCAGTGGTAGAGCGCCTGCCTTACAAGCAGGTGGCCATAGGTTCAAATCCTATACCGCCCATTTTAACCGATATACATTAACTAGTCAATCGGGCTCATCGTCTAAGGGATTAGGACAGGGACCTTCTAAGTCTCTAATGTAGGTTCGAATCCTACTGAGCCTATCTTATTTTTAATGCTATTTAAAAACTTCTTCAAACACACTTTGAACCTTATCACCCGAATCAATGGATTCTAACGGATCCTTTCTTAGTCGGTGTCGAAGACATAACGTAATAACGTTTTCAATATCTTCTACTGTAACTTTAGTACGTTCATTATATGCTGCGTATGCTTTTGCAGCACGATTTGTTACAATATCACCACGAAGACCATCTACATCAAGTGTTCCACATACCTGAGAAATTTTAACGCGTAACTCCATATCTAATTCAACGTCCGATAGACGTTTTTGAGCATCAAGAATTTTTACTTTTAAAGCAAGTTGTTCATCACGACAACCATTTAATGCCGTTTCGGGATCACTATCAAAATTACTTCGTTGTTCAACGATTTGTACACGAGTTTCTGGATCACGTACAGTTCGAATCTCTGCATGCATACCAAATCTATCTAAAAGTTGAGGACGTAATTCACCTTCTTCAGGATTACCAGAACCTACTAAAACAAATCGAGCAGGGTGACGAATTGAGATCCCTTCACGTTCAACAGTGTTCCATCCAGAAGCGGCTGAATCTAATAAAATATCAACTAAATGATCGTCCAATAAATTTACTTCATCGACATATAGAATACCACGATTAGCTTTAGCTAATAAACCAGGTTCAAAGGCTTTAATCCCTTCTGTAAGAGCTTTTTCAATATCAATTGTTCCACATACACGATCTTCTGTTGCACCTAATGGTAAGTCAATCATTGGAACCTTCTTATAATCTGATTCTAATTGCCCATTATCTAACACAACTGACTTAACATCTTCACTCATTAATTCAAAGTCAGTTAATGATGAATTAAATGCGTCTCCAGCAACAACTTCAATTTCGGGAAGTAAATCAGCAACTGCGCGAATGGTTGTTGATTTTCCAGTTCCCCGATCACCCATAATCATCACACCACCGATTCGAGGATCAATTACATTTAAAATCAACGAAAGTTTCATTTCTTCTTGACCAATTATAGCCGTAAAAGGAAAAACAGGACGTTCTACCTTTGCTTTAACAACACTATCAACCATGCTAATAAACTTTTAAACAAATAATTAAATTTTTATTAATCATTCAATGAGAATAAATCTAACGACTCAACAAATGACTTATGTCCTTAATACTCAATTAAAAAAGATACTTAATTTAATACGTAACATTAAGAACTTACTAATAAAAAGTATAAACGAAATTAACTTTAAAAACTAATTTATCCAAAAAGATAATAATTCATCTAATGATATAATCTATCTAATATTAACCTTTTTAATTATTAATTAATTACCTGAAAACAATAATATTATGGCCCGTGTTATAGTTATTACTTCGGGAAAAGGAGGTGTAGGTAAAACGACTACAACGTCCAACTTGGGAATGGCCTTAGCACGTTTAGGGCATAAGACACTGTTAGTTGATGCTGATGTAGGATTACGTAATCTTGATCTATTACTAGGTCTTGAAAATCGTGTAATTTACACTGGGTTTGAAGTATTAAATAAGACATGTCGACTAGACCAAGCCCTAATACAAGATAAAAGACAACCTAAATTAACATTTTTTCCATTATGTTCAAGTCAGTCTAAAACCCCGTTCACAAAGTCACAAATAAAAGAACTAATTGGTTTAGTTAATGATAAATATGACTTTATTTTAATCGATAGTCCAGCAGGAATTGACCAAGGCTTCCAAACAGCTATCGAACCAGCAAATGAAGCTTTGATTGTAGTTACACCAGAAGTACCTTCAATTCGAGATGCTGATAAAGTAATAGGACTTTTAATTGCACAAGGTATCAAAAATAATAAACTGATAATCAATCGTATAAGACCGAAAATGATTAAAAGTGATGAGATGATGTCAATAACAGATGTTCAAAATATTTTGGGTATTCCAGTTTTAGGAATCATACCTGATAGTGAACAAGTAATTATTGCCTCAAATCGTGGTGAGCCACTTGTTTTAGAAGATAAACTGTCATTTCCAGGTGTAGCTTTTGAAAATACTGCATGTCGATTAGAAGGACAAGAAATTGATTTAATAGATCTAACTAAGACAAATCCGGTCAAAACAATGATCGGTAATTTTCTAAACCGTAAAAATCAAAAAGATATGCAATAAAAAAATTAAAGTTAAAAAGTTTGTAAAGAAACTAAAAATTTAGTTTCTCTACAAACATTACATTTTAATTAATGCAAAATTAAGCCATTCTTTTTAATTGCTGTAACGCTAAACGGCCTATATTAAATAGCGCCCATGAAACTGCTGTTAAGAACGGAAGTAAAACGATTGCAAGTCTTGTATCCATGTAAAATAAAACCTCAATTAGATAATAAATCTAATTAATATTATACAACGTTTATCATACTATCGAAAGCAGTCACGTTTATACTTGGTATTTTTTTCGAAAATTCAAAATAAAATTATTAATGTCAAATTTACCATTTACACTTGATCAATTAAAAATTTTACAAACAATTACAATTGAAGGAAGCTTTAAAAAAGCTGCCGAAAAATTATATATTTCACAACCAGCTGTTAGCCTTCAAATTCAAAACCTAGAACGACAACTCAATACACCAATTTTTTATCGCGATAAAAGACAAGCCCGTTTAACTGAGGCAGGACAATTACTATTAAAATATGCTGACCGTATACTTAATTTATGTGAAGAAACATGTCGTGGGTTAGAAGAAATACAAACATTACAATCTGGTATATTAATTATTGGTGCTAGCCAGACAACAGGAACTTATTTGATGCCCCGATTAATTGGTATTTTTCGTCATAAATATCCCCAAATCGCAATTGAATTACAAGTCCATTCAACTCGTCGAATATCTTGGGGTGTAGCAAAAGGACAAATTGATCTAGCTATTGTTGGAGGTGAAATTCCAAAAAATCTCCGACCAACACTTGATATTACTTCGTATGCTGAAGATGAACTTGCACTTATCTTACCAACATCTCATCCCTTCGCATCATTAAAATACATCCAAAAAGAAGACTTATATCGTTTAAAATTTATTGCACTAAACACGCAATCAACAATTCGAAGCGTTATTGAAAATACTTTAATCGAGAACGGAATTGATAGTCGCCAATTTAAAATTGAGATGGAATTGAATTCAATGGAAGCTATCAAAAATGCCGTTCAATCAGGTTTAGGTGCTGCATTTGTTTCAGTTTCAGCAATTTCTAAAGAGCTAGAACTTAATATGATTCACTGGGCTAAAATTAAAGATATAACAATTAGTCGAACGTTATCAATAATAGTTAATCCTAAACGATACTATGCCAACTCAATTAAAACTTTTAAACGTGAAATTTTAGATATGTTCTTAATTTCTTCATCTTTTGATAAAGATCTAGCCTTACCATGGTTAGAAGAGGATTAACTTATAATAAAAGAGTAAGAATTATAATCTGCTGGTATTAAATAATTACAATTTTACCTCTATAAAACAGGTGTTGACAACTGTATTGGTCGTGTAGTAAACTCTTAACATAAGTAAAAAGCCCCCATCGTCTAGAGGCCTAGGACATCTCCCTTTCACGGAGGTAACGGGGATTCGAATTCCCCTGGGGGTAATACAATAGACTACAAAGTACAAAAAAAAGAATACATAGAATTAACTCTATGTATTCTTTTTTTATAATCATTATTTTTACAACAACTATGGCTTATAATGAAGATCCTAAGCCCGAATACGCGCCAAAGAAAAACAAAACTAATAAACCACCAGCAGCAAGACCACCAATTGTGGCTACCATCCAAAGTGGTACTCGTCCAGCATCACTCATTTTACAATCTCCTTAAACTATTATTTTAATAATGAAATTACTTCTACTTGTCTATTCGACTTAGTTAAAGAAATAACTCGAGAATAATACAGCTAAAACAAAAATTAAAAGTAAACCCCAAAATAATGAAGTTCGATTTAACTCTACCGGTTGCTTATTAGGATTCGGTGCACTCATCTATAAATATCTCCTATCGTTGAATAAATTGCATTGATGTAATAGCACCAAGAAAGAATACTGTTGGTACTGCTAATGCATGTATTGTAAGCCAACGAAAAGTGAAAATAGGATATGCTATTGGTTGATTTGTATTGATCATTTATACCTCTTACATGTTTTCTATTTTTATAAGCCTTTCGTTAAATCTTCTAGTTCCTGCTTAGCACTGAAACGATCATTTACTAATGGAATCTGTTGACGATCTTGTGTAAAATATTCATTTGGTCTTGGCGTACCAAAAACATCATACGCTAAACCTGTACTAATAAAAAGGAATCCTGCAACAAATAATGCAGGGATTGTAATGCTATGGATAATCCAATAACGAATACTTGTGATAATATCTGAAAAAGGTCTTTCTCCTGTTGAACCACCTGACACGATTCTTTCTCCTACTATACTTAAAATCAATTACTTCTACTTCTGATTAAGAAGTAAAAATATTTTCTTCGTTAAGTTAATCAACTTATGAAGGGTGAATATAAAATTGTTTACTTTTTAGTAACGAATAACTTGTATAAGATTATATAATGGGTTTTACCTTTTTTTCTAATTTATTTTTGAATTATCACAATATTGTTTATAAAAAAAGTGACAGTTTTTAATATTTAGAGCTGCAAAATCCAAACTTAATAAACATAGTTAATACGTTATAATATTTGACCATAAGTATGTAAACCTTTACCAAGAAAATTAACTCCAAGGTAGCAAATCCATACAACCACAAAACCAACGGAAGCCACTAAAGCAGGTTTTTCACCTTGCCAAGATTTTGTGATACGAGCGTGTAAATACGAAGCAAATACTAGCCACGTTATTAAAGCCCAAGTTTCTTTAGGATCCCAACTCCAATATGAACCCCAAGCTTCATTTGCCCATACCGCTCCAGCTATAATACCAATAGTTAAAAGTGGAAACCCAAAACTTATTGTCCTATAACTTAAATTATCAATACTTTCTAATAAAGTTAACCGTGAACTTACTACATTAGGTTCAACAGTGTTATCGTCTGAAAGTAAATTTGAATAATTTTGTGTTGTTTCCGTTTGATAAAATGCTATATTTTCAGTAAGACGGAAGTTGGAAGTGGATTGATCACCATAGGAATTACCTTGGATTGAAATCTTTTCTTTTTTATTATTAGCAAGAACTAAAAAAAAGATACTTAAAAGGGAACCAACCAATAAGCTAGCATAACTTAACATCATAACGGTAACATGCATCATTAACCAGTTAGATTTTAATGCAGGTACAAGAGAGGAAGGTGCTTGCATTACTTCTGGTAAAGATAAACTTGCAAAACCAGTGACAAATAAAGCTATTGGTGTACTAATCGACCCAATTATTGAAATTTTTGTTCGATTTTCGATAAAGGCTGATAATGACGTTATTCCCCAAGCTAAAAACATTAAAGATTCATATAAATTGCTTAGTGGGAAATAACCAGATATTAACCATCTAGACCCTAACAAAATAAAGAGACAAGAACTGGCACAACAATTACCATAAAACCCTAACTTGGATAAAAATTTAAACTTCGGAAAAACTAAACTTGCCCAATAAATTATTGTTACAAATAACAAATTTGCGAAGATTAAATTATCTAAATTTGATTGAATATTCATTAATTTAACTCATTAAAACATCTCTTAACCACAAAATAAAAGGAATTTCAGTTTAATAAAGTTAATTGTCCACTGAATATTCCCTTTATTTTCGTAATTAAACTACTTCTTCTTGTTCAATTAATACAAAAAATAATGCGAACATTAGACCTGGAAAGACAAGTGTAACAACGGGTGTTAAAATCGATGGTAAAAAAGATGCTGTCATAATTTTTTTACTTTTACTCTAACGTAATTATATAATTTAACTAAACACAATTTTAACACCCTATCGTTATTTATTTAATCTTTCTCTAAAAAAGGTTTAACAAAAATTCTTTCGTTATATGATAAAAATTAACCTATTAAAAATGGAGATCTGATGCGAATTATGACACCAAATAAAATGCCATTTAATATTCATCGATTTAAAAAGCGGGTAGAGAGAATCGAACTCTCATCATTAGCTTGGAAGGCTAAGGTTCTACCACTAAACTATACCCGCGAATGCTTTCTAAATAAATAATAAAAGAAAAGAATAACAAGGTCAAATAAAAAAAAAATTCCTCTCTAATTAGCCCTATGGATTGTATTTTTCTTTTACTTTTTATAAAGTATGAATTATATTCGTATGTAGAGAAGTTTTTTGAAGGCGATATGGCCAAGTGGTAAGGCAGTGGATTGCAAATCCTCTATCCCCAGTTCGAATCTGGGTGTCGCCTTAAATAAAGCGGGGGTATGGTGGAATGGTAGACACAACAGACTTAAAATCTGTTGATCAATTGGTCGTGAGGGTTCAAGTCCCTCTACCCCCAAGAAAGATCATTAATAGACTGAAATTATAGAACGGTAAACAAAATCTTATAAGACTATAACCTAAGAAATAATTTGGTCAGTACATTAAGCCTACTTTAAATTTGGACTGAAAATCTAAATTGTTTACAAATTACCGTAATAACCTTGTATTACTAACTGCCAAAGCTAAGATATTAATTAAATGCGGACGGAGAGACTCGAACTCTCAAGAGAATACTCGCTAGAACCTAAATCTAGTGCGTCTACCAATTTCGCCACGTCCGCAAAGTTACACCATATAACTTACCAAATAAATCTATTAAATGCAAATACTTAAAAATCTAAGGGAGAATAATTAAACTTTAATGATACTTTACCGCAATAACAATATAACTTTATTGCTGATGATTCGTTATTCATGAAAACGCGCCTTATAAAATGAAATTTTCATAATGATATTAATGTACTATTTTATTTTCAAAATAGTACATTAATATGACAAATCATTCAATTTTAATATGTTAAACCAAGACTACGTGTAGTCTCACTACCTAAATAAACCCGTACACTTAAAAAGTCTGTAGGACAAGCAGTTTCACAACGCTTACAACCAATACAATCTTCTGCTCTAGGAGCTGATGCAATTTGTCCTGCTTTACAACCGTCCCATGGAACCATTTCTAAAACATCACATGGACACGCACGAACACATTGAGTACAACCAATACAAGTATCGTAAACTCTTACACTATGTGACATAACTTAACTAACTAATTCTATAAAACTAATAATTTACTTACTAACTAATATTGTAACAGGCTAATAACGAATTTTTTTATGTCAAAAAAAAATTAGCTTAATTTTTATCTTTCATTTTAATATTAAAATAATTAAAAACTATTTTTTAAAATAAATCTTATAAGATCGAATAAAAGTAAAACGGATTCTTATGAAGAATTAATGAAATTTTTTATTCATTACGCTTATCTTCTTAGAGCTATATTTGACATTACTTTTCATAGTAAAAATAAAAAATAGGTTACATATTATTTTTTAATACGCAACCTATTCATTAGAATTAACTATTACGTAGTTACCCAATCTACATCAACATTCTCAAGAATAATTGAAGAATTGTAAATCTGTAAAATGATAACTAAAAATAGTAAAAACATAGCCATAAAAAAGCCCATAACAGGTGTCGTTCCCCAACCTGGAGCTACTTTACCGTATTCTGCATTAAGTGGTCGTAAAATTTCTCCTAATCGCGTTCTTAGTGCCATAATTTTAAGTTCAAGAGAATTAGATTATATAATACTAGTTTATAATATTACTCATAATGTATATTATAAACAAAGTTTTCTATTTACGAGTAACTTATTAAATATTAATTTTTTATGGAAAGTGCAAAAATATTAAGTATTTTTATTTCAGGTTTACTTTTGGGTATTACAGGTTACTCAATTTATACTGCTTTTGGGCCAGCTGCCAAAGAGCTACGCGACCCATTCGAAGAACACGAGGATTAAAAAAAAATCATTCACAATTGTGAATGATTTTTTTTAAACTAATACGTTGTATTAACTTTATTATTACTTCTTAACAATTCTTGGAGGATCTCTAAAGAAAATCGCGAAGAAGATTACAACTAATGTTCCAATTAGTAAGAAAGTATATACTAATGCTTCCATAATTTAACTATTAATCTTAAACCTAGTTTTTATACGACACCTTGCTTCTTAGTAGTCTTATCACCAAGTTTTTGGAATGCACCAAACTCAACTTGCTCTAGAACTTCACTACCAATACCTGCAAAAACGTCTCTGAATAAAGTACGACCACCATGCCATAAATGACCAAGGAAGAATAGTAAAGCAAAGTTTGCGTGACCAAAAGTATACCAACCACGTGGACTACTTCTGAAAACACCATCTGATTCTAATGTTGTTCTATCAAATTCAAACACTTCACCTAATTGTGCCTTTCTTGCATATTTTTTAACAGTCGGAGCATCTGTAAATACTTGACCATTTAATTTCCCGCCATAGAAGTTAGTACTAACACCTACTTGCTCAATACTATATTTTGATTCAGCACGTCGGAACGGAATATCCGCACGAACAATACCATCTTTATCAACTAAAATAACTGGGAAAGTCTCGAAGAAAGCTGGCATTCGTCGGACAGTTAATTCACGACCTTCCTTATCCTGGAAAACCGGGTGACCTAACCATGCTTCTGCAATACCATCACCTTTATTCATCGGACCTGCACGGAATAAACCACCTTTCGCTGGATTATTTCCAATATAGTCGTAAAAGGCTAGCTTATCAGGAATTCTCGACCAAGCTTGACTTAACGATAAACCTTCACCTAGTGAACTCTCTACACGACGCTCAATCTCTTGTTGGAAATAACCACTATCCCATTGGTAACGAGTTGGTCCAAATAATTCAATTGGAGTTGTCGCTGCACCATACCACATAGTACCTGAAGTAATAAATGCTGCAAAGAATACAGCAGAAATACTACTTGATAATACCGTTTCAATATTACCCATACGAAGAGCTCGGTAAAGTCTTTGTGGTGGTCTAATTGTTAAATGGAAAACACCAGCAAGAATACCTAAAATACCAGCTGCGATATGATGAGATGCAATTCCACCTGGATTAAACGGGTTAAAACCTTCTGCACCCCATGCTGGAGCAACAGCTTGTACACGACCTGTAATTCCATAAGCATCAGAAACCCATATACCAGGACCAAATGTACCTGTTACGTGGAACGCACCAAATCCAAAGCATAATAAACTTGCTAGGAATAAATGGATACCAAAAATTTTTGGAAGATCTAATGCTGGCTCACCAGTACGTGGATCTCTAAATAATTCTAAATCCCAGTAAACCCAGTGCCAAATCGCTGCTAAGAAACATAATCCTGATAGGACAATGTGTGTTAGAGCAACACCTTCAAAACTCCAAATACCTGGATCTGAAACACTCTCCCCAGTAATACTCCAACCACCCCATGAATCTGTCACACCAAGTCGAGCCATGAATGGCATTACAAACATACCTTGTCTCCACATTGGGTTTAGAACTGGATCAGAAGGATCAAAAACTGCAAGTTCATATAATGCCATTGATCCTGCCCATCCGGCAACAAGTGCGGTATGCATTAGATGTACGGCAATTAAACGACCTGGGTCATTAAGTACTACTGTATGAACACGATACCAAGGTAGTGCCATAAACTTTTTCCTCCTATAGAAAAATTTTTTACTTTCTTACTCTTAATTAATAAATCTTAAAAAACAGAAAAACTCAACTTTACTAGTAAGTAAATCCCTTAAGACAAATTATATATTGAATTCAATATTTTTAACTAACAAAATTTAAAAACGAAAATTGCTAATGTAATCTACATAAAAGCCCAACTACAGAACAAAGTTAAATACTATCTACAAATTACCATAAAAGCGGGTGACGCGATTCGAACGCGCGACATCAACCTTGGCAAGGTTGCGCTCTACCCCTGAGCTACACCCGCATATATTAAATCCGATAGACTCATTTAATTATACCAGCAAACCATTTTTTCACCAAGTAAAATATTATTCAAGTACTCTCCCATCACCTTTTACTTTATTCTGAAAATAGGTTATTAATAAATTGCTGTTTTATAGATTAGTTAGTAATTGGATTGCGATTTAAGACAATTAATTTATTGTGAATAATTATGAATGAAACCAATAGTTAAAATTTTTGTTTAAAACTTTGACGTGAAGATGAAGATATGGCATCTTAAGATTATAGAGTTCCTATAAAAAAACAAGTTTCCTCAGTAGCTCAGTGGTAGAGCGATCGGCTGTTAACCGATTTGTCGTAGGTTCAAATCCTACCTGGGGAGATAAATAATTTAACAAAAATAACATCCTTAACTGAATACTTAGTATTTATTAAGTTAAGGATGTTAATAATTTTATTAGCAATTAAATACTAAATTGTGCCTAAGCAGGAACAACATTAAAAATACCTGTAAGAATTACTAATGCAGACCATAGACCTGCTCCACTCCAAACGATACTTTGAGATTTTTCCCATTCGCCTGGAGTTGCTAAAATAACAGGTACGGCAACCACTAGTGCAAATGATACAAGTACTAGTAGCGCAACAAAGATTTGGAGAATTCCGATCATGAGAATTGTTTCCTTAAATTAAATAACTTAAACTTTACCAATAGTTTATAACATTTTTTCATTAATCGCGGCTAATATAAATAGAAATTTTTAGAAAAAGTTTAAGGATTTATTTTGTCACCTATTGTATAATTTATATAAGTATTTTTAGTTTTTTGTAATATTATATATATACAGGGTTAATAATAAAATGAACGTAAACTTTCTAATATCATATCTACCCGAAGCATACGCAGCATTCCGTCCAATTGTTGATGTAATGCCAGCAATTCCGGTACTTTTCCTTTTATTAGCCTTTGTTTGGCAAGCAGCTGTAGGTTTCAGATAAAAAATTAAGACCATTCTTTACTAAATTTACTGATTTATTAAATTATGGTTTTATAGTTAAATAAAGAGTTATTTTTGATACTCATATTTACTAAAATATAATAATTTGTTATGTTTATTAAGTTACTCAATGTCGTTTACCAATGACATATGTTCCCTTATAAAAGAATTATTATCATTACGGCCAAGTAAATATTTACTTTCGCTAATTTTTGAAACATTGTCTATTAACTGAAATCAATTACTATAAAAAAAACCTTTGATATGGTTGACACTGCTTCAAAAACAGGATTTATTTCACAGATTATTGGACCTGTAGTAGACGTAGAATTTCCAGGCGGCGAACTACCAAAAATTTACAATGCACTTGTTGTTACATCAGATGACTCAAGTATTACATGTGAGGTTCAACAACTTCTTGGTAACAATAAAGTTCGAGCTGTTTCAATGACGTCTACAGACGGATTAAAGCGTGGAGCGAGTGTAGTCGATACTGGTGCCCCAATCACTGTACCTGTTGGAACAGGAACTTTAGGACGTATTTTCAACGTTTTAGGTGAACCAGTTGATGAAATGGGAGACTGTACATCAGATTCAGGTTTACCAATTCACCGTCAGGCTCCTGCGTTTGCTGATTTAGATACTGCACCATCAGTTTTTGAAACTGGTATTAAAGTAGTAGATCTTTTAGCTCCTTACCGTCGTGGTGGAAAAATTGGTTTATTCGGTGGTGCTGGAGTAGGTAAAACGGTTCTTATTATGGAACTAATTAACAACATTGCAAGAGCACACGGTGGAGTTTCAGTTTTTGGTGGAGTTGGTGAGCGTACACGTGAAGGTAACGATCTTTACTGTGAAATGAAAGAATCAAAAGTAATCAACGAAGATAAACTAACTGATTCTAAAGTAGCACTAGTTTACGGTCAAATGAATGAACCACCAGGTGCACGTATGCGTGTTGGTTTAACTGCACTAACAATGGCAGAATACTTCCGTGATGTAAATAAGCAAGACGTTTTACTATTCATCGACAACATCTTCCGTTTCGTACAAGCAGGTGCCGAAGTATCAGCATTACTTGGACGAATGCCATCTGCAGTTGGATACCAACCAACACTAGCTACTGAAATGGGTGGTCTACAAGAACGAATCACATCAACAACAGAGGGTTCAATTACATCAATTCAAGCCGTTTATGTACCTGCTGATGATTTAACAGATCCAGCTCCAGCTACAACTTTTGCACACTTAGATGCAACTACAGTATTATCTCGAGGATTAGCATCAAAAGGAATTTATCCTGCGGTAGATCCACTGGATTCTACATCAACAATGCTTCAACCAGCAATTGTAGGTGAAGTGCACTATGCGATTGCACAAAGAATTAAATCAACACTTCAACGTTACAAAGAACTTCAAGATATTATCGCTATTTTAGGTCTTGATGAACTTTCTGAAGAAGATCGTAAAACAGTTGCACGAGCTCGTAAAGTTGAGCGTTTCTTATCACAACCATTCTTCGTTGCTGAAGTATTTACTGGTTCACCAGGTAAATATGTATCTCTAGCGGATTCAATTGATGGATTCACTCAGTTACTAGAAGGAAAGTTAGATGATATCCCAGAGCAGGCATTCTACCTTGTAGGAAACCTTGCTGAAGCTGTTGAAAAAGCTGAGAAGCTAAAATAAAAAAATAAAATTATGAGTTTAAACGTTCGTGTAATTACACCCGATAAAGTTGTTTGGGATGCAGATACAGAAGAATTAATTCTTCCTAGTAGTACCGGTCAACTTGGTATTTTAACAGATCACGCACCTTTGCTTACTGCTCTAGATATTGGTGTTATGAGATTAAAAACTGGAACAAACTGGACATCTATTGTTCTTATGGAAGGTTTTGCAGAAATCGAAAACAACAAAGTTACAGTACTTTGCAATGGGGCTGAAGAAGCAAATTCTATCGATGCAACTAAAGCACAAGCTGATCTTGAAAAAACGATTGTATTAGTTGAAGAGGCAGCAACTAAAAAGGAAAAAATTGAAGCTACAATTGAATTACGTAAATGTAAAGCTCGAATTCAGGCTTTAGCAAAATCGTAAATTGATTAAAAAATCTCTGAATCAATCCTTATTGATTCAGAGATTTTTTTTAATTAACAGAACTTAAAAGATACATTAAACTGGATCTGACTCTTCTACTTTTTGTTTATCTAATAAAATCCTAACTTTATTATCTGGTCCAATATCTACTACAGCAATATCACCTGTTGTAATTTTTTCAGAAAGTACTTCTTCAGCTAAATTATCTTCTAGTAATCGCATTACTGCTCTACGTAAAGGACGTGCACCATAAGTTGGATTATAGCCCTCATCAATTAAACGTGTTCTAAAGCGATCAGTAACTTCCAATTGAATACCTTTCTGAGCAATTCGAACAAAGACTTCTTTCAACATTATTTCGGCAATTTGACCAACCTCATCTTTCGTTAATTGACGGAATACGATAATTTCATCTAAACGGTTTAAAAATTCTGGTCTAAAGTATTGCTTTAATTCTTCATTAACGAGTGTTTGAATACGATTATACTGGAAATTTGACTCATCTTCTGATAATTCAAAACCTAGACCACCGCCACCTTTTTCAATAACTTTTGAACCAATGTTTGAAGTTAAAATTAAAAGGGTACTCTTAAAATCAATTGTACGACCTCGAGAATCAGTTAAACGACCATCTTCAAAAATTTGAAGTAATAAGTTAAAAACATCTTGGTGAGCTTTCTCAATCTCATCAAAAAGTACAACTGTATAAGGACGGCGTCTTACTGCTTCAGTTAATTGACCACCTTCATTATAACCAACATAACCTGGTGGTGAACCAATTAATTTTGAAACTGTATGACGTTCCATATACTCAGACATATCCAATCTTACCATTGCATCTTCGGATCCAAAGAAATAAGCAGCGAGAGCTTTTGTTAATTCAGTTTTACCTACACCTGTTGGTCCTGCAAAAATAAAACTTGCAATTGGTCGATTAGGATTTTTTAAACCAACTCGAGCTCGTCGTATTGCTCTTGAAACCGCCGCAACTGCTTCATCTTGACCAATGATACGTCCGTGTAAAGTTTCTTCCATATTTAGTAACTTTTCAGACTCACTACGTGTCAATTTATTAACAGGAACACCTGTCCAAGCTGACACAATTTGTGCAATATCTTCTTCTGTTACAACTGGAGTTTCCACTTTTTGATCTTGTTCTTCTCCCCCTTTAGCACTCCAAACAACAGCTTGAATCTGTGCATTAATTTCTAACTCACGTAAACGTAATTTACCTGCAAGTTCAAAATCTTGACTTCTAATAGCTGCATCTTTTGATTTCAATAACTCACGTTTTTCTTCTTCTAATTGCTGAGCAACAACTGGAAGTCTAAAACTCATTAATCGAACTCGAGAACCCGCCTCATCAATTAGATCAATTGCTTTATCAGGAAGAAATCGATCTGCAATATACTGATCAGCAAATTTTGCTGCTGCAGTTAATGCTTCATCAGATATTGTTAATTTATGATGTCTTTCATATCGATCACGAAGGCCAAATAAAATTTCAATAGTTTCATCAACTGATGGTTCATTTACCATAACAGGTTGAAAACGACGCTCTAAAGCCGCATCTTTTTCAATATGTTTACGATACTCCTCAATTGTTGTTGCTCCTATACACTGTAATTCACCTCTTGATAATGCCGGTTTTAATATATTAGCTGCATCAATAGCACCTTCAGCTGCACCTGCACCAATTAAAGTATGGACTTCATCAATCACTAAGATTGTATCATCTGATACTCGCACTTCATCCATAATTCGCTTAAGACGCTCTTCAAATTCACCACGATATTTTGTTCCGGCAATTAAAAGTCCAATATCTAGAGCGATAACAAGCTTTCCTTCAAGAGTATCTGGTACATCTCGATTTGCAATTCTTTGAGCTAAACCTTCAGCAATAGCTGTTTTACCAACACCCGGTTCACCAATTAGTACTGGGTTATTTTTTGTTCGTCGACCTAAAATTTGAATTACACGTTCAATTTCTTTTTCACGTCCAACTACAGGATCTAATTTACCATCAAGAGCTTTTTGTGTTAAATTAGTACCAAATTCATCTAACGTTGGAGATTTACTACGGTTAGCGTTGTTGCCAGAACTTACTTCGGTATTTTCACCTAAAGCGCGAATAATCTCAGTTCGTAGTTTTGGAAGATTCACACGCAACTCTTCAAGAACTCGTGCAGCTACACCTTCACCTTCAACTATTAACCCAAGAAGAAGATGCTCAGTACCAATATAATTATGTCCTAATTGACGGGCTTCTTCCAACGACAACTCTAAGCACCGTTTAGCACGTGGTGTAAAAGGTATCTCAACAGCAACAAACCCTGAACCACGACCAATAATCTTTTCAACCTCAACACGGGCGTCTTTTAACTTAACACCCATCGATTTCAAAATCTTTGGCCCGACACCACTACCTTCTCCAATCAGACCTAGTAATATTTGCTCTGTACCAACAAAATTATGACCAAGCCTTCTAGCTTCCTCTTGTGCCAACATTATTACCTTAATTGCTTTCTCAGTAAAACGTTCAAACATATAATTTTAAAATAAATTCTTAATAATTTATAACACGATGACCAAAATTTAAGAGATCAATATGTCAGTTTTTAATTCATAAATTACTTTTAAGTTTTTACTAATATTTACCCGCTAAAAATTTAACTATTAAACATTAACAAATATTAATCTAAACTAATAATCACTTCAAACTTAAATTTATAACTAAGTTTGTAAAATATAATACTTAACTTCTAATATAGAATTGTACTCTAAATTTTTTAATCTACGACAATTCACCACCAAAAATGTATATAATATTGTTTTCTGATCTAGTATAATATTACTTAACAACGAATGCAATAATTTTCTTATTAATAAAATTAATTGATTATACTTAGTGTTATAATGTAGTTATTATTATTGAAGTAGTTTTCAAAAAATTTAAAAGCGTAAGAACATTTAGTTTTATAAAACTTTTATACAAATTTAATATCAGATAATATTCAAATATATGCTTAACTGGTCTGTTTTTGCACAATTAGTATCACTAGCCCTTGTTGTCCTTTCAGGACCTGCTATTATCTTCCTTTTATACTTTAAGCAAGGTAACATGTAGATAAACTATCTGCCTACAAAGGTAACTGTATTACTTTAAAAAAATGCAGTTATCTTTGTGGACAAATTAAATAGTGAATTATTAAGAATAATTACGCTTTTTTAATGGCAAATTTTCATCTTTAATAGTTGCTATATTCTTATGTTACAAAATTCTTACATTGACTCTCAAAAGCTCGATTGGTATCGTATAGGTATGTTAACATTCAATTAAGCGCTCTTAGTTCAGTTGGTAGAACGTAGGTTTCCAAAACCTGATGTCGAGGGTTCAAGTCCTTCAGGGCGTGTTTTATGTTTAATTTTTATCTTTTTACAAATAACTAATATAATAGTATATTAGTAATAAAAAGGAGAGGTGGCTGAGTGGTTGAAAGCTTTAGATTGCTAATCTAACGTACGTTGTAAAATGTACCGTGGGTTCGAATCCCATCCTCTCCTAGCGAAATAGAAATTAAAAAAAGCCAAATTTGAACTTATTACAACTAAGTTGTTCGTATTCAGGTTATTCTTACTTAAAGAATTTATCTAAATGAAAGGTACACCTTATCTAATATGTATCAAAAAAGTATATTCCAATCTATATAGATCAATATTTTTAATTTTCATAAATTAATAGTATAAGTTTTTACACAAACTAACTAACATGGATTACACGTATTCGAATAAAACAACTAAAAAGAAATGATATAATATTTCAAGTAAATCTATTTTAAAAGAAAGAACTATGGACATATTAAGCTTAGGTTGGTCATCTCTTATGGTTATGTTTAGCTTTTCGCTAGCATTAGTAGTTTGGGGACGTAATGGCTTTTAATAGGTTAAAGGCAAAATTATTAAATTAAATATACATACTTTTACAAGTAAGATAACAAGTAATGAGTAAAGAAATTTTTACTGTAGCAGGAGTTATGTGGGTACTAACACTAACTGGTTTAAGTGTTGGATTTGGATTATTAAAGATTCAAGGAGAGTAATCTTTCAAAAAGACATATGACTATTATCGAAAATCTTTGGATTATATTAACAATAATAATCATTGTTTTTATATTATCCACTGATCCAAAAACTAGTAGTTCGCAAAATAATCAAGCAAATATAATCTCAAGTGTAAGTGAAGGACAAAAATCGATACGAACACTTATTTGGTTTTTTATTAGTTGCTTCTACGTTCTAAGTTTATTAATTAGTTACTATTAAAATTAAAAAGTCAGAAAGAGATTAAAAAATCTAACTCTTTCTGACTTTTAAAAAAATTAACTAAAAAACGCAATATTATTAAGTAATAAATAAGCTACTACAGCACCACCTAAAGAACCAATAAAAAAACCACTAGTGAATTTTCTCCATCCTTTTGACGACTCTAAACCTTCAAGTTGGCCATTATCTTGAAAAGAAGCTAAACCGTAAATGGTTAAACCAATAGTTAAAATAAGTACCAAACCAATTGCTGAAAGCAAACCAGCAAGAAGTGCATTTTCAGTATTACGCATTGGTCCAAGAATATAAAATGGACCAATTAAGAAGTAACCATGGGCCATACCAATTTCAAGCCCTCGCATAAGAGCTGATAAACCTTTTCTATAAATTGGTAAATTACCTAAATATAATTTTGTTGCTGTTGAAGTTGTTACTGGTGTAGATAAGTTACCTACAAACGGATCATTATTATATGGTTTAACAAACTCGCTCATGTATTAGATCTCCCCGGTAGGTTTTAAAACTAACTAATTATAAATAAAGATTATAAACGGAAAACGAATGAATTTTACCTTTTAAGATTATTAAATAATTAAATCACTAGATATTAGATAGCTTAAATAGATTCTTACATTAAAAATAATCGGGATGACAGGATTTGAACCTGCGACACCCTGCTCCCAAGGCAGATGCGCTACCAAGCTGCGCTACATCCCGTTTCAAACATAACCAATCATACTAAGTATAAAGTTAGTTGTCAATACCAATATATATAGAGAGAGAGATTTAATCGTAAGAAATAGCAAAGGTAAATCAAACTCTCTACAAAATAAAAATTAGAGAAACTCAAAAGAGTTTCTCTAATTTTTACATGTTAAAGATTTTAACCAAACTTACCAGTTGTAGAAGCAATTACAAATGGTGCAAAAGTAAAGATAAAACCAACTGTGAAATGAGCTAATCCAACAAGTCGAGCTTGAACAATTGATAACGCTACTGGCTTATCACGCCAACGAACTAAGTTCGCAATTGGAGTACGTTCATGAGCCCAAACTAACGTTTCAATTAATTCTTGCCAATAACCACGCCAAGAAATTAGGAACATAAATCCAGTTGCCCAAATTAAGTGACCAAATAAGAACATCCAAGCCCAAACAGCTTGTGCATTCATACCTTGCGCGTTATAACCATTAATTAATGGTGATGAATTTAACCATAGATAATCACGTAACCATCCCATGATGTACGTTGAAGATTCGTTAAATGCAGCTGCATTACCTCCCCAGATTGTCATATGCTTCCAATGCCAGTAGAATGTTACCCAACTAATTGTATTTAACATCCAGAACATAGCTAAATAAAAAGCATCCCATGCTGAAATATCACAAGTACCACCACGACCAGGACCATCACAAGGGAAACTATAACCAAAATCTTTCTTATCTGGCATTAACTTTGAACCACGTGCATCTAATGCACCCTTTACAAGAATTAATGTAGTTGTGTGAAGACCTAAAGCAATCGCATGGTGAACTAGGAAATCACCAGGACCAATTGTTAAGAATAATGAATTCTTACCACTATTAATTGCCTCAATCCATCCTGGTAACCAAATTTTACTACTTGCAACACTAGCTGCACTAGTTGATGATGATAATAATACATCAAAACCGTATAATGCTTTACCTGATGAAGCTTGAATGAATTGAGCAAATACTGGCTCAAATAAAATTTGCTTTTCTGGAGTACCGAAAGCAACACAAGTATCGTTGTGAACGTATAATCCAAGTGTATGGAAACCTAAGAATAAACTAACCCAACTTAAGTGAGAAATAATAGCTTCTTTATGTTGAAGCATTCGAGCTAAAACATTGTCCTTATTTACTTCTGGATCATAATCACGAACAAAGAAAATTGCACCGTGAGCAAACGCTCCAACCATTAAGAAACCAGCAATATACTGGTGATGTGTATATAAAGCAGCTTGTGTAACGTAATCCTTAGCCATAAATGCATAAGCAGGTAAAGCATACATGTGTTGTGCTACTAATGATGTAGCAACACCTAAACACGCTAGAGCTAAACCTAACTGCATGTGTAAACTATTTGTAATTGTTTCAAATAATCCACGGTGACCAGCACCTAAACGACCTCTTGGTGGTACATGAGCATCAAGAATTTCCTTCATGCTATGACCAATACCCCAATTTGTACGATACATATGCCCAGCGAAAATAAAGACGATAGCAATCGCTAAATGGTGATGAGCAATATCCGTTAACCACATTGATTGAGTTTGTGGATGAAATCCACCAAGGAATGTTAAAATAGCTGTTCCTGCCCCTTCACTTGTTCCAAATATATGTGCTGCAGTGTCAGGATTTTCTGCATAAACACCCCAATTACCATTAAAGAAAGGAGTTAACCCTTCAGGATGAGGTAAAGTTGAAGTGAAGTTATCCCAACGAACATGCTGACCACGTGACTCAGGAATCGCAATGTGAATTAAATGACCAGACCAAGCTAATGAACTTACACCAAAAAGACCAGATAAATGGTGATTTAAGCGTGATTCATTATTTTTAAACCAAGCAATACCTGGGCGGAACTTTGGTTGTAAATGCAACCAACCTGCAAATAATAAAGTCGTTGCAAGTACTAATAAACCAAGTGCACCAAAATACAGATCTGTATTTGTTCGCATACCAATTGTATACCACCAGTGATAAACACCAGAAGTTGCAATATTAACAGGATAAGAAACTCCACCTCGTGTAAATGCTTTAATCGCAGATTGTCCGAAATGAGGATCCCAAATTGCATGAGCAATCGGTTTTACTTTAAGTGGATTTAAAACCCATTGTTGAAAGTTACCTTGCCACGCAACGTGAAATAAATTACCTGATGTCCATAAAAAAATGATAGCCAGGTGGCCAAAATGAGAAGCAAAAATCTTTTGATAAAGACTTTCTTCTGTCATCCCATCATGACTCTCAAGATCATGAGCAGTTGCTATACCATACCAGATTCTTCTAGTTGCGGGATCTTGTGCAAGTGCCTGACTAAACTTAGGAAATTTAGTAGCCATAATTAATTTTAGTTATTAATCGTTTGTATTAAGTTAAGAAACGGATATAATTCGTGCTAAGAAGAACGACCATGTCGTACCAATACCACCAAGTAGATAGTGAGCTAATCCAACAGCTCGACCTTGAGTAATACTTAGAGCACGCGGTTGAATTGTTGGAGCAAGTTTAAGCTTGTTGTGTGCCCAAACAATTGACTCAATTAACTCTTGCCAATAACCACGTCCACTGAATAAGAACATTAAACTAAACGCCCAAATAAAGTGTGCACCTAAGAAAATTAATCCATAAGCTGATAACGCAGAACCATAAGATTGAATTACCTGTGATGCTTGTGACCAAAGGAAATCACGTAACCAACCATTAATCGTTAATGCACTAGTTGCAAAATTTCCACCTGTAATATGACTAATTTTACCTGAACTTGATATAGTTCCCCAAACATCAGACTGCATTTTCCAACTAAAGTGGAAAATTACTACTGAGATTGCATTATACATCCAAAATAATCCAAGGAAAACATGATCCCAAGCGGATACTTGACACGTACCACCACGACCAGGACCATCACAAGGGAATCGGAAACCTAAATTTGCCTTATCAGGAATTAATCGAGAACTACGCGCAAATAATGTACCTTTTAATAAAATTAAAACAGTTACGTGGATTGTAAAAGCATGAATATGGTGAACCATAAAATCTGCAGTACCTAGAGTAATAGGCATCATCGCAATTTTACCATTAACCGCAACAACATCACCACCAAAAGCGTAACTTGATGTAGCTAAAGCATTTGGAGCAGTGTTACCTGGAGCTAAAGTATGTAATGACTGAACCCATTGTGCAAAGATAGGCTGTAACTGAATTGCCTTATCTGAGAACATATCCTGAGGACGACCTAAAGCACGCATAGTATCGTTATGAATATATAAACCAAAACTATGTGTTCCTAGGAAAATACAAACCCAATTCAAATGTGAAATAATTGCATCACGATGTCTTAAAACACGATCTAAAAGATTGTTATAAGATTGAACTGGACTATAATCACGAACCATAAAAATTGAAGCATGAGCACCTGCACCACAAACACAGAATCCACCAATCCACATATGATGAGTAAATAATGAAAGCTGCGTTGGATAATCAACACCAATGTATGGGTACGGAGGCATTGCATACATATGATGTGCAACGATAATACTTAATGATCCCATCATTGCTAAGTTAATAGCTAACTGAGCATGCCAAGATGTAGTTAAAATCTCAAATAAACCTTTATGACCTTCACCAGTCAGAGGACCCTTATGAGCTTCTAAGATTTCTTTCATGCTATGACCGATACTCCAATTCGTACGGTACATATGCCCCGCAAAAATAAATAAAACGGCAAGAGCTAAATGATGATGTGCTTGATCAGTTAACCATAAGCTACCAGTAATTGGATTTAAACCACCTTTAAAAGTTAAAAAATCAGAATACTCACTCCAATTTAGAGTAAAGAATGGAAGTAACCCTTTTTTAAAACTTGGGTAAAGTTGAGCCATTAAATCTTGATTAAATAATAACTCGTGGGGTAATGGGATCTCTTGAGGGGCAACACCAGCATCTAATAATTTATTAATCGGAAGACTAATATGAATTTGGTGTCCTGACCAAGATAAACAACCTAAACCTAATAAACCGGCTAAATGATGGTTCATCATAGATTCAACATTTTGGAACCATTCAAGCTTCGGAGCTGCTTTATGATAATGGAACCACCCTGCAAAAACCATTAATGCTGACATCCCTAAAGCACCCATTGAAGTCCAATAGAGTTCAGTTTCGTTAGTAATACCTGCAGCTCTCCAAAGTTCAAAGAAACCAGATGTAACTTGAACACCAGAGAAACCACCACCAACATCACCATTTAAAATTTCTTGACCAACAACTGGCCAAACAACTTGTGAACTTTGCTTTACAGTTGTTGGATTACTTAACCATGCTGAATAGTTTGAAAAACGTGCACCATGGAAATACGCTTGACTAATCCAAATGAAGATAAGAGATAATTGGCCAAAATGGGCACTAAATATCTTACGTGAAATATCTTCTAGGGAGCTTGTTTGGCTATCAAAGTCGTGGGCATCAGCATGTAAATTCCAAATCCAAGTAGTTGTCTTTGGGCCTTTTGCTAATGTTCGAGAAAAATGTCCAGGTTGTGCCCATTTTTCAAATGAGGTTGCAACCGGATTTTTATCTACTATAACTCTAACTTTGCTAGCCTCTAGTTCTTTAGAGCTAATTTTCATTTTTAATCTCCTTTACTGAGACATGTAAATAGGAAATCTGTAAATTATTTTTTTAACCATCAATCGAACTAATATAGATCGATATTGATTTAAGTCTATGAACACACTATGAACACTCAAACATCTAACTAGACTTATAATAAATATTACTAGACTTCTAGTACAATATTATACTTCAATTTATTCAATATATGACTGTTATAGGTAAAAAAACTAAAAAAAATTAATAACATATCATTAAACCACAACTGATCTAGTGAAAAAGTCATGAACTGGAAAACGAATAATGTTCATACTGTTTCTCATAGAGCTGATTATTTAAATCCATCGCGTTGGAGAGTTAATATTATTTTTTAAGTTGAAGGAAACCTTCATTTAGTTTTAAACCTTATATTTGAGGACTCAATATCTTTTAAGATGTCCTCAAATATAACATTTAAAATTAAAACTTCAATTTCTTAAAAGAAGCCTAAAGTTAAAGCTTGAGTAATTGGCATTGTAGCACCAATACCTAACCAAAACGCAACAAACGTACCAAATAAGAATACTAATGACGCAACTGGTCTTCTAAATGGGTTTTGGAACTTATTAACATTTTCAATAAACGGAACTGTAATTAAACCAATTGGAACAGCTGCCATCGATAATACACCTAATAATTTATTAGGAATTACTCTTAATAAATTAAATGTTGGGAAGAAATACCATTCCGGTAAAATTTCAAGCGGTGTAGCAAAAGGATCAGCCCGTTCACCAAGAGGAGTTGGTTCTAAAACAGCTAAACCAATACAACAAGCGATTGTACCTAAGATACAAACTGGAAAGATATACAGCAGATCATTTGGCCAAGCTGGTTCACCATAATAATTATGCCCCATACCCTTTGCTAATTTCGCACGTAGCTTTGGATCAGATAGATCAGGTTTTTTTAAAATTGACATATTAACAACTAGTAAAATTTATATTTAAAGAGGACCAGAAATACCTTGCTTACGAATCATAATGAAATGTGTAAGCATTAATACTACTGCAACCACAGGTAAAACAAATGTATGCGCACTATAAAAACGAGTTAAAGTAGATTGGCCTACACTTACACCACCACGTAAAACTTGAACAATTAAACCACCGACAATTGGCACTGCATCTGGAACACCAGTTACAATTTTACATGCCCAGTAACCAACCTGATCCCAAGGTAGAGAATAACCAGTTACACCAAAAGATACTGTTACAGATGCTAGTAATACACCAGTTACCCAAGTTAATTCACGGGGCTTTTTAAAACCACCCGTTAGATATACACGACAAACATGAAGGATCATGTTTAATACCATCATACTTGCTGACCATCTATGAACTGATCTAATTAACCAACCAAAGTTAACACTTGTCATGATATATTCTACTGACGAAAATGCCTCAGTAACTGTTGGACGGTAATAAAATGTCATGGCAAAACCAGTTGCAACTTGTACAATGAAACACGTTAATGTAATTCCACCAAGACAGTAAAAAATATTTACATGTGGTGGAACATACTTACTTGTTATATCATCGGCAATTGCTTGAATCTCAAGTCGCTCTTGAAACCAATCATATACATTACTCATAATTCTATTTTTTTTGAGTGAAATTAAAAAACACAGTTAGGCAACTTACACTTACTTATTAACCATCTTACTTGGTCTAATTATAGATAATTATACCATCAAAACAATTAGAATTCCAATAAATCCAATGCTTAGACATTGTGTTATTTTCCCAAAAGGCCACCCTTTCAGTATCGTCACCGCTGTAACGTTTCACTATTGAGTTCGAGAAGGATCAATGTGGTTCCATTACGCTATAAAACATCTAAGCTAAATAAAACTAAAAAAACTTATATTAAATCAAGTCAAGCATTCGGTCTATTAGTATACCTTAGCTAAATACATTGCTGTACGTACACTTGGTATCTATCAAACGGCTCGTCTTGCCGTGACCTTAACCATTTTTATGGTAAGAGTACTCATCTTGAGGTGGGCTTCCCACTTAGATGCTTTCAGCGGTTATCCTAACCGTACATGGCTACCCAGCGTCTACCGTTGGCACGATAACTGGCACACCAGAGGTACGTCTCTTCCGGTCCTCTCGTACTAAGAAGAGATCCTCGCAATACTCTAACGCCTACACCGGATATGGACCGAACTGTCTCACGACGTTCTGAACCCAGCTCGCGTGCCGCTTTC
>Ga0209713_10000068_pt1 | contig 60609 bp, 46 predicted proteins | sample ArcOceMetagenome_3_FD_187444 | JGI IMG/M metagenome (GOLD analysis project Ga0209713, IMG submission 187444) | Marine eukaryotic phytoplankton communities from Arctic Ocean - Arctic Ocean- Svalbard ARC20M Metagenome (SPAdes) (version 2) | ecosystem: Environmental > Aquatic > Marine > Oceanic...
TGAGAGGAAAGTCCGGACACCGTAGGGCAGGAATCCCTGTGAAAGCGGGGGCGCGTGAGGGCAACCGAGCGTGACGGATAGTGTCACAGAAAATAACCGCCTCGGGCTTGCCTGAGGTAAGGGTGAAAAGGGGAGGTAAGAGCTCACCGCTCCAAAGGTAACAATGGAGGCTAGATAAACCCATTCCGGTGCAAGGCAAAATAGGGAATCTGGCGGCCCGTCTATGATTCCGGGTATGTCGCATCTCGCTTCGGCGGGAACTCCACTTCGGTGGGGTAGATAAATGAACGCACAGCCAAACGCTTCGGCGGGAGGCGGACAAAATCCGGCTTACAGCACGCCGAGGTCGACACCTTTTTGAAAGAGAGCTGAGAGCTGAGGGAAAGAGACCTGAGGGCTGAGGACTGAGGGCTGAGGGAAAGAGACCTGAGGCTTGAGACCTGAGGGCTGAGGCTTGATGGCTGAGGGCTGAGAGCTGAGAGAAAGAGACCTGAGACTTGAGACCTGCGATGGGAGGGCTGTGGCAATTCTTTCTATCGGTAGCGCGGCAGCGTTATTATGCCCTGGGGTACTCTGGTGGGCCCTGCGTCGTGCCAGTTGAGGTTATTGAACTTCAGTGTGGCGCGAGACGGCCAGTTCTATCCTACCATGCAGTTATAATTAAACCATGAGCCGTTTTCTGGGCTTTTCTCACTTGACAGTTCTTTTTCTAGTACGCACTTTTCCGCCTCTTAACTTTTTTATAGACATGGCTAACACTAAATCAGCACTTAAATATATCCGTAAAACGGAGACCCGCACACTTCGTAATCGTCAGGTGAAGACTCGCCTCAAGACGCTTGCCAAGAAGATTCAATCCGCTGTTGAAGCGAAGGACAAGGACGCTCTCGTTGCAGTTTCCAAGGAATACATCTCTGCGCTTGATAAGGCCGGCAAGAGTGGCCTGGTACACCACAACAAGATTGCGCGCCATAAAGCACGTTGTGCTGCGTTGATCGCTGCGTAGTTTTTGCTACTTTTTCTAATATGCCCTCGGATTGCTTGTCGATCCGGGGGCATTTTGTATCTTTAGGCCAATAAGTATTATGAGTCAGGCACGTAAGCAAAATTCGATCGGGTTTCCTCCAGGTATGTTGGCAGATGCGCCCTTTCGTATGCCTGTCATTGGCGAGTCGGATGACTGGATCGCGGTCGAGAAGCCAATTGGAGTCGGGGTACGTGAGCATCCTTGGGATGCGGGCGTGCCGGACATGGATGCCGCGCTGAATAAACAGCTCCAAGCTGAAAAACCAGAGCTAGTGAAGCGCGGAGCGACTTTGTTTGGCTCGGCGTATTATTTAGACCCTGCAATCTCTGGCGTGGCACTGTTTGCGAAAAATCGCGACAGCCTGACTGAACTAAAGAACTGGGTGGGCTCTGCCGAACTGCGATATCGCTTCTTTTTTGTCACCAAGGCGAGGGCTGCGGGCGGCGCGAAGGAGGTCGTGGCAGATGCGCCGTTGCTGCCGCATAATACCAAGCCGAAAATGATTCCATCCACCGCAAAGGGTAAGAAGTCGACGACTGAGTTTAAGTTGTTGTCCGAGTCTCACTTAGGCTGGGCCCTCTGGGAGGCGAAGACGTCCTTCCTGCGTCCGCATCAAGTGCGCGTGCATGCGGCGGTACAAGAATTGCCGGTGATGGGCGATGTGCTCTATGCTGGTCCAGAGTCGCCACTGCTGAGCGAGCTCTTGCCAAATAAACGCACTTCAGGGATTAAGTTCCCAGTGTTAGATGGCTTAGCGCTGCATTTACGTGAAGTCATCTTACCCGCATCCGGCGAAGGGGTTGCAACGGTTTCATTGCAAGCCGAGTTACCGCGTCATTTCCGAGTTATGCTGCAGCGCATGCAGCTGGCCCTCCCCGAAGCGGAGGCGACAGTCGCTTAGCCTCGGAATTCTCAAAATCTCAGAAAACGCTTTACACGGGTGGATTTTGTTGGCTCCTTAGCACTTTTCTCAAATCACACAGCACAAATATTTCCATGGGTAACCTAAAAAAGAAGCGTCGTCTCAAGATGAACAACCACAAACGTCGTAAGCGTTTGAAGTCCAATCGCCACAAGAAGAAGGCTTGGTAATTCGTTTGACGATGTTCGAGTGATTCACTCGGTCATTATTTTTCAAAGCGGCTCTCTGTTTCAGGGAGCCGCTTTTGTATGCATTGGTCGGACCCCTTGAGCCTCTCCTCTTGAGTGCGGGCCTTGGTGTTCCTTAAATCGGGCAGTGAGAGAAGTCGCCGAGCACTCGAATACTTCACTACGCTCGACTCTACCGGAAAATCGTCAATGCGGCGACACTCTCATAGGCCAACCAGCCTAAGGTTAACACGAGTAGAAGTGTCAACAGGATCCGCATCCAGCGTCTGCGTTGTCTGGGCAGGTCGAAATGTGAGAAGTTGCGACCTCTGACCGATGGTTGCGCTAAATAGTTACCAAAGTTGCCGCGAAATAAATATCCTCGCGTGGCCTGCTTTGGCAGCGTGAAGGCCCCAGCATATTGGGAGCGGCGGTAGCGCCACTTGTAATAAAAGTGAATCATTGCGAGCTGGCGGTCAATTCGGCTGGTATTTTGGATACTTTGTGGTGATAAACTCTGCGGTGACAAATGATTGTTTAATCTGCGGAGTTAAGCAAGATTTGTGGCGACTGAACTTTTTTAATCAATGTAAATTCCTTTATCATGAGAATTTCTACACAAACTATTTCCCTACTTAAGGGTGAACGGCTGATTGTCGCTGTCACCGCATACGATGCCATCATCGCACGCTATGCGGACGAGGCCGGCGTCGACTTGATTCTAGTCGGCGACTCGGTTGGCACCACGCAATTGGGCTTCGAGACCACTATTCCGGTAACGCTCGACATGATGCTGCACCACACCGCTGCGGTGGCGCGTGCGCAGCCCATAGCACTCGTCGTCGCGGACATTCCCTTTGCCGTCGCGCATGGCGACTTTGCGGACCTGTTGAGCGCATGTTGCCGTTTGATGCAAGAGGCAGGCGCCGAGGCGATCAAGATCGAAGGCGGTGCATCGATGGCTCCCACTATCGAGCGCTTGACGCGCGCGGGCATCCCCGTGCTGGCACATGTGGGCTTACTGCCGCAGCAGTTTCATCAACTCGGTGGCTATCGTAAGTATGGGCGCAATGAGGCGGAGAAAGTTATGTTAGTGGACGATGCCTTGGCATTGGAGCAGGCCGGCTGCTTCGCAGTGATCTGTGAGATGGTCGATGGCGCTGTAGCAGGCGCGATTACGCAGGCGCTGAGTATACCCTTGATCGGTATCGGTAGTGGCCCGCATTGTGATGGTCAGATCCTGGTGGCCAATGACCTGTTGGGTATGACCACTGGTTATGTACCTTCGTTTGCGAAGCAATACGCACAGCTGGGTGAGCAAGTGAAAAGCGCTTTTACCGAATACACCGAAGACGTCAAAAACAGGAAATTCCCATCGTAAAAACATCCGTAAGCTGTCGGAGTCGGCCTTGATCCATGTTTCTTCATCGTATTAATTTTTAATTCTTTCTACTTATGAACTGTTGTATTCTCGGAGCCGGTGCCTGGGGCACTGCCATGGCCTTACATTTAGATCGTTGCGGACATTCTGTAACACTCGTCCCTCGCCGTATGGAGCACGCCTTGGTGATCGCTTCGACGCGTGAGAATGTGGACTACCTGCCGGGCTATAAGCTGCCGCATTCGATTCAAATTGGTTGCGAGCTTGCTCCAGTGTTGATGGAGGCGGAAGTGGTCTTCCTCGCTTGCCCTTCCAAAGCGCTGCGCGATTTGTGCTTGCGCGTGCGTGCGGCCAGTAATGACGCCTGGCAATTGAAGCTTTTCCTTGTTATGTGCAAAGGTCTCGAACTCGACAGCTTTAAGACGCCGTCCGAAATAGTGAATGAGATTTTCCCTGAGGTAGCCTGCGGTGCCTTGTCAGGGCCGACGTTTGCAGGTGAGGTTGCCGCCGGTAATCCGACCGCGGTGACACTGGCAGTGGACGCAGAATTCGCGGCTGCGGGATCGTATCAACAAGCCTTTAGTAACCGCTCGCTACGTGCGTATTTGTCGAACGATGTGCGCGGCACTGAGTTGGGCGGCACGTTAAAGAATGTCTATGCCATCGCCTCGGGTATGTGCGACGGTTTGAAGCTGGGCGACAATGCTAAGGCGGCGCTACTGACGCGCAGCCTCAATGAGCTGGTGCGGCTCGGGCAATTGCTCGGCGGCCACAAGGAAACTTTCTATGGCTTGAGCGGTTTTGGTGATTTGGTCGCTACCTGCTCCGGCAGTTGGAGCCGCAACCGCACCTTTGGTGAACGCGTTGGGCAGGGTGAGGCGCCTAAGTCAATCGTCAGCGGGCAGAAGGCGGTGGTCGAAGGTTACCGTGCCACAGACTGTATGAAGCGACTCTGCGACGAAAAGGGCATGGAGGCGCCAATTTTGTCGCACATCCATGCTATCCTGTATGAGGGGCAAGAGCCTTTATCTGCATTGCAGGCTTTGATGAGCCGAGGGCTCAAGGCCGAGTAGTTTTAAATTTATTAATTAATGATCCGTTATTTCAATGTCAGACCAACCGCTTTGCAAAGTTGATCAATCTTCGATCCATCAACGAGGCTTGTTTGCCACGTGTGATATCGAGGCGGGTGCCGACATCATCCAATACGTCGGCGAGAAGATCTCGAAGGAAGAGTCTAATCGTCGTGCGCTAGAGTGGGAGGAGCAAGCGCGCACCACTGGCGAGGGCTTGGTGTATATCTTCGAGCTCGATGATGATTGGGACATCGATGGGCGTCTGGGTGAGAACCCTGCGCGTTACATGAATCACTCCTGCGATGGGAATTGCGAAGCGCTGAACTGCGAAGGTGAGATCTGGGTCGTCGCACGTAAAGATATCAAAAAGGGCGAAGAACTGGTATATGATTACGGCTATGACATGGAGCATTTTTTGGATCACCCCTGTGGTTGTGGCAGTGACCACTGCGTTGGTTACATCGTACGCGAGGATCAGCGCAAGAAGGTGAAGAAGCTGATTAAAGGGTTGAAAAAGAAGCTATAGAAGCTCTCGAAGTCTGGTTGGGTTGTCGCCTTTCAGTCTCAGTGCCGGCGGTTCTTGCATGTCCTGTCACGATAGGCTAAGGATTTCGGCTTAATTAAATTTGGTTCTGGGAATTCTGGTCTATTCCAATATCACACTATTGTATTTATTAATGCGAGTGTTGGACTGGATCAATTCTTGCTTATACCTATGCCAGTTCGCATCGATCGACCAAGCTGCCTAACCTGGGCAGCCATGACTTATTAATGAAAACCACGACCAATCAAAAATTCTTAAAACTTGTCGAGCAGGGCCTCAATCAAGTTGAAGCCGAACACACCTTCTTGGTCGATGCATTCGTCGATGTCCTGCAATCGATGGGGCAGGAGCAGGCTGCTGGTTTAATCAAAGGTCGGCTGAAACGGGTTTCTCTCGATCATTTGGATGATGCCTGTGTGCAAGCGGTTTCCTTTTATTTTCAGCTTCTCAACCTGGCAGAAGAGCATGTCGCCAACAGTATGCGACGCACGCGCGAAGCCACTCTTGGCGCAGACGGTGAGCCAGGTCATTGGGGCCACTATTTGAGTCGCCTCAAAGAGGCCCGTATCCAACCAGCAACGGTGCGCAAACAAATCAGCGAACTGTGGGTCGAGCCTGTCTTTACCAAACATCCGACCGAAGCGAAGCGCTGGTCGGTACTCAGTATTCACCGCGAAATCGTGCGCCTTCTGCGTCATCGCGAAGGCGAACGCACACCGCGCGAAGCCAAACAAAATGCCAACCAAGTGCGCGCCATTATCGAGCGGCTTTGGTTGACTGGTGAGATCTACATGCACAAGCCGCAGGTCAAAGATGAGCTTGAGAACTTACTCTATTATCTACGTGAAGTCTTTCCTTCAGTGTTCACTCGTCTCGACTCAAATCTCGAATATGCTTGGCGTGAGACATGGCCTAAAGAAGCACCATTGCAGCTTGAAGAACTGCCGCACCTACAATTCGGCTCATGGGTCGGCGGCGATCGCGATGGCCATCCGCTCGTGACGGCCGCAGTAACTGCAGAGACACTCGAAACGATGCGCAGCACCGCAGTGCAGATTATTCGCACACGGCTGCAAGGGCTCGCGCAGAAGCTGACTTTCTCCGAGGTGCGTAGTGAAGTGCCAAAGCCTTTGTTAAAACAGCTCAAGGCCTGGGGCGGCGAGGCTCGCACTCAAGAGCCGTGGCACAGTTATGTGACACTGCTTTCAGAACAGATCGACACGCTGACCGAACAAGCGCTGCGCGATCATCTGAATCAACTCTCCGCATGGTTGAACGAAGCCGGCGCAACACGCAGCGCTAACAGCTGTGTACGCCCAGTGTTGCGTTTGCTGGACAGCATCGGCTTGCACCTCGCGCGCATCGATATCCGCCAGAACAGCGAGTTTTATGAGACCGCACTCAGCCAAATGATGACTGCGGCCGGGGTCGATGACGCCAAGAATTTTAGCATATGGTCCGAGACGGACAAAATTGCCTTTCTGAATAATGAACTCTCGACGCCGCGACCACTGACGCACGCCTCAATGTCGCTGCCGAAGCAAGCGACTGAAGCACGTGACACCCTTGCAGTCGTAGCTCAGCACATCCGTATATATGGCCCCGCTGGAGTGGGTGCACTTATCGTCAGTATGACGCGTAACTTAGTCGACCTCTTGACAGTTTACGTACTCGCCAAAGAAGTCGGCCTTACCTACCAAGAAGATGGTCAACTCCGCTGCATGTTGCCGGTGGTACCACTTTTCGAAACGTACGAAGACCTCGAACGTGCTCCAGGCATTTCAGATGCGTTCCTCTCGCATCCTTGCACGCGGCATAGCCTGCGTATAGGCGACCCAGATACGAAGCCACGTTTCATTATTATGCTTGGCTATAGCGATAGTAATAAGGACACCGGCATCCTCGCCAGCCAATGGATATTAAAGAGCGCTCAGAGTAAGCTGTTTGACGTCGGCCAAGATCACGGAGTCAAAATCGCATTTTTTCACGGTCGTGGCGGTACTGTCGGCCGTGGCGCTGGCCCTACTCACCGTTTTCTCGAAGCGTTGCCTGAGGGCTCTCTCGATGGTGGCATCCGTGTAACTGAACAGGGCGAAGTCATCGCACAGAAATACAACACTCCAGCCACTGCCATTGCCAATTTGGAATGGTTGCTCGCCGGTAGCCTTGGAGCGCAATTGTTCGCTGTAAAGCAACCCGCTAATAAGGTGGTTGATGATGCGATGGAGACTTTGGCGAAGCGTTCCAGAAGTGCCTACCGCGAGTTGCTGGAAGCCCCCGGATTTATTGATTTTTACCGAGAAGCCACACCGATCGACGCCATTGAGCAAAGCCGTATCGGCTCGCGCCCATCGCGCCGTACGGGCAAAGCCAGCATCGAAGACCTGCGGGCGATTCCCTGGGTATTTAGCTGGAATCAATCCCGCTTCTACGTCCCCGGTTGGTATGGCGTCGGCAGTGCTTTAGATGCGCTTGAAGCTGAAGCACCGGAAGCTTACAAAGCGATTCGAGATAATTTAGAAGCCACTCCGTTTTTACGCTACGTGTTCTATAACATCGAAAGCAGTATCAGTAGTTCCGATGAGAAATGGATGCGCACCTACGCCGGCCTGGTCACAGACGTGGCTTTGCGTAAACGCATCCTTGGCCAGATCCTCGACGAGCGTTCACGGACCGTGCATCATTTAGGGAAGTTGTTCACTCGATCACTGCCGCAACGCCGCCCACGCTTTTACAAGACGCTAACTGAGCGGGACGTACCACTTGCTGCCCTGCATAAAAAGCAAATCGATCTGCTGCAACAAGCACGAGCCAGCGATAAGCTCGATCCTGCGACCACCGACAATTTATTGCGCGTCGTCAATGCGATCGCTGCAGGTCTACGTACGACTGGTTAGTGATATTCAGTAGAGTGAAGCTCAAGCTGGAGTAGGCCGAGCATATCAGGTATCGAGATTAGTCTGCGCTTCAGCGTGAACTCATTTCGGGGTGCACGGCGGTGAGTCGGATAGATTTAGACCGATCCAAGCGTTGCCGATGCGGGAAGATTTGTACCCCGAAGTATTGCCCCAGCCAGTGCCTCTGGCATTGTTGCACGCGTTTATATCGTGTTCTGGAGCGCGTCCTAAGAACGCCTTGAAGATCGCGGGATCAACCCGCTCGCTAGTGAATTTTTCTAACGACTGGCGGTACGCCAGGATCGCATCAAAGCATTTTATTTCGAGCTGAGTTGCTCGAGGATTTTATAGTTACGCTGAATCATGGCAGACGGATCTTCGAGGAGTCCCGCTGCGACGCGTGCATTGTCGAGGAGCTGCTCACTGATCAAGCCGGCGAGTTCTTCGTTGGAGCTGCGCAGCTCGGCGAGATTTTTTACCAATGCGTGGCGTGGGTTAATCTGCAGTTTGACGGGAGGCTCTGCACCCATTGGGCTTGCATCGTCGCCTTGCTGTTGCTGCATGGCCTTCATCATCTTGCGCATCTGAGCCGTCATCATCTTGTCGCCGTTGACGATCATCGCGGGGCTACCCACGAGGCGGTCGCTGGCTGCGACTTCGCTGACGTCGTTGCCAAGCTTTTCTTTGATGAATGTACAAAGCCCTTCGACCGCGTCGGTTGCCAAGGCTTCTTCCTTGTCGGTGTCTGTCTCTGGCGCAATGGCTTCGAGGTCGATCCCGTCGGCGTCGGCGGAGATGAAGCTCTTCTCTTCAAAGGCGCGGGCGTGGTTCATGACGAACTCGTCAATCGGCTCATACAGGTAGAGCACTTCGACATTACGCGCCTTGAAGGCTTCGAAGTAGGGTCCCGTCTCGATTGCACTGCGGCTGGCGCCGGAAAGGTAATAAATCTCCTTTTGGGCTTCGGGTGCTCGTGAGAGGTAGTCGGCGAGGCTGGTGTTGCTGCCTTCTTCGCTGTAGGAAGATTCGTAGCGTAACAGTCTAAGCAGCTGGTCGCGGTGTGTGAAGTCGGTGGTGACACCTTCTTTGAGGAAGACGCCGAAGGACTTCCAGAAATCGTTGTACACTTCGGGCTCTTTCTTGGCTTTTTCTTCGAGTGTCTTGAGGAAGCGCTTGGTGATGACCTTGTTGAGCTTCTGAATCAACGCGCTGTCTTGCATCGACTCACGGGAGATGTTGAGCGGCAAGTCGGCACTATCGACGACGCCGCGCAGGAAGCGGAGCCAATCGGGAAGCAGGTTCTTCGGTTCACTGTCGATCAGGACTTTGCGGCAATAGAGTGCGACGCCTGGTTCCATGCGACCAAAGCCGAAGCCTTCTTGATTCTCAGTAGGAGCAAAGAGCAGGGTATTGATCGAGATTGGTGCGTCGGCAGCGAAGTGCAGCCAGAAGCGTGGATCGTCAAAGGCGTTGGCCTGGAATTTGTAGAACTCTTTGTATTCCTCGTCAGTGATGTCGCTTTTGCCTTTGAGCCAGAGCGCTTGAACGGTCTTAAACTCCTCACCATCGACCTTGATCGGGAACTGCACGAAGCTGGAGTAGCGTTTGATGATGCCTTCGAGTTTATCCTTTTGGGCAAACTCTTTATACTCATCCTTGAGCGTGAAGACGATACGTGTGCCGCGGCGCTCACCTTCGACTTGCTCGATCTCGTAAGCGCCATCACCGTTGCTGGACCAGCAGAGGCAGTCGCCTTCGAGTTGCCAGGTGCGGGTGTAGACCTTGACGGAATCGGCGACCATAAATACCGAGTAGAAGCCCACGCCGAACTGGCCGATCAAGTTTTCGTTGCGCTCGCCGCCTGCTTTGAGGGCGTTAAGGAAGGCTTTGGAGCCTGAGTGTGCGATAGTGCCGAGGTTCTCGATGAGCTCGCCGTGCGTCATGCCGATGCCGAAGTCCTGGATCGTGATGGTGCCAGCTTCTTCGTCCGAGGTGACTTGGATCTCTAGATCCAGATCCGCATCGAAGATGTCTTTCTCTGAAAGTTGCGTGTGGCGCAGCTTCTCGGTGGCATCAGAGGCGTTCGAGATCAGCTCACGGACGAAGATTTCCTTATCCGTGTAAAGGGAGTGCACCACGATATCGAGGACTTGTTTGACCTCCGCTTGAAATTCGTGGCGTTCGGGTGTGTGTGTGCTCATAATATGTCTTGGATTGGTTTAAAATTGAAAGCGGGACGCTAATGGCATTTTTGCAAAAATCAAGTGCCCTCCGGTGAGATTAATCGGTAACCGAAAAAGCCCACAGTGTAGGTTGCCTTTGATACGTATTGTTGGAGAGCCCTTAGTCTTTGTCGCTGAAATCGAGGGCTTCGAGATCGAATTCTATATCAGCCACGCGGGTGGCTGGGCCTGTCATACGCACTGCGTAGTCGTCGCCGATTTCAATCGCGATCTTGCCGCCGGGCATGTGCACGGTGATCGCACGATCGCAGAGGCCAATTCGGTGAGCCACCGCTGCGGAGGCACTGCTGCTGGAGCCCGATGCGAGGGTGTAGCCTGCGCCGCGCTCCCATATTTCGATCTGAATGTTGTTGCGGTCGAGAATTTTGAGGAACTGCACGTTGGTACGGTTCGGGAAGCTCGGATCGACTTCGATCGCGGCACCGTCTGTGCAGGCGAGTTGCTCGGAGATTTGAGTCAGTGGCACCACGCAGTGTGGATTGCCGATATCGGCAAGATAGACGGTGTAGTCGGTGCCGTTGATGCTCAGTTGCTGGCCAATATCGTGATCCCCCCGTTCGGGGCCGTCGACCGGAATGTGGTCCATTGCGAAGCGCACTTTTCCCATATCAACCGTGATCGAGGCAGCACCGTCGCTAATTTTGCAGGTGACGATGCCGCCGAGTGTATCAACGGTGAAGGCGTCGTTGCGGACCTTGCCAATGTCGTAGAGATAGCGGGCGAAGATGCGCAGCCCGTTGCCGCTCTTTTCGGCTTCGCTGCCGTCTGGGTTTATGATCCGCAGGCCGAAGTCGGCTTGGTCGCTGGCAAGTGGCCCGTAGAGGATGCCATCGGAGCCGAGGCCGAAGTTGCGGTGGCAAATGCGCACAGTATCTTGTTCGCTAGGCAGTTTGCTGGCGTCTTTTGGGTCGAGGACGAGGTAGTCGTTTCCGAGCGCGTGGTATTTAGAGAATTTCATAGTGATTAGAGTTTAGCCTAGAGTGGGGAAGTCTCAGCCTGGCCTTGGTAGTCGAATCGCTGAGCAAGTTGAGTGGTGCGAAGTGTGATCGTGTAACGAGTGGCTTGCGGACTCTTGGCTTATCTTGGATGCTTTATTTTCCGATAACATTGTCAAGATCAGCGACTAAAATAAGGCTGCCTAGGTCGATTTTTTGAGGGGCGATATTTTTGCACAGGATCCTTTCGACGAGCACCTTTGATTGTTGGCCGAGCGTGAGCATTCTATGCATCGGAGCTTAGGCGCACTGCCGAGCCATGTTTGGATGATATCGTGCGATGGTCGCACTGTCTTTATGAATGAGCGCTGAAAACTGGTAGGAATGCAGCGGCTGATCGAGGCAAGCGTGGAGACGGCAACTATTTGAGAAGTGATTTTGAATGTGCTGCATGAGCACGATTAAACGCGCTTACCAGCGCGTGTAAGCCAGCGATTTCGATATTCGCGTTGATCCCACAACCATAGTAAATCGAGCCCCCGTCGTGCTGGATTTGAATGTAGGCCGCGGCATCTGTTGCCGAGCCAGTGCCGATCGAGTGCTGGCGATAGTCGAGGAGCGTAAAGTGCTTCCAGCCTTGGCTCTGAAGTGCGTCGACAAACGCGCTGATCGGGCCGTTGCCGCGACCAGAGATGGTGAGCGGGGCGCCGTTAAAGTTGATTTGAGCATCGATGCTGACTTCGCCAGTCGCGAACAAGTCTTCGCGCTGGATCGAGAGCAACTCAAGCGGGCTGCTTAAATTTACGTATTCGCGTTGGAAGATTGTGTACACTTCGGCAGATTTCAATTCGCAGTTGTCTTGATCCGCGGCGTCATTGATCACGAGACCGACTTCAGGATGCATGACCTTTGGTAAATCGAGCCCGAATTCGCGGGATAAAATATATGCGACGCCGCCTTTACCGCTTTGACTGTTAATGCGGATAATAGCCTCGTAGTCGCGGCCGAGATCGGCTGGGTCGATTAACAAGTAGGGAACCTGCCAGTGCGCGCCTGGTTCGCCATCCTTCTGGCGCAAATCCATGCCCTTCTTGATCGCATCTTGATGCGAGCCAGAAAATGCGGTGAAGACCAAGTCCCCGGCGTAAGGATGGCGGTCGGGCACATGCATACGCGTGACACGCTCATATACTTCACGCGTGTGCTCCATATGACTGAAGTCGAGTTCGGGGTCGATGCCTTGGGTGTAGAGGTTCAACGCAACGGTCACGATGTCGAGATTGCCAGTGCGCTCGCCGTTGCCGAACAGGGTGCCTTCGACGCGATCGGCGCCGGCCATTAAGCCGAGTTCGGTGGCGGCGACGCCGGTGCCGCGGTCATTGTGCGTGTGTAAGGAAATAATCGCGGTACTGCGCGTTCTCAAGTGACGGCAAAACCATTCGATTTGGTCGGCGTGCACATTCGGCGTGGCCATTTCAACAGTGGCTGGAAGGTTTAGGATGATTTTGTTCGCGGCGGTTGGTTGCCAGACATCGATCACGGCTTCGCAAATTTCCAAGGCATAATCGACTTCGGTGTCAGAGAAACTTTCAGGGGAATACTGTAGGCGAACTTTGGTGCCTGGTAGCGTTGAAACGAGACTTTTGATCAATTGAGTGCCTTCAGTCGCGATCTGTTTGATCTCCTCTTTGCTCTTATTGAAGGTGACGCGGCGCTGTAATGGCGAGGTCGAGTTATATAAGTGCACGATGGCTTTGGGGACGCCTTCCAAGCTTTCGAAGGTGCGGCGGATCAAATGTTCACGCGCTTGCACAAGCACCTGCAAGGTTACGTCCTTAGGAATGCGGTCTTCTTTGACTAAGCGGCGGATGAAGTTGAATTCTGTATCGCTGGCGGAGGGAAAGCCGACTTCAATTTCTTTAAATCCGGTGGCGACCAGTAGTTCGAAGAATTCGACCTTCTCATCTACATTCATCGGTATTGCGAGAGCTTGATTGCCGTCGCGAAGGTCAACACTTGCCCAAATCGGTGCGCTTGTGATCGTCTGGTTCGGCCATGTGCGTTCGGGCAAATTAATTTGCTGAAAGGGGCGGTATTTGGTGATGGTGCCTTTTTGCATGCTGAAAATGGGTTCGCTTCTAGGTGTTTATGTCGGGTTCCGAGACGTGGTCACGTGCGGCGCGTCACTGGGTCGGACTGGGTCGCACTGGAAGCACTGGCTCACTTGGCTATAATGCGCGGGCGTTGGGCCCGCAATCGTATTATTTAATGTCCCCAACAGGGAGAAGTTTTGGCGCTACTGACAGGCGTATCGCCTCTACAAATAAAACGTACATTTGTTGAGCATTCATTGGATTTACCCACTGTCAAGCGCGTGCTTGCATCACGCGCGGTCGAGCGTGTATTACTGGTGTTTTATTGGTGGACTGTATTCCTCTCAAATTTAATGACTGTGGCAGATATTAATTTAAACTTACAAGGGCGCACTATTATTTTGGGCATTACGGGATCGATTGCGGCCTACAAGGCTGCCGACATCACGAGTCGCTTGACCGAAGCGGGCGCACAGGTGCATACGGTGATGACCGCAGAGGCCTGTCGATTTATACAGCCGCTGACCTTGCAAGTGCTTTCGCGTAATCCGGTGGCATCGGATCTGTGGAAGGAGGGTGAGGCTTGGCAACCCGGGCACATCGAGTTGGCTGATCAGGCAGACCTTTTTCTCGTGGCTCCGGCGACCGCACATTGCCTTGCATTATTTGCGCAGGGACTCGCGCCAGACCTGCTCTCGTCGATTCATTTGGCCACGCCTGCGCCAGTTATGCTGGCGCCTGCGATGAATGGTAAGATGTTGGCACATGCGGCGACACAAGAAAACATCAGCAGGCTCCGTTCGCGTGGCTATCATTTCATTGAACCGCAGAGTGGCATGCTCGCTTGTGGTTATGAGGGAGATGGCAAGCTCGCTGCCGTCGAGACGATCGTTCAGTCAGTCCAAGATTTTTTTGCAAACGCTTGATTATTTAGAATCGATAAAGGTGATGCCCCGCCCCAATCGGCTTCGCCTAATCCAAGCAAGGAGCGATTAAAGCGCTGCACACTTAAATCTGGGCAAAGCTTGAGCCAACAGTTGGCTGAGCATGCGAGGGCGAGCGGTGCGGCGTAGCTGGTGGAGCGTATCCTGACTTTGCGGTTGGAGCTTAGGGATGCGCATGCTCAAGGTCTGGATCATGGTGATCGTCTAGTCTTGGCGCGTAGTTAGAGCTGGAGGCAGAACGCAACGCACGGCCCGATGAGCAAGGCGCTGTCCGTCAGCACGCGAAAAGTCTCAACGCACAGTCGCTTCTGGTTGGCGTGAATGATCAGCAGCGCCCCAAGCGATAGGCCGATTGGCAGGGCCCACACTTGATTTAGCAAGCACAGAGAAAGGGCGCAGCTGATCTCTAGAGCGTGGATGAGGGGTGAGGGCAGTCGAGACAGTGATCGCACTTGCAGAGCGGTGTCGATGCGCTGCTCTTTCGCTCCGATCATTAAGCAATTGATCAAGCACAGTAGCGCCAATGCACCCGCAGGTGCCCAGAGGCATGCACTCGGGAGCAGGAAGACGATCACGCCGCCAGCGAAAATGATCGCGACGCAGAGTTCTTTAGGAAAGAAGCGTCGCGAGAGTGCCTGATTGAGTGCGGTGTAGAGTAAGCAGAGGGTCAGCAGTGCTGCGCCGTTTCGAAGTTCGCTCATTGAAAGCTCGGTGAGCGCGATTCCGACATTACTCAATAAAACGCACCACCAGCAGCGCCAGAGTGTGTTGCGGTGTTGCTTCGCAAACTGGTGACGAGTCGAGTGCAGTTGTTGGAGTGGGCGCTTGGCGACGTCGAACAAACGATCCGCCATGTAGGTCAACCAGACGGATAGGCTCAGCACGATTTGGGCCGCCGCGCTGACTTCATTTCCGAGTGCGGCAGCAAAGGCCGCCTGCCAGACCAGCGCGATCAGCGCCGCATCCAGTGCGAGGAGGTTCGGCCATTGCCAGAGTCGAATGCGTACCATGCCCGACCATGGACGCGAAGCCATCCACAGCGCAAACCTTGAAGCGATGCATCTCGGATCGTAGGAGCGGTCCGATGTTTTTTGCCGAATGACTATTTTCTATTGACGGACACCGAGGTATATCCATTTTCCCAATTTCCCTTTAAGGGGCATTAGCTCAGTTGGTAGAGCGCTTGCATGGCATGCAAGAGGTCAGGAGTTCAACTCTCCTATGCTCCACCATTTTCACAGAGGCGTGATTATGGTTGGAAGCGGTGTTGATTGCTATAGTTATTCTCCTAAGGCAATCGTGTGTAGAAACTTGCATATTAATCAGCTGCCTATTGGCACGATTATATGGGTTAATGTGAATGAACATGCCACTAGGGCACAAACAATAGGATTTCCCTAGAACTGCCTAAAATCAACGAAATTAGGCAAAGAATTAGGCAAACTTTAAACTAGGGGGAGGGGGTTCACTTGGTTGCCACTAGCTGATGTGTATATACATCAAGTGCGTATTTAAAAATTTTCCAAATTCAAATCCCCAATTACCTTTAATAAATTGGGATAATAAATTAATTATTATAATTCTTAGAGGTAACTAAACGCACCCTAATCGCTCCCCCTTAAATAGAGCGTATAATGCATTCGTGTGCTATTGGATAAATTTGCTAATAATTACCAAAATTTTCTTATTTGTGTGTGCCTTTTATTGACACCTATGTTTCTTCTTTGTATTCCTTAAGGTATCCTAGTCCTAATAAGACTATTGGTTAACTTTAGGTTAATTTATTTTTTATAAAAATAAAAAGTATACCTTAAATTGAAAACCATAAGACTAGGTTGCCTTAAGGTATACAAAAAGCTTAAGGATATGTGTGCCTAGAAATCTATACCTTTGGCGTTACCTTGTAGGTAAAATCATGCCTCTCTACATTATTAGTTCCCGATCTTAAATCTATTTCAATAAATAGGTAACCTTCATCCTCTAACTCAGTCAGTTTTAAGTAGAATTTTATACCATTAGGGTTAACAGCATTAGGATAAATATTTTTTGAGGAAGATATCCCTTTAGGCTCTTTCGTAGGCAGCACAAAATTCGGGCCATCATTCATTTCTTCAATGATAGAGGAGCTGTCAAAGCGTGCTGACAACTCTCTGGCTCCATAGTAATCCTTAAGTTCAGTCCCTGAGGATTGTTTCTTCAGGTCATTAAAAGAGTTTTCAAAAATATTTCCAGAATCCCAACTGCTGCTGTAATCACTCATCTCATCACCCATCTCAACGATTGATGCCACCTGCAATGCTATATCAGTAGCTACTAAGGCGGTTTTTAGTAAAGCTTTTGAACCTTCTATACCTATTCTGAAGCTCTTATTAGCTAGTTCTTTATATTTGGGATTTATTATGCGTTTGTTAGCCTCTTCACTGTTTTTATAAACTTTTAATTCCCTGATATTTTTTAAGTCCTTTGGCCAAAACTTTGCAGAAATTGCTAATGGAAAACAATAATCATCAGCGACTCCACTTCCTTCAATCTCTACCCTGAAGGATCCAAATTCATCCCTATTCTCTGATTCATTATTGAGGTGAATTTTGACGATGTTTCTCTTCTTTGATACAATTCCGTTGGGTTTGCCTGATTCATCAAATGACAACGCAACGGTCTCTTCTTTAAGGTCAGAAACATCTGGAGTAAACTCATAGCGAGTGCTAAGGCAGCTACAAAGTAACGCAGTGCAAGTTAGCAGTAATATTCTAACTAAAATTTTCATTAACTTTAATTTCAGGGTGTTAAAAAAGTAACTCCCTACTATTCAGCCATCTTGAATCGGAAGAACTTGGTATCCGTACCTGAAGGCACTGGGACAGTCATGGTAGCTGCACCGTCAATTTCAGTCCATGAATTAAGGTCGGTGCTTTCCTCCATCTTTAATTGGATAGTAGGCAGCTCTGTGGCAATAGTTCCTTCATATATGGAGTCTATTGGCATAGTATTAAAATACGCGGTACTGCCTGCTGTATTCAAAAATGCAGTCGTCCAATAGGCATAAGTATCATGAAATATAGACACGAAGTTAAAATTAGATGCAGTAAAATAATCATTTAGGCTATCGCCTAAAACATAAGCAGATAAAGGTGCGTCAGATTTTTCTCCTTTCAGCCCAATGGTACTTAATACTCCTCCATGTATTGAAATTGCTTGGGGGTAATAAAAGATGCCAACTCGTATTCGGTTCGTGCTATCAATCTTGAGATATAAATTTAAATCACTGCTTGATTCTAGAGTGCTGAAGGCAGAGGTATAGCTGAAGTTTTTAACGGAATTTTTGAATACATAGTCATAACCAAGAAAATTTTGACCAAAATCAGCATCATCGCCAACAAGTGCTTCACCTACTGTATTTAAATCTAATTCAAAACTTATTCTATACTGAGATCCTTCCTCTATAGCATTAGGGATTGTTGAAGTGTGCGTACCTTCAACTGTAATATATTGGTATTCACCGTAAGCATTAAAAAAAAGTGTTTTTAACAGTATTAATGGCAGATACTTGTGAATGTTACTCATAGATGCACTTGTTTAGAGAGTCGTTGATTTATAAGTTTTATAGAAGGTATAAGTTTGTTTTTTACTTACTAGCCCCAAATAATGCGACCTTATTATTGCAGGTGAATTTCCCGCCCAAGTGGCTGTAGAATGTATATCGCCAGTCTGACGCACCTTATAGCTGATAGCTGTGTGCCTAGTGTAGTCCTTCACCCATGGCTTTAATCCTGCTTCATGAGCCTTTTCTTGGGATGTCTTAGCTGCTCCTCCCTTGAAGCCCGCCTTATTTCTGACTTTTGCCCATTTTCTGCGAAAGTTCTTGGGGTATATAAGACGGCTTTGGTCACACTTCTTCAGCCACTTTACAAGGTTCTCAGGGATGTCCACAGTACGAGGTATCCGTGTTTTACCCATAGTCACTCTGATCTCTGCATCCTCCAAATTTATAGCCTCCCAAGATAGGTGACGCATCTCGGAATCAGGTCTTAAGCCCGCAAACAAAGTAATCGCTGTATAGGGTAATAATTCGCCTCCATAGAGAGCCTCAGATGCCCCGAGAAGGGCTTTAGCTTCATCGCATGATAATACACTTACTTCGGTGTGAATTCTGATTCTTGGGGCTATATTCTTGAATGGATTATCATCCGTTAATTCCTCCGAGATAGCCCATTTATAAAGGCTCTTAGCAAATCTAAGGTAATGGTTATAGGAACCACTTCTAGCCGTTTTTAGATACTCCTGAGCGTCCTCTCTGCTGATGGAATCCAATGTCCTGCCATCAGCCCAATCAACAAGCTTCATCAGAAGCCCCTTAGCCTGGTCATAGGTATTCTTTGAGCAGTTTTCCTTCGTAGCAAGGAACTCCCACACCGCGTCCTTAACAGCTATTCTGCGAGGCTTATGAGTCTTTAGGTGTAATCTAACAGCCTCATCTAGTGAAGCATCCTCAGGGAGTAGGTCAAAAGCCTGCTCAGCTGATCTTAACTGAGCCTTATCTAACTTAGTCCGAGCTATTCCTAGATCATTTATACCTTCTTCTAGATCGTGGCACTTATATTTGGCTTCTTGGAGGCTACTATATCGTAGCCTTATCCGTCTGCCGTTTATTACCCCCTCTAAGCTAAAGGAATCACTTTTAGTAGGGTAGATGAATAGATGATCGGTTGAGTATAGTTTGTTACGCTTATGGCGATTTTTCATGGTGCTGGAGGCACCAATTAGGCAAATAATTAGGCAAGTTAGGGTAGGATCCGCTTATTTACTGATGCCTCGCTTGCATGGCATGCAAGAGGTCAGGAGTTCGACTCTCCTATGCTCCACCAAGGATTTTTAGGCTGGAAGCCGCTTGTTTAAAGCCTTCCGGCCTTTTTTGTGTCTGAGCCTTGGGCCGAGGTTGGTTCGAATCAGTCTGGTGGAATCCGGCTGAATCTGTCCAAAATGGCCGTTGTTGGGCAACCGTTTGGGCAACCGCTCGGCTGCTGTGACTCCGGTGACTGTCGGTGGTCTTTTTCTGTGCTCGCAATCAGTGTTGGGATATTACCGCAAGAAAGATGCTATAGTTGTGAGCGCGATGCGCTTTGAGTGTGGCTTCCAGTTCTGGCCAGATTGGGCTGCGGCGTGCTACGTTTGGACGGTTGCCAGTCTATGTCGGATAAATCTAGTTTCATCCGACATTAGTGAATATTAGTTGAAATATCCGACATGGCAAAAACCTACCTTTGGCAAGCACCTGAATTTCCGCATTTTTACTACAATCCGCAAGGTGGTGGAACCGCGAAGTGGGACAGGGGATTCGGTGCGCTTTGCTTGGTGCGCTCCTACGCAATAAAGATTTGCCGCGTAGACTTCAGACTGCTCGGCTCGATGGTGAACAGGTCTTCCCCATTATTTGATGAACTGAGCGGCGCCGGGGTGTGACTTTCTCAGGAATAGTGAGGGAGGTGTGAATCTGTCGATTATTAGCGTGATAGTGATTAAATGTCTATGTTTGTGTCGGCGGCTTGAGCCTGTTTTGGTATTTATTGACTGTTGTGCGAGTGCGTGCAGGACTTACATTTAAGTGAAAAAATATCCATCTTTTGATGGCAGGTTCCCCTTTTTGAGATATAATATGTGTATGAACGAGCCCTCAACTACCCCCAAGGTTCCGGAATTCATCTCTAATAAGGTGATTGATGGGAAGTATTACATCCTCGATCCCGATGCGCCGGCAAAGCAGGATTTGTCGATTATTTGTGCGGGTAAAGAGACCTGCTCCGAAGCGTATCGTATTGACCGTCGAAAGTTTGAGTTTTTTGCGATCGAGTTTGTCGCCAGTGGTTCATGTGAGCTCATTTTAAATGGTAAAAAGAACGAACTGCCAGCGGGGAGCTTTTTTATCTATGGCCCGAATTCACCGCATAAGATTCGCCGCATCGGGGATGAACCATTGGTGAAGTATTTTGTCGATTTTGCAGGACAAGAGGCTCTTTCGCGTATGGAAGAGTTTGATTTGGGGGAGGGCTCGCAGTTTTATGCCGGCAACCGCCGCTGGATTCAGGATATCTTTGAGCAATTGCTGGAGTGCTCTGAGTTAGATCGCGCTGAAGCGCGCCGCCTAGGTGAGCAGTTGTTAAAGTTATTGTTCGTGCGCCTATCGACAGATCGCCAGCCATTCGGTTCGGTTCAGCCGCATTCGAATGAGACGTTTAGCCGTTGTTTTCACTATATCACCGAGAATTTTCTCAAGATCAATACCATCAATGAGGTCTCGGCCGCGTGTAGTGTGAATGGGGTGTATGTCTCTCGTCTGTTTAAGCGCTATACCAAGGAGACGCCCTATCAGATGCTCACGCGACTGAAGGTGACTTATGCTGCAAATTTAATCTTGAGGGGAAACTTATCCGTCAAGCAAGTGGGCGCTCAAGTGGGATTTGATGATCCGTATCATTTTTCGCGAGTCTTCAAGCGAGTGAATGGACTCTCGCCTAAGCGCTATGCTACATTTATCAAGCGTGGCTCACTGCCATCGCATCGGGCGATGTCAGTGTAAGTCTTGGAGCGCGCTGGTGATGTGGAAGTCAGGAACGCATGGCTTACCGATAGAAGTGTCTCTGTCGCAAATGGCGAGGAGGTTCGTATCTGCCGCCGTCTAAGGCGAAGGATACCAAGGAGACTCAGTCGTATCGTTGTTCGCTCGGCTTCTTATTAGATCGCGTGAGCACGTGGGCCGCGTGGGATTTGATTGCCCGTGTGGCCGAGCATATTTTGGCGAGGGTGGTAGGTGCCCGACAGCACTTGGCAGGTGAGGTCGGCGATTTGCTGTGTCCAGACTGCGGCTTTGTCGGCTTGTAATTGCAGGTCGAAGTCGCCGCGCACTGTGGACGGTGTGATATTCAACGTCGGCGTCAGTGTGTGGGCGGTAATCGGGCGCGTTTCAGTGAAGTTGAGAATCACATCCGTTGCCGCACCGAGGCCGGTAACCTGCTCGATCCGGTTGTCGGTAATGCTCTGCATCACATGCAGGCCGGGTTGATCGATCGACTGTGCAAAGCTGAGACTTGGCTCGACTGGGAATTTGGCAAAGAGCTCGGTGGTTTGCAATAGGGTGCTGCATTCCGGAATGACGACAGAGCCACCGCCCGCAACGATTTGACGCGCGAATTCAATCACGCTGGCTTGCGCTGCTTCAGAGATGTAGCCAGTCGCCATGAGGCCGACCTTCATGTCGCGAGCGTTGCCGATGGTGGGCGTGCTGGTGCCTGCGGTTTTGAGCTTTTTATTAAACCACTCTTCGGCGGCGGTGAGTGTGTGCTCGGTGCCACCGGCATCTTGAATCGTGAGCCAACCGAAACGTTCGGGGTCGAGCTTCGCGGTTTGAGCGGCTGCAGTAATTTCAGGGAAACCGATGTCTTCGCCGCGCATGGCGGATTTGATGAATCCAGGGGAGACCATTTCGCAGCCCAATGATAGAAACAGGCAGGCCTCGACTTGTGGGTGTGTCGCGTAGCTAAGGATGAAGTTAAGCACCTCGGAGCCAGTTGTGACGCCGCAGCCTTCGGTATTTGCTAGCACCGCAAAGCGCGATACGCGGCCGGACTTTACCCAGTCGCTTTCATTGAGGCGCTTGGCGGCTTGTTGCGAGGTCGCGAGCGAACAACCGACAGTGGGGATGATCAGGCCGACGCTCTCTTTGGGGAGAATGCGCAGCTCGGTTTGGCGGCCGTTGAACTGTAGACTGAGATCGCTTGTTTCGGGTTCTTTGCAGGGGAGTGGCTGACCCGCAAATCGAGTGGCGACACTTTCGGCCTTCGCCTCTGGTTTGGCTTCGAAGAACTTGCGTCGCCATAGTAAGTCGATGTTTTGGTTGCGCTTTTCACCCTTGGTGCGTTCACCACTGGCGATTTCGACCACATGGTCGAGTGAACTGTCAGTCAGCGCCTCCATCGAGGTGCCTTCGAGGTATTCGCCGGCATTGATGTCGATGTCACCCGCCATCAATTGATAGCGACGTGTGGTGTTGACGATCTTGATCGTAGGGACAATCGATGAATTAGTTGGAGATCCACGGCCGGTAACGAAGAGGACGATGTTGCATCCCGCGGCGGCTTGACCTGTGTAACTGGCTATGTCGCCGCCCATGCCATCCATGAAATAGAAGCCGGGCGCTGCCATGCGTTCGCCGTATTCGATTACGTGTGCGATGGGTATGTCGGGATCGCGCTTCACGGCAGCGCCGAGCGACTTCAAAGTGATGTTGTAGAGGCCGCCAAGTAAGTTGCCTTCGGAGGGATTTTTATCGACCTTGCCGCCGTGCCAGCCGAGATAGGTCTTGAAGCGGTTGAGCATGCCGAGGAAGCGTGTGGCAATGGCTGGCTCGACGATGGAGGAAAGCGTGTAGTCTTCTGCGCCTGAAAGTTCTGGGGTTTCTGTGAGATTGGCGATGCCGCCGAAACGGATGATTTCGCGGCCGATCGCACCAGAAAGCACGTTGCCGCAGATTCCTGAAAAGGCATCGGATGCGCCGCATTGTAGCCCAATTTTGAGTTCGCTGACGGGACGCTCGCTACGGGTGTCGTGACTGAGGTCAGTCAGCATCGCTTCAATGCTCTGTGAGCAGTGATCGATGTCGGTCTGGAACGAGTCGCTGGCACTGATTAAGTGTGTGCGCATCGAATCCACTGGTATGCCATTCGCGCGCATCCAATCGATCAATTCGGCATTGTTGAGATCGCCTTCGACGCCGCTGTCGATTGCGATGAAGCCGCCGACATTGGGATTACTGATCAAGCCTGCGAGTGTGCGTAAGGTGCGGTCATGCTCCTCCTGATCGCTTGAGGCACTTTCGGTGTGGCGCAGGCCGACGATGGCATCGACATTGGCAATGTCTTTGACGCGGTCTTTGAAGATTGTTTCCAGCCGTTCGACGAGCGGGGCGGTGGTGGCGCTGGTGTTAAGGATGACGAGGTGGTTACGTGTGCCAGTGCCCCGCTGACCGCGGTCGTAGCCGAGGAAGGTGCGCACGTCGGTATATTGTTCGATGGCGGCGGGCTTTTTCCACGTGGCTTCGTCGAACTCATAAGGTGCGATGTCGTCCGTGAAGTTCGGCTCAGCAGGGAGTGTTAAAGCTTTGTAGAGCGGGTCTTCTTGGATCGATAGACGAAACAATACATTAACGTTGCACAGGTATTCACCTGCTTCGATTACGCGGGCGGCTGTGCCAAACGGGTAGTTCCAAGAGGTGATGAAAGTTCCATTGTCGATGCGTTCAGTCGTGAACCGGTGCCCTGTCAGTATGTCGTGCTGTAGCGTGATGACGGCATCACCATATTGCAGCTGTATACCCTTAGATAGGTCGCGCAATGCGATGGCTGCGTTGTCGCCGTTGACGGGGAAACGTGCTGCGTCTGTTATCGGGACGATGGAGGTGTCTTTGGACATGATGAAAGGAGTTATCTTCTCGTGGCGTCGTTGCTTGCAACGGCCATCGGTGATTCTAGACGATGGATGACGAAGCCGTTGCAAGCAACGCCGCCACCAATCGATATGAAAATGGAATTTTTGCGGCGACTATGCGGAGAGCTGCTTCAACGTCTCAAGCATGCCGTCGTTGAGGATGCTGCTCAATGAAGCGGTCACTGCATCGGTGAGTCCAGGCACTTCATTGAGATCGCGCTTCCAGTTAACTTCGTAAGCGAGCACGGTGGTCACGAGTTGGCGTAGGCCTGCTTCGCTGCCGTCATAGTCGCCCCATACTTGTGCGTAGAGTTCGATGATGTCGGTATTGTCCTTGCAGGTGTAGTTTTCTTCGCCGCGTTGACCGCGATAGAACGCCATCAGCGCTGCCAGAGAGAAGACGATACGCTTCGGTAATTCGCCCGTATTCTTCTGGGCATCGAGTAGGCTAGGGAGGACACGTGTTTCCCATTTGCTCATCGCATTGAGGGCGATCGACATCCATTCGTGGCGAATGAATGGGTTGTGGTAGCGCTCTAAGATTTTCTTGGAAAATTTCTGCAGGTATCCCTGGTCACCAGGGATGTTGGGCACGATCTCTGCGGCGACCATCGCATTGATGAAGCCACCAACATCTTCGTCTTCCATGGCTTCACGCACAGTATCGAAACCACTGAGGTAAGCCGCTGCGACTGATCCTGTGTGTGAGCCGTTAAGGATGCGCACCTTTTGCTCGCGGATTTCTTGCTGTTTGGCTTCGTCGACAAACGTTACATTCAGGCCCGCCTTGTGTGCGGGGAATTCGGCTTCGACCCAAGCCGGAGCTTTGATCACCCAGTTGTGGTAGAGCTCACCGACCACGACGAGGTTATCTTCGAAGCCGATCTCTTCCTGAATCGCGCTGATCTTGTCGCGTGGGAAGCCTGGCACGATACGGTCGACCAGTGTGGCGCAGAAGGCACAGCTGTTTTCCAACCATGCGACGAACTCGGCACTGAGTCCCCAGTTGGATGCATGTTGCAATACCAGCTCATAAAGACGGTCTGCATTGTCCTCGATCAATTCACAGCAGATAATGATCAAGCCTTTGTCAGCAGCACCCTCGAACTTCGTGAAGCGCTGGTGGAGGAGGGCGGTCATCTTGCCTGGGAATGACGGTTGCGGTGTCATGTCTAAAGTCTCACCGTCGGCCCACTGAATGCCGGCTTCGGTGGTGTTGGACACGATGAAACGCACGTCGGGGCTTTCGACCAGAGTTTGGTAAGCTTCGTATTCGCTGTAGGGATTGAGGCAACGAGTGATACAGTCAATGAGTTCAACACTGCGCTTCGCTTCACCGTTTTCCATACCTTCGAGGATCAGGTGGTAAAGACCATCCTGCCCATTAATCATATCACCCAAGCCTTGCGCGATGGGCTGCACGACTGCAACAGATGCATCGAAATTCAACTCTTGATTCATGCGCTGGATGATCCAGTCCACGAATGCACGTAGGAAGTTGCCTTCACCGAATTGGATAATCCGTTCGGGGCGTGTTGCGAGTTCTGGGAGATTGCTGCGGTTGAGTGCTTTCATGAAATATGGTCTAGCTGCCGAAAATCTGAAGAATGTGACGCTCCCAGATATTGCCGGTTACGTTTTTTGCGATGATTGCTTCGTTGGCTTTGAGTGCGTCTGTGTAGCGATCGGTCATCTCTGCGGCGACCTTGAAGCCGACGTGAATGAGTTGACGGAAGTTTTGATTGTAATCCGGATGGCTCTGCACGTGGCGGAGTGTGTTGACGTATTTGTCCGAATCCCAGCCGTTGACTTCTTCGGGAGTCGGTAGCGCGGACTTGTCGATGTCGATCACGGTCGCATACGGGCCAGTCAATTCGTCGAAACGACCATACGCACCTGCGTAAACTTCTTTTGCAATGGTGAGTGCGTCGCCACCAGCTTCTGCGAGGCCGATCACTTCTTCGAGCCATGTCGTGCCGGCTGTTTTTACGTGTAGGCCTGCGTCGTGCTTAGTGATGAGCTTGTTGATGATCGGGTAGATGGAGAATTTATCTGAGCCAGAGTGGACGCTTAGCTTCAACGTTTCTGGTAGACCGAACTCCTTGATTGCAAATGCGATGACGTAGAGATCTTGATCAAACTCTTTTTCGAATTGCACGAGGTCGCCGACATAGTCCACGCCCTTGTTGAAACGACCAGTGAACTTCGGTGCGATGGTTTGCGCAGGGATGCCTTCGGCGCCGATCATCGAAAGAATGAGAAACAGATCGATCGGTGTTTGTGGAAGATCGGTTTCGTCAACAGAGACTTCGGTGATGAAGTTATCGGCGCCTTTGGCAGCGACGATATGATCGTAGATGTCCTTCGCTCCTTTGATTGCAACAAGGAACTTGCCCGCGACTTGGCGTAGGTCTGCTTCGGTGACTTCGACGGCGGCTTGGATGCCAGGGATTTGTAGCGATCCGGTGTATTTTTGATTGGCTGCAACAAAAGCATCCACATCTGTGGCATCGGGTGTTTCACCCACAAAGTCAGCGACGTCGAGTGTGTAAAAGTTACTGCCGGCAAGGAAACCATCGACTGTCTTGAGGCCAATGTGATCCGCATCCACATAAAAGTCATCCTTCCAACCAAGTGCGGCCACGGCTGCGTCGGCCTCGGTGCGTAGGTCTTGAGGTTGGCTTTTGACGATCGTGTGTTCGCGGAAGGACTTATTCCAAGTCGGGTAGATGTCGAGGCCAGCGTCCTGAGCGTTGATGGCTGCTTGGAGTTGAGCTTTGCCTTGATGAGCGAAACGATCGCCCATGCCCATGGTGAATTTTTTAATGATCATTTTGGTATGTGAGGTAATTGGTTGGTTCAGAAATTAATCGAGTGTGACGTGGATCTTGGTGATCTCGCCTGGGTTCTCACTCCATGCAGCCAGTGCGGCTGGGGCGTCTTCGAGGGATACTGTTTTGGTGATCACTTCATCGGTCGGGAATACACCGCTTTCGAGATGAGCGATCACGGCTTCAAAATCCTCTGGCATGGCGTTGCGCGAGCCACGGATGTCGAGCTCCTTCATTACGAAGAATTTGGTTTCGTAAGCGACGGGAGCTTTCGCGTAGCCGATATAGACGACGCGTCCCGCGAAGCAGATTTCTTCGACGCAGGCTTTGAAAGTTGCTGGTAGTCCAACGGCTTCGATCATGACAGTTGGGCCTTCGCCGCCGGTCATTTCTTGCAGGCGATCGTTTAGCGATTCTGCCATGGAGTTGATCGAGTCAGTCGCTCCACAACGTTTCGCAAGCGCGAGTTTTTCGTCGTCGATGTCCACTGCGATGACGCGTGCCTTGCGAGCGGATGCGCCAGCGATCACGCCGAGGCCGATTGCGCCGCAACCGAACACCACAACGGTGTCGTCGGCGGTGGTCTCGCCACGGGAGACGGCGTGGAAGCCGACCGTGAGTGGCTCAACTAATGCCATTTCGGCGAGGCTGAGTTTGTCGGAAGTGAAGAGCTTCTCGTGTGTTATGTTGACGTATTCAGTCAATGCGCCATCGCGTTGCACGCCCATGGTTTCGTTGTGACGGCAAGTGTTGAACCGACCAGCCTTACAAGCCGAGCATTGACCGCAGCTGGTGTAAGGGGAGACCAATACGTTTTGTCCGACTTTCCATTGCTCGGGCACACCAGAGCCAACAGATTCAATCGTCGCGCCGATTTCGTGGCCAGGGATGCGCGGGTAAGTGACCATTGGATTGAGTCCACGAAAAGAGGTGAGGTCAGAGCCGCAGTAGCCGACTTGGCGCACTTTGAGGCGCACTTCGCCTGCACCAGGAGCAGCTGGTTCCGGGATGTCGACGAGTTCACATCGATTGGCTTCAGTGATGCTGATGGCTTTCATAGTTGAGATGTTAGGTGTGTATTGAAGTTATTGTTCTTAATCATAATCTTGATCGTAATCCTACTCATCTGTGTCTCTAAGGGGACCTTGCTTGATAATTAGGATTAGGAGTAAGCTGTGTGCTTTGCATTTACAATACGGATTAAAGTTTGTAAGCGCGGATGGCAGTGCCGCCCATGATCGCTGCTTGTTCGTCGCTGGAAAGTGGGTGGATGTATTCGCGGATCAGATCGTGCCAGCGTTTATAGCCAGAAGCTACGAGGCAAACGGGCCAGTCCGAGCCGAACATGAGACGTTCGGGGCCGAAGGCTGCTAGCAATGTGTCGAGGTAGGGGCGAAGCTGACGTTCTGTCCAATTCTCAAAATCTGCTTCAGTCACCATGCCAGATAGTTTGCAGGTCACGTTGTCGCGCTTAGCGAGTTCGCGGATGTTTGCCTGCCATGGATCGAGTCGGTCGATCTTGATTTGTGGCTTGGCAATGTGGTCGAGCACGAAGGATTGATTCGGGTGGCGATCGACGAAGCGAATCGCTTCTACGAGCTGACGTTCGAAGATGAGCACATCGTAGACGAGGTCGTGCGCTTGGAGTGCTTGAATGCCGCGATTGAATGCTTCGCCGTCTAGAAAACCATCGGGCTCACCTTGCACGACGTGACGCACGGCTTTGAGCTTGTCTGCGTTTTTATAGCGATCGAGCACTTCAGTGATGCTCGCATCTGCGAGTGGCACCCAGCCGACTACACCTTTGATGAAGTCGTTCGCGTTGGCTTGTTCGAGTAAAAAGTCTGTCTCTTCCAGAATCTGGCGTGCTTGCACGCTTATCACAGCGTCGATGCCGACTTGGCCGATCTCGGCTTGCAAATCGTTGGGCAGAAAGCTGCGGCGAATCGTGCGCATACTGTTATCGATCCAGTCGAATTCGACGGGATCGTAGTTCCAGAAATGATGGTGTGAATCAATGACCATAGTCTTATTGGAAATTGTAGTTGGCGCTGAGGAGTTGGTTTGTCTTCAGTGCTTCCCAGAAGCTGGCAGGCACAAGATCATTCACAAGCGCCACATTGTCTGCCACGCGTTCGGGCTTGCTGGTATTGAGCGCGAGTGCTGCAACGCCTGGAGGCGAGAGTGCAAACTGGCAACAAGCCAGTGCTGGTGAAATATTGTGCAATGCGCACTGCTCGTTGAAGCGTTCGCGCCAATCGAATAGTTCGGGGTGGCTTTCGATCGTCACAACTTTATAGTCGAAATATTTACCGCCGATCAGGAACCCTGCGTTGAACACTGCGGAGTTGATGATCGTGATGCCCTCAGCGTGTAGCTTGGCCATGAAGTCCATGACTTCCGCTGGATGTGTGAGAATGGTAAAGCTGTTGGCGAGCATCACCCAGTCGAATTTGACGCCATCGTTATGAAGGCGTTGGATGATCTTCCAGTCTTTGGAGCCGACGCCGACGCCGAGCGCTTTGCCAGATTCGCGTAACTCGGCGAGTGCACGGTAGGCATCTAAAATGTCTTGATAGCGTTTCGCCTTATCGGTTTCGGATGTGGCGGCGTTAAGATATTCGTCCGGATCGTGGACGGAGAGGAGCTGAGCCTTGTAGTCGCCGAGTAGCTCGTTACCTTGATGGTAGCATTCGAGGATGCCTTCGTAGCTGATGCATTGCTCGGCGTCATACTCCATACCGAACCATGCACCTTTTTCAAAAGTCGGTTCTTCAGTGGTGAGAGGCACGCGCTTCCAGCCCAGTTTATTGCTGATCAATACGTCGGCGGGATCGACATTCAGTTGCTTTAGGCAGCGGCCAATATTCTCAAGTGCAAGTCCAGCTCCGTATTTTCCAGCCGAATCGATAACTGGATTCGGCTGATGTTGGATCCAATGTTCAACAATGCTGAGCTTCGTCTCATCAGGCACGATGCCGTAGAGGTTGCCCAGTGCGCTGGATCCGAAAATAATTTTTGGTAGTTCGAGTGACATGAGGTGAGTAATGACTGAAAAATCTGACTTATGATCGTATGAGCGATGCGAGTGTTGGGAAAGTGAATTCTGCGTCGCAGATTAAAAGGTAAATAAACCTATATATTACGCGATTTTGGGAACTTTTGGAATAGACGGGACTGACTAAATGATGGATATTATTGACATTATGAGTCCAGCTACGCCCACCAGTCCTGATTTCGTGTCGGAGCAAGTCGTTTCGAGTCGCTATTTGTTCCTCGATTTAGCCCTGAGGCCAGCTGCGGAGCTGATGCTTAGCTGTGCTGGACGTGAGAAATGCGAGTCCGACTATTTTTTAACACGCAACGGGTTTCACTGCCATGCGGTGGAGTTAGTGCTTTCGGGGCAGTGGATTTTGGAGCACGAAGGGCAATCCTATAAACTGGGACCGGGCAGTGTGTTCGCTTATCGCCCCGATACATGTTTCACTTTGAAGGCAAGTGGCAGTGGGGTATTTAGTAAGTATTTCGTGGATTTCTTTGGCGATGAGGCGGAACGCCTATTGGCAATGAGTGGCTTAACGATCGGTCAACCGCTAGTGGTGACACCGATTCGATGGGTGCGTGAATTGCTGGATCAAATCCTAGATTGCAGGCGCTATCCGCAGTCGGTCGCGAAGGAGATGGGGGCGCAGTTGACGCGTCTTTTTCTGTTGCGTGTGTTGCAGGATAGGCGTCCAGACTCGTTGCCAAAGAAGGATAGCTTTTTCACTTATCAACGCTGTCGTGACTATATCCGTGAGCATTTTAAGGAACTGATGGGAATGGATGAACTGAGTAAGGCCTGTCATATCGATCCGTCGTATCTGTCGCGCTTGTTCAAAAAGCATTCAGGCGAAAGTCCGTATCAGTTACTTATTCGGTTTAAGATGGAGTATGCCGCAGAGCTCTTACGCTATCGGAATTATTCGGTGAAGGCGGCCGCCGCAGAGTTGGGGTATGAAGACCCATTTCATTTCTCGCGTGTGTTTAAAAAAGTGCTGGGCTCATCGCCACGTCATTTTGTGTAGTGCGTTGGAGTCAAAAAACGCGCACCGTCATGGACAGTGCGCGTTGTGAATGAGGGTGCTTTGAGTCGGATTACGCAGACGGCGTGACGCCCTTTTTGAGGACGAGGTTGCCATATTTGGCGATCTCTCCTGTCATGACGACAGCAGCAGCTTTTTCGGCGCGATCATAGAACTCGAAACGTCCGATGCGTAGCACTTGGGGTGCATCGGGTGCGTGCTTTTCGATCTCAGCGCGATAGGAGGATTCGACAGTCGGGTCGAGAGAATCGCCTTCGACAGCCTGCATCATGATGAGCGGGGCGGCGTAGCTATCCAATTCGAACAATGGCAAGATCGCATCCAATAAGGTCGTGATCTTGAGGCCATCGGCACGCAGCACTTGATCGTTAAACGAGTGTGCGGGGAAGTGAGCATCGGCGAGAATGATTTCATCGCCATGGCCCATCTCTGCCAGAACTTTTAGCAGATCTGGGCTGATTGCGGGGTGTATTCCTTTTAACATAGTCGTGTGTTGTTAGCAGCTAGAGCAGCATTGGCCATCGGCATGCAGGTTTTCGCCGGAGGACTTTCTCTCAAGCTCCTCGTCGAAACAGACCGCGACTTTTCCGCACTTGCCAGAAGCCATGAGTGAATAAGCGTCATCCACTTGATCGAGGCTGAAACGGTGTGTCACAAGGTCTTCCGGATGGATGCCCCAACGAACGATGCGTTCGATGAGTTCTTCCATGCGCCAGATGTTGGTCACCCAACTTCCGTAAATAGTCTTCTGGTCGTGAATGATGTCACGACTCGGTTCGAACTCGCAGGTGCCACCTTCGCCAATGAAGACGATCTTGCCCCATTTACGGGTCGCTTGAATGGCGGCGAGACGTGCGTGGTTGCTGCCTGAACAATCCACTGCACGCTCAACTCCTTTGCCGCCCGTGACGTCAAGCACTTGCTGGACGTTGTCTGGGCCGGCCTTGAAGACCTGGTCACACAATCCCTTGTCTGTGGCGATTTTCATACGTTCTTCGGAGACGTCGGTGCCAATGATATTGTTCGCGCCCAGTGCTTTGCAAAGCATAGCAGCGGCTAGGCCGACAGGGCCGAGGCCAGTAATCAATACGGCGTCGTTACCGCTGATACCGATCTTTTCAAGGCCTTCATAGACCGTGCCAAAACCGCAGGCAACCTGCGCGCCATCAACATAGCTCAGCTCGTCGGGTAGGGTGCAGAGATCCTTCTCGTCGGCTAGGCAGTATTCCGCCATGCCGCCATTGCGCTGCCAGCCGTAGGCCTTGCGATACTTTTCGCTGGAGCAGGAAATCATGTAGCCGCGACGGCAGTCGTCGCACATGCCGCAACCAGAAATGTGGTAGACCACGACTCGATCACCTTCTTTGAAGCGGCGCATGCCCGAGCCAACCTTGACGATCTGACCGCAGGGTTCGTGGCCAGCAACCATTCCAGGCTGGTAACCTTCGGGGCCCTTGCCTTTGTGTTCGTGATAGATCGCGCGAATGTCACTTCCGCAAATCGTGGAGGCCTTCATCTTTACGAGGACTTCACCAGGACCCGGTTCCGGGATTTCAAATTGGTGAAGCTCGGTAGTGCTGTTGCCGGGGAGAATAGCTCCTGTCATTTTTTGTGTCATGATATATTAAATTGGTGGCGAAAATGTGATACGCCTTAGAGCGTGGTGATGGTTCCGTCGAGATCCCAGAGGTCTTCCCAATCTTTGGCGCCTTCCCATAGGAATACGTGGCCCTTAATTAGTCGGCAGCCTTTGTCGATTTGAGCAAGCGCTGTCATTTCCTCGGCTGTGAGTGGATCTTCCACTGCCGCTTTAAGATTAGCGATGTAGTTGCGTGGATTAGTGGACATCGGGATCGGTGTTTGACCGCGTTGCACGGCCCACTTGATGCAGATGATCGCTGGGTGGACGTTGTGTGCTTGTGCAATGGCTACGATGACTGGGTCTTCGATGTCGACCGTGTCGGTCGTAGTGCGATCGCGTTCCGGGCGACCGGGTGAGCCGAGTGGGCAGTAGCCGAGTGGATGGATGCCGTGCTCGATGCAGTAGTCGAAGATTTCTGGTTGCTGGAGGTGCGGGTGCAATTCCATCTCGTTAGCAGCTGGTTTGACGGATGCATCACGCAACAGCAGCTCCATTTTAGGCATAGTCATATTGGACGTGCCAATGTTGCGAACGAGTCCTTCGCTAAGGAGTTTTTCCATGGTCTCCCATGTTGTCATCATCTCGGAGTGATTGTAGGGGTGTGAATCTGGGCTGCGTGTTTCGACGTCGCAGTGTGGCGGATGGAAGTTGCGGAAAGGCCAGTGGACGAAGTAGAGGTCGATGTAATCGACGCGTAGATTATCGATCGAGCGTTTGCAGGCATCGATCACGTCTTGTGGTTTGTGGTGGTCGTTCCACACTTTCGAGTTGATCCAGAGGTCTTCGCGGGCGATGCCGTTAGCCATCATTTGTTCAAATGATTTACCGATCAGTTCTTCGTTGCCGTAAACTTCGGCGCAGTCAAAATGGCGATAACCGACTTCTGCTGCTCCGAGCACTGATTCGGCGACTGCTTCGTGGGTGACGCTGTCCGATCCGTAGGTGCCCATGCCTACGACGGGCATGTTTCCTTGGGGCATTTTTTGTAGCGGAACCCGCTTGCTATCAATGGTTTCTGTGGGGGTGGTTGATGTGCTCATAATTTGTAACTCCTCTGTTTAGGACAATGTGATGTATCAAATTTAAGGAGCTATTATAGATGATTTAATCGCTGAGGACAATAGACACAAATGACCAAATAATGGACATTTATGATATGTTTGGTTTTGTGGTTTGTGTAGCCACGGCGCTCTGCCGCCGTGGTATTCGTGACAACGAAGATAACAGGCAGGACGGAGGTCTTCCGGAGATGGCGATGCAATGCCTGTGCCACACCTACCATTTGCATGCAAAAAACGGGCACCTAAAGTGAGGTGCCCGTTTGTGGGAAATGCTGGAATTGGTGACTACGCAGCGTCGCTGTAATTCTTATCGTGTGCGAGGTAGCAACGTAGACCGTAAAGCGCAATCATGATGAAGCAGACCGCTGGTATCCAGAAGGAGGTGCGCACGCCGTAGTCGGTGATCATGCCGCCTTGCAGTTTAGTGAGCACTGCGCCCCCGACAATTGACATGATTAGAAATGCTGAGCCGAGCTTGGCTTCTTCAAGCTTCAAGCCATTCAGCGCGATACCGTAGATGGTAGGAAACATGAGTGACATACATGCGGATACCATCACTAGTGAGATCAAGCCAGATTGACCTGGTAAGTAAATCGCTCCAACGGTGAAGCCGAAGCCACCGATTGCGAACACTACTAGCATGATACTCGGGCGTAGGTAACGCATGAGGAATGTGCAAATGAAGCGACTGGTTAGGAAAATTACCATCGCGATGATATTGTAACCCTGGGCTTCGGAGAGGCTCAGTCCGACTTGCTCCATCCCGTAGTGGATGATGAACGTCCAGCACATGATTTGAGCGCCGACATAAAAGAGCTGTGCGAACACACCTTCAATGAATCGTGCGCGGCTTAGCAGGCGTTTGGTGATTTCGAAGAACGGCGCATCCTTTTCCTTCTGTTTGAAGGTCGGCATCTTCGTGAATGCGAAGATGACGAAGAAAGTGGATACCACGGCAGCAATCACCATGTAGGGGCCACGCACGTTTGCGAGGTCAGTCTTCTGGAGCGTATTAAACGTGTCAGGCTCGTTGGCGCGCATTGCTTTCATTACGTTGGGGACTGCTCCGCCGAGAGCGCCGGAGACTGTCTTAAAGTCAGGGATTCCATCGCTGTAAACAGTGACGGATTCGCCATCTTTAAGGGTGGCAGTTTCGCCGCCGTCGTCGATCGCTGCCCCTTCTGGTAGTGTCTCTGCGCCAGTTACGAGGTATTGAATCTGTGCGGGTGTTTGCTCTTCGATTTGTGTGCGAAGCTTGGTCACTTCGAGACTGGGAGCCAAGATGAGTGAGGCCACAGCCATCCCTGTTAGTGAGCCGATCGGGTTGAAGGATTGTGCGAGGTTGAGGCGTTGAGTCGCAGTTTCTGTTGGACCCATCGCGAGGATGTAGGGATTACAAGCAGTCTCAAGAAAGGCGAGTCCGTAGGTGATGACGTAGGATGCCAAGCAGAAGAGCGCAAACTGTGCGGTCAAACTCGCAGGGATCGTGATCAATGCGCCGGCGGCATAGAGTGCGAGGCCGAGCATAATCGCGGATTTGTAGGAAAACTTGCGGATGAACATGACCGCTGGAATCGCCATACAGAAGTAGCCCGTGTAGAAGGCGAACTGCAGCCAAGAGGCTTGCGAGGTGGTGATGATGAAGACTTGCTCAAACACCTTCACCAATGGATTAGTAAAGTCATTGGCGAATCCCCATAGCGAGAAACAGCATGTAGTGAGGATGAACGAAAGCAGATACTGCTTAGGTATGATTGCGGGTTTTTCAGTGTGGCTCATAGTTGTTGAGGTTTGGGATAAACATAACGCGGGGAGTGCCTTTAGGCACTCCCCGCGTGGTGAAGCTAAGTGATTATGTTATTTTTTAAAGGTGATCTTTAAAGCGTATGCATAGTCGCAAGGCTTTTTCTTCGGGAAGGTGACATGCAGACCGTCGTCGTGGTTTTCCCATTTGAGTTCACCGTCATGGCCGAGGAGTTCGACTGAGGCGACTTCGGTGATGCGGGTGTTCATTTTGACTAGGTTTGGAAATTCGACTGGCTTCTTTTTTGCAGTCGGCCAATCGAGCACGAATGCGTAGAGCACGTCGCCCTTGGTGGTGTAGCGGAAGTCTCTGGCTGTCATGCTGGACTCAAGGTCGTGATGGCCGATCTCGTTTTTTCCTTCGCCATACATATACCATGGACGTGTGCCGTAGATCGCTTCGCCGTTCACCTCAAACCACTTGCCGACGTCTTGCAGCAGTGCTGTCGCTTCCGCATCCAGCGTGCCATCTGCTTTGATTGGAATGTTGAGCAACATGTTTCCGTTTTTAGAAACGATATCGATGAGCTTATCGACTACGAGGCCTGGAGTCATGTAAGGCTTGCTCGGATTGTAGCCCCATGAGCCGATGGAGTCATCGGTTTGCCATGGTTTGTCAAGAATGCTCGCTGCTTTGCCGCGTTCGAAGTCGAGTGTTGCGATGCCGTCTGCATAAAGACCCTGCCATGGGCGCTCTTTGATGCACATTACGCCTTCGGGGCGGTTGTTGTAAAAGTGGGAGATCACATCCATGCCGGCTTGACCCTCATCGCTGCCGCGAAATGGCACTGCGCAGTCGAAGTAAAGGTGGTCAGGTTCGTAGTCTTCAACGAGTTGCTGCACACGCTTAACCCAGTTGTCGCGCCACACTTTGGGTGGATCAAACGGAGCACGCGGATGCGTGCTTTGCCCGTCGTTGGTTGGGTAGAGGCCTTTGCCTTCGCCAGCTGCGCCATCATAAGGCACGCCAGCCTTGGGGCCTTTGGTGTCGGATTGGTTGGCGGTGTTTAGCCAGCTGTAAGAGCGGGACAGGTGAGTGGTGACGCCAAATCGTAGGCCAGCTCTATGTGTGGCTTCTTTCCACATGCCGATGAGATCCTTCTTTGGTCCCATGTTCACTGAGTTCCATTCTTGATATTTTGAGTCCCACAGATCGAAATTGTCGTGGTGCACCGCGCAAGGCGTAAAGTATTTGGCGCCAGCTTCTTTAAATAGTGCGAGCAGGGCATCGGGATCAAAGTTCTCCGCGGTCCACATCGGGATGAAGTCTTTATAGCCAAACTCAGATGGGTGTCCGTAAGTTTCTACATGGTGCTTATACTCTGGTCTATTCTCGTCGTAGAGCCTGCGTGCATACCATTCGCCTTGTTCGGCGACCGAGTAGGCACCCCAATGGAGGTAGATGCCAAATTTAGCATCTCGAAACCAATCGGCGCATTCATACTGCTGGAGCGACTCTATGGTGGCTTCGTATTTCACATCATTGGCATCTGTAGCTGCATTGCAGCCAAGCGTGGAGAGGGCCATCAGTGAGGCGAGGGGAAGTGCTTTTTGAAAATACATGATCTATATATTACCTTATTTTCAAAGATTTGAAAATACTGATTCTAGTCCATTTGATGGACATTTTAAACCAATTAGGGTGTTGGCGTATCTGCTGGGAGTGCGACGGGAGCAAGGAGGGCAGCTAGAATTGAATAGGAGAAGACTTTAATAGTTAAGTAATAGCGAAACCTGAGGTTTCTGCCGGTTGTAGTCAACTCACTTCATTTTTAGCCGACCAGTGCAAAATATTGAGATGGCTAGATTGATGCTTCAACCGCTTGAAGGCCCGCATCTTGGCATTGTTTGAAGCACCCATGAAACGCAATATTTACAGTTTTATACGTAAATCATCCGGTTTTGCGTATTCACTCTGTGACGAACCCACGTAACTCTGCCCATTATGAATCGATTTAAAGTTATCCTCCTCTCCTTGTTCGCTGCGATCAGTGCGTTGAACGCGGCACCGCAACGCCCCAATGTCATCGTGGTGATGTCGGACGATCAGGGCTACGGCGATCTCGGTTGTAATGGCAACACCGTCATTCAAACTCCGAATATCGACAAGCTCCGTGGGCAGGGTGTGCAACTCGACAACTTCCACGTGGATCCCACTTGCGCGCCGACCCGTTCGGCTTGGATGACGGGGCGCTACTCGAATCGCGTCGGGGTGTGGCACACGGTGCAGGGACGTAACTTGCTACGCAGTCGCGAAGTGACGATGGCAGATGTTTTTGGCGATAACGGTTACGCCACTGGAATCTTTGGCAAATGGCACCTCGGTGACACTTATCCATTTCGCCCCGAGGATCGCGGTTTTCAACACACCGTCTATCATGGCGCGGGCGGTGTTGGCCAAACACCAGACTATTGGGGCAATGACTATTTCGACGATACCTATTGGGTGAATGGCAAGCTGAAGCGCTTCGAGGGATTTTGCACGGACAACTGGTTTGATGAGGGTATCAAATTTATCAAAGCCAATAAGGATAAGCCGTTCTTCGCCTACATCGTGCCGAATGCGCCGCACGGCCCGTTTTATTGCCCCGAGGAATACACCAAGCCCTATGAGGGCAATCCGGATGTCTCTCGCGTCGAGTTCTACGGCATGGTGACCAATATCGACGATAATATGGCCAAGCTCATGCAAGTGCTCGAAGACGAAGGCCTCGCCGAAAACACAATTTTAATCTATACCACCGACAACGGCACGGCAGGCGGCCTTGTAAAAGGCCGTGGCTTCAAAGCTGGCATGCGCGGACAAAAGGGCAGTCAATATGATGGCGGCCACCGTGTGCCAATGATTATGCGCTGGCCTGCCGGCAATGTTGAGGCCGGCAAGAGCGTGCCGACTTTGGCCGCGCACGTCGATATGCTGCCGACCTTTATTGACCTCTGTGATCTCAAGGCACCTGAGATTGCTTTCGACGGAACCAGTCTCCGCGACCTGATTTATGGCGACGGCGATGGCTGGACAGACCGCAGCCTCGTGGTTGAATCACAGCGTATTGTGACTCCCGAGAAGTGGCGCAAGTGTGCGGTGATGACGAATCAATGGCGTCTCATCGATGGTAAAGAACTCTACGATATGTCCGCCGATTCTGGACAGGCAAAGGACGTGGCAGAGCAATACCCTGAAGTGGTTGAGCGTTTGCGCAGTGACTACGAAACCTTCTGGAGCGATGTCTCCAGCGAGCATGACATGACAAGCCACAGTATCATCGGGTCCAACGAAGCACCCGTAGTCACATTGACCTCGCACGATTGGTTGGTCGAAAACATCCCCTGGTATCAACCACACGTGATGCAAGGTGCGTTTGCTAAGCCTGGACACTGGGCGGTGGAAGTCGCCGAAGCAGGGGACTACGAAATCTCCCTGCGCCGCTGGCCCGTTGAAGCCGATGCCGCGATCAATTCCGGCAAATATGGCAAAGCCTTTAACTTCACCGAAGCCCGCCTGCGCGTAGCCGACATTGATACACGCATGGCGATTCCTGCAGACGCGAAAGAAGTGACCTTCAAGGTCAAACTCGATGCAGGCATCACCACCTTGGCGCCACTCTTTATTAGTGATGAGATCGAGACCGCTCCGTTTTATGCCTATGTAGCTCGTTCGCCGAAGCCTGGTTGGAATACAGCTAAAGCGATGGGCATTCCGCTCTATGATCCGACTTACGGTGGCGTGCCGCCGCAGGTGAAAGATCAAGACAAGACGAACTATCACCGACAGAAGAAAAAGAAGTAGAGATGGGGCCTGTGCTTGTCGCAGACCGCCGGATGGTCATAGCGGTTTCGCCTGAACATTGGCAGGATCACTCGTGAGCCTTACTCTGAAGGTCGCGCAGTTGCTCGCGGTTCGTTTTGCCTAGTGTTTCTTTTTGGACTTTTCCTTCGGGAGTTTATCAGATTTATCGGCCCATGCGATGGTGCGGTCGAAGACGGTGCTGTAGGCCTGATATTTGTTATAACTCACGGCTTGGTTGGTCCAATTCGTCAGCTGTCCATCATACTGTTGGCGCATTTGTTTCATGGCTGCGGCGTATTCGGGATTGTCGGCGCGGTTGATCAGTTCGAGCGGATCTTTGCTGAGATGGTAAAGTTCATCGGTGGCTTCGAAGCCTTCTGCGGCGTAGGGCCAATGGATGTATTTCATGTTCTCAGTGACGACGGCGAGCGCATGGGTGGCGGGGTTGCCCCAGACGTTGATCAAGGCAATCGATTCGTGGATCTCGGCTGTCGGGTCTTGGTAGAGCGGCATCAGGTCGGTGCCGTCCATATTCTCTGGCACGGGCAATCCAGCTAGGCGTAGCATGGTGGGTGCAAAGTCAATATTGGCGGTGAGCGCGTTGGAGCGTAGTTGCTTGCCCGAGTTTGTATGGCGCGGATCGTAAATAATGAGCGGAACGTTGGTGGATTCTTGGTAAGGCAACACTTTGGAGCCGTAACCGTGGGAGCCGCAGAAGAATCCGTTATCGGAGGTATAGATGATCACGGTGTTGTCGCCAATGCCTTGCGCGTCGAGCGCTTCGCGGATCATGCCGACGGCTACATCGATGGCGTAAATTTGTTGATGGTAAATCGCCATGACTTCGTCGTATCTGTCGGCGTAGCCCCAGCTTTCGAAGCGTTCGTATTGGCGGTCTTGTTGGCTTTGTTTTGAGAAGTGTTTACCGTTTTCGCGTCCGTAGTTGGTGGGCTTGGTGAAGGTCTTTCCGGCGTAGATAGCGTCAAACTGTGGATCGGGTGTGGCTGGTTTGTGTGGTGCTTTGAAACTAATGGATAGGCAGAACGGCTGGTCGGTTTGTGCGGCTTGAGCAATGAAGTCGCGGCCAAAAGCTCCGTAGGAGAGAGTGGAGTGGGGGTAGTCGTCCGCATAGGCCTTCATCGAGGCATTCGTTTTGGTCTTGTAGTTGGTTTGGCCTTTGCCGCCGCCCCAAAGATCAAAGTCGTGCTCGGGCATCGGTAGGCGTTTGCCGTCAGGGCCGTCGATAATGTCGAAGCCGAACTTGCCGGCAAAGGCTGTCAGGTAGCCTGCTTCCCGTAGTAACACGGGGTAGGACTTTTGCCATTTGTCTTGAGTGAGATCGCCATGCTCAAAGTTGCAGCCAGTTTTATACTCATACATGCCCGTCATCGCGGTCGCGCGTGAGGCCATGCAGATCGCAGTGGTTACATAGTGATTATCAAAGGTGATGCCGTCGGCCGAGAGGCGATCGAGGTTCGGCGTCTGCACATCGGCATTGCCGTAACAGCCCATAGTGTAGCTACTCTGGTCGTCGGACATCAGGTAGATGATGTTCGGCTGTTTTGCTTGGGCGGTGAGGGCTGTGACTACAGCCAGCAGGGGGGCAACGATGAGTGAGAGGAAGGACTGCATATAAGGATCTATTGTGACGGGCAAGGTGTGGAGCTTCGAGGTGGAGTAATCAACTACACCTGCACGTTACTGGCAAAGCGGAACTCCCTACGATAGACTGACGGAGTCTTGCCCATTTCACTGCGGAAGGCGGCGTTGAAGCGTTCACGATTACTGTAGCCGCAGACTTCCGCCAGCACTTCGATCAGCATGTCGGTTTCGCGCAGTAGCTTGCAGGCGCGTTGTATGCGTGTGCGCCGGATCTCTTTGTGCAGGGTGCGGCCGACTTCGGTCTTAAAGCGAATTTCGAGCACGCGCCGATTGCAGTGTAGCGCGGCTATTAGATCATCGACTGTGATTGGATGCTGCGCATTTTCTTTGATGAAGTGCAAGGCCTTGCCCACGAGCTTATCTTGCATTGCCAGAATTTCGGTCGATTGGCGCTCGATGATACGCTCTGGCGGAATCAGTTTCAGCATGTCTTGAGGATTTTCTCCTTGGATCAATTGATCAAGCAGAGACGCTGCTTGGTAGCCGATACGTTCAGCGCCGAGCTCAATGCTGGACATTGTCGGAGTGAGCATTTCGCAGATAAACGGGTCATTGTCCGTGCTCAACACCGCAACATCTTCGGGCACGCGCAGCCCACTGTTGAGGCTGGCATCAATGATCATGCGACCGAGGAAATCCTGCGCCGCATACACGCCGACAGTATGACCTTTTTCCAGAGGTAGTAGTTTGCGCAGATTCGTGATGTCGCTCTGCGATTGGAGAATCGTGGTTTCAAAGCCATGCGACTTTAGAGTTTCGGCGAAGGCATCCATCTTATCGATGCCGCTGACTCCTTTAATCGACCATGCGGTGCTGGCAAAATGTCGGACTCCTTTTTCGATTAAATACTCGGCCGCCATTTTGCCTATTTTTGGATTATCCATTAAGACCGAGTGGCCGCCCAGTTGTTCATGGTCGGACTTGATGTTGACGCCTGGGATGCCGCGGTAGTCGAGCATTTCGATGAGCTCGGGGGAGAGGCGTCCGATGACACCAGCACCATTCCACTTCTTCAGTTGGGCTTCGGTGATCTGGGGGATTCCGCGATAGGTGTAGAAGCGCCATCCACTCAACTTGTTGTAGCGAGAGACGCCAGTGACGATGGTGCGGTAGTAGTTGCTGTTGTAGTCAATCAACAGAGCAATCTCTTTGGGGCGGAGCTTCATAGCAGGACTATGCATAATATCTTGAGTTATGACAATAAGCGAATCGCGCGTTGTGGGGGTTCTCTGCCGATTCGTGTTTGTCTCGAGGATTGTCTATTGCGAGTCGGAATAGTTATTGGGGTGTAGATCACTTAATGTACTCCGATTTCACGGATTCGATAATACGCATATTGCGCTTAAGTTCGGACGTATTGCGAATTGTGGGTAACTCGTTATTTGCTCATTGTGTGGTTTTGTTGTTCTGCAAGGTTCTTATGCATAGATGTTTGAGGTGGATGCCCGTGCCGGTCGGAGCTAGGCTGTCCGCATCTGGCGTATATTGCAGCGGATGCGTCGAACGCACATAGACGTGACAATTTCCGATCTGCGCGTATGTCTTAAATGTGTGAATGCGGAGGCTCTAAATGCATTCACATTCAACCGAATTCGTGGCGTCACCGTTATAACTCATTTTTGACTGAGCTGTGATGTTTTGCGAATACTTTGCTAATTATAGAAACTGAAATATTGTGAAAGTTTTCAAACTATCCATCGCACTCTTGCTTGCTGCGACCATGGCACATGCCGCCGACTATCACCTCTCGTTGACTGGTTCGGATCAAAATCCCGGTGTCGCTGGCCAGCCGTTTCGATCCTTTAAGTATGCTGTCGCAAAACTGAAACAGGGCGACAGTTTGATCATCGCTGGTGGACGATATACGGAGCCATTGATACTGAATAAGATATACGGCAAAGTAGATCGTCCGATTACAATTCGTGCGGCGGATGGTGAGACAGTCGTGTTGGACGGCACAGATGCTTTAGACGGAGCCTCTTGGGAGTCGGTCGGTAATGGCATCTATAAAGCGAAGCTGGACGAAGCGGTATGGCAGTTGTTTGCAGATGACCAGATGATGACGCCTGCTCGTTGGCCAAATACACACATGACGAATGATAATTTCTTTCGAGTGAAAGAGACCAATCGAATGGTGATGCGGGGGAATAGTCCATTGGGGACGATTACAGATGCGCGTCCCCGTAATAACATGACCTCGTCGATGCAGGAGCATCACTTCTCGGAAAGTGCGCCGATTCGGGATGATCGAAACCTGACGTCACTGGCTGGCTTTGACAAGAGCATGAAAGGCGCAGTGGCCGTGATGAATATTGGTTCGTGGATGAATTTCGTCAGCCGGGTGACGGAACACGATGTGGGCAGCGACAGTTTTCAATACGATGCGGAATTTAGTGAATCAGGAAAGGCCGTGCAGCGTATTACTGATGATCTACATGAAGGGGAGCGCTTTGGGCATTTCCTTAATGAACGTTACTGGCACCCGCATTATTATTTCTTGGAGGGCTTGCAGCTGTTGGATGTGGCGAAGGAATATTGGTATGAGAAAGACGAGCAGGCACTGTACTACAAACCCGAAGGTGGCGTGCATCCTGAGACTCAGAACCTCCGTGGTAAACGGCGTAGCTATATGTTGGAGATGCGTGCCTGCACGTATGTGAATGTAGTCGATGTCGATTTCTTTGGCGCGACTTTTAACCTGTTTGGTTGCTTAAACTCCAGTGTGGAAAATAGCGAATTGTATAGCCCGACATGGAATCAGTTTCAAATCGGCAACCTCGGTTTGTTCCCCGAAACGCTTGTGCAGAATAAAAATTCTGCTCAAGCAGCGGGCGAGGTTCCCAACAATCGTATCGTGAACTGTCGCTTCTCGTATTTGGATGGTGTTGGAATTAGGATGCTGGGTAAGGGGAATACTTTGGAAAATTGCCTCTTTCACGATCTTCAATATAGTAATCTGAATTTTTCAGTGGGTTTGTTTTTGAATCGATCCATTGTGCGCAACTGCTCGCTCTATCGCAGTGGCGGCCCCGAGGGATTTCGCGACGGTATGATTCTCGAATCCAATCGTGTCTGGGAAATTGGTGGGCTCACTCATGATGGTTCCTGTTTTCAGTTGGGAGGCGTGCAAACAGGCATACGTCCGACCGTGATTCGTAATAATTGGGTGCATGATACGTCAAAAGTCGCCTACCGCTATGATGCGGGACGAGGGGTGACGTTCGCCAATGGCCTCGGCATGTTCTGCAACAATGTCAGCTGGAACAGTCGTGGCATGCAGATCAAGGGCGACGATCATATGCTGTTTAATAATACGACATTGGGTAAAAAGGGGCTGAACTTGAGCACCGCGAAGCATTGGATGAGCACCAACGACCGGACGATCACCGCGAACAACTTGTTGGCCCATGTCGATGGTGCACCGTTGCGAAAAGGAAATCCTCCGGGTGTGCTGCTGAACAATGTCGTGAGGCCTGATCCCGGATCGTTGTTACGTGACCCCGCCAATCTCGACTTCCGACCAAAGGCCAATTCCGAATTAAGTGGCACTGGATCGCCAATAGATTTCGACCAAGCACCGGAAGGGTATTTCGAGGACTTCTTTGCGATGTATACGCAGCAGGATCCGATGTATGTAGGCGCATATGCACCGAGTTCTGAGAACTATTCGATTCCTGGATTTCGCACGATTGAAGCATCTACACCTGTTCCGCCACATTGTTCGACCACGGTGAAAATCGATGCGGATTTGATGTGGCTTACTGGCTACCAATCAACCGCGAGCAAGATCTACTTTGGCACATCACGCGAAGCTGTGTCGCAGGCTGATGAGTCGTCGCCGGAATATAAGGGCACGCAGACGAACAACATTTACACACCCTCTGAAAATGGCATGGCTGTGGGAAAGCATGGCTACTGGCGCATCGATAGTGTGCAGGCAGACGGTTCGATTGTGCCAGGGCCGGTCTGGTCCTTTCAGGTCGAGGGCACGCCGATTGTTGAAGTGCCCCGTGAACCGATGCAACTGGAAGTGCCACGCGGCGGCAAGGTGGTGCTGGACGGGGTGTTGACGGCTGAGGAATGGCCGCAGTTGAACGATCCGAATGCCTTGCAGCCGATGCATTTATTTGGTGATGCTTCGCGTGCGAAGGGTGGTGAATTTGCGGTGCATCATGATGAGCGTTTCCTTTATCTAATGGCGCGCATCCCCGATCTGGGAGCCATTACCACCTCGCTTATTGGTCCCAACCAAGAAGGCTTTCATACTGCATGGGAAGTTAGCATGAAATGGGATAATGACAACGGCCCGCTGGCCAATAGGACTTACAGGATCGCAGTGTTTCCCGATGGATCAATCGACCCTGCCATTTCTGGGGCATCCTATGAAAGCGCCCAAAAATATTTCAAATCGAAGTGGAAGCCTATGGAATATGCGGTGCAGCGCGACGGCAATGGTATGACTGTGGAGATGCAGTTCAAGTTGAAGAACGTGAAGAGCTATTTTAAGAGTGAGTCCAATCGTGTCTTTTTCAATACAGGCATCGTGATTGATGCGCTGCCCTATGTGTGGGCTCCGCCTGTCGGCTCATCGAGCAAGACAACGCAAGACGGCGTGTTGATCTTAAAGCACTAAGTTCGAAACACTTTGTCATTATGAGAGCCATGTATTGGAACTGTCTTTTCGCATATCTATTCTGCCTGCTCACGGGATCGGCATTCGCGAAGCAGCCCAATGTGATCGTATTCTAACGGACGATTAGGGCTACGCCGATATGAGCTGCCACGGTAATTCTTTTTTGGATACGCCGAACATGGACAAGCTGCATGCGCAAAGCACTCGTTTGACCGACTTTCATGTCGATCCGATGTGTGCGCCCACGCGTGCGGCTTTGATGACGGGGTGCTATTCCGTTCGCACTGGAGTGTGGAGCACCTTGACTGCTTGCTATATCCCGATGGCGGATAAAGTGACGATGGGGCATGTCTTTGCCGCAGCGGGTTACCGCACTGCGATGTTTGGCAAGTGGCATTTGGGCGATACCTATCCATATGGCGCGGAGCATCGCGGCTTCCAATATGTGGTGCGTCATGGTGCGGGTGTCGTGGGCGAGGGGATCTTGATTGATCATGCTTATTGGCCGGTGAAGATCGCACAGGATGGTCGCTACCGTTTCGAGCTAAGTCGCTAACCGAGTGAAGTAAAGGCAGGCCTAAGCGAATCCGTGCCTGCGCATACCGAACGATTTATTAGGGCTTTACCGGAAGGCCGCGTGTTTGAAATTATACAGGCGGCGCTTCGCAAGCGAAGGCCCTACGTTTTTACTTATTACTCCCTTAAAGTCCGTGCCGTTCAGCAATTGTCGTTCGCACAAAAAACGCCTCCATTACAGGAGGCGTTTCAGATTTAAAGTGATCTACGTTCGAATACTGTCCGTGGCTATTCGGGTTGTCCTGTGTAGCGCTTGTCCGGGGTTTCGTAGGCAAACTCGGCTTCGGCCTGAGTGAGGTAAACGATGCTACCATCAAAGCGGATGAACATCCCCGTGCCGTCGTGGCGGGTGGTATCTAACCTGCTCACATTGCCAATTGTAAATTGCTCAACGACGTCACCAAACAGAAGACGACGTTCCGGAAAGGTAACCGCGCTCAGCAGTGTTTCAGCTGAATAATCGTTCTTCTTTGAATCTGACCAAAATGAATTGAGTGTGTTTTGCTCAGGAACACGGAGCCTAAGGTTCAAGCCTACGCCTGTCTCCCAGTTTTTCGCGGCGAGGTTAAGATCTTTGTAGAATGGGCAAGAGTAAATTTCGGCTTGATTGATATCTTGCGCTCTCATCCCTTCGTCGCTCAAGTAGGGAGCCAATAATTCACGCCAGAGTTTTTTAATTCCGCTACGGCTGTCCTCTACGACGACGCAATTCCCCTTGTGGTCGCTGGCATACATCGTGTTTGCGATGTGCAATTGTCGATACGCAGATGCCTTCTTGGTCGTCATTGCATTCTTACGAACCTTGCCGACTGCGGGGATCAAGATTGCGGCCAACACTGCGATGATAGCGATGACGGTGAGCAATTCGATTAAGGTGAATCCTTCCGGAGGACGGGGTAGGGATATGGTTTTTTTGTGTTTTACGATGTGACTACTATACTAGCGAATTCTCGTTCTGTAAACGTGCAGATTGCGGTTATTTGCGGATGATTTACGTTGATCGATTACTCAGAGGATTTGATTTCGAGACGAATAAAGAGCTGATCGATGCCTTCTGTTGAGATGCGACTGGTGGCAGATTCGAAGTCGCTGTCGATGGGCGCAATGCTGGTTTCGGTAAAGCCCGTGCTGGACCACGACTCGGGCGCGAGGGTGCCACTGTGTTGTGTTTCATAGCTGAGTCCACGTGTGGCGGCATCGGTGCGGCGGCGGTAGACATAGTTCACCCAGTACCTGCCGTCATTACCGGCGTCGAAGGCGGTATTACTGATACACTGGTGATCGTCCCCCTTAAACATTAAGGTGGTCTTAATGTTGTAGCCGACGTTGTGGTGCATAAGGCCATTGCTGCCAGTCGGGCTATCTGGCAGATTGACCGCATCAAATCGAGATCCGTATTTGAACGAGTCATGAAACCAGTTGTAGCCGACATCACTGCCTGATTGCACTGTAACAGTTATTTGAATCATGGCGCCGTCGTTTTGCACATAGCCGATTTCGGAAATGTCATTGAGCTCGACGAAAGGAGTTTTGTTTAAATCGAGGAATTCGGATGCCCCTGACCAGTATGAATAATTACGTCGAAAGGTTGGATTGGTGCCACGCATATAAACGGTGCTCATTAGGTTGGGAAGATCGGTGCAACTCCAGTCGATGTATTCGAAGCGACAGTTGTCGATGAGGTTGCTGCTGCCATTCATATAAATGGCATGCGTCTCGGCGTAGGACATGGTGTTGTTGTAAAACACATTGCTGCTGCCGCCGTTGAAGTTGGTGGTGAGTGGAGCGGCATTGGTGACGCCGAGCATGCGCTTGGTGCAACTGGGGTAGTTGAAGTCGCCGTTTTCGACACGAATATTGGAGCTGTTGGTGAAGTTTACCGTAGTGGCGAAGAAATCGATGCCGCTGATGGTGATGTTACTGCAAGAAGAGCCTGTGAAGGCATGATCCTGCACCTTGGCGCGGATGTCGCCAGTGGGCGATCCACCGGTCGGCACCCAAAGGTAGGCCGTGTTGGAGGACATGTCATAATACCACTCTTCGGCGCTATCCAGAAACTGATCGACGACAACTGGAAGGTTTGAGCTGCGATACGTTCTGCTGAATGCACATTCGCAGTCATGACTTGACTTTCAAAAGGCACCACGTGCGCGTGGTGCCTTTTTTTGCATTAATCTCATCATGGGGCTTCGCGAAACATCCGCCTTTAGACGCAAAATGCCGTAGCGCAGGTGACTGTAATTTGTTATACTAGCCGTTCATTAATTAAAAAACCATTATCACCCAACCCTCATTAGAATAATACATTATGAAGAATTTATTAAATATAGTCACCATTGCTGGCTTAACGCTCGGCGCTGCGACAGTTTCACAGGCTTCAGTGTTCACGACGAGTGAAACTGCGCCAATTGCTGGGTCAGTGCTTATCTCCAACGACACCGCCTCGACCAAAAACATGACAGCGCGCATTAATGGAGTTAATGGTGGTGGATCCAGTCTCCCGGATCGCACGCTTGGTCAGAGTTTTACATCATCAGTTGCTGGATCTATTAACGCTATCTCAGTCAAATTAGGTGGTGGTTATAATAATAATCCCGCCAATACTAACAATTTTTCTGCTCTTGTCGCTGGAAAAGGGAATTTGTTACTCAACGTATTTGATATGACCAATGCAGGGACGTCCCTCACTGCGATTCCAGTGGTCTATGACATGGCTGGCCAAGATTTATCTGGTCTCAATAATAGCTTCCTGACATTTGAGTTAGGCGAGACGCTTACCATAGATGCGAATATTGAGTATGGTTTTGAATTCGGATGGGATCCAGCTTATATTGCTGATTCAGATGATACGATTTATCGTAACTTTGGTATGGTACGTACTGTGGGCGACAATGCATACGGTGCTGGTGAACAGATCGGGAAAAATGCTTACACCTCATTTCCAAATATCGACATTAATTCTGGAAACAACGGCAACGACCTCGATTTCTATGTGCACACTGTCTCCTCTGTCCCAGAGCCAAGCACCTATGCATTGCTCGCTGGTTTTCTAGCACTGTCGAGTGTAATGGTTCGCCGCCGTCGTTAGGGGACTAGTCTCTCAGCTTTGCCTAAGGGCAAGTAAACGATTGCTTTTCCTGTAATCAGATTTAATTACTTTTCAAAGGGCGTCACCTTGGTGACGCCTTTTTTGTGTATGGTTTACCGTTTTACTTAAAATGCATCAAGCATGGCAATTACAGCGGGTTCCGTCGATTTTATGATTGGCACAGGAGTTTCCCAACTCCTGACTGAAAAAGGAGAATGGACACTCTTGTCAATTTTAGGTTAAGGGCGTGAATTGTTCGTAAAACGTCCTAACCTTACCGCAAACTGCGGTTTTATTGCTGCCTGTGATCGGGTATACTGGGGCTTAGTTACAGTTGGTGTTTAACTCCATTCGTCGTAGGAGATTTATATGAAATACAATTTATTAATCGCAGTCGGTGCATCGCTTGTTGGTGCTGTTTCAGTTCAAGGTGCAGAGGACTGGAGTGAGGATTTCACCGGTGATGTCATCGTGAAGAAGGCTGAAGCCACAGTCATGGTGGACATTGTAGCTGGTAGTGATTACAATATTAGGGCGGATCGACCACGTCGTCAGGAGCGGCTTGCGCTCGACGTAGGCGAGCCTTTTGGTGGGCGCTTGGGGTTGCGAGTGACAACACCCTTTAGGGCGTCCAATCAAATCGCGCTTTGCTATAAAATTGAAACCAACACTCCGACAGCGAACTAGCCGAACCCTCGCCTCATGAAGCTCCACCAATCCCTAGTCTTTTTGATTTCGCTGACTGCCGCCTCTCTGCTGCAGGCCGCGATCCAGTCGAAGCCGAACATCATATTCATCATGTCAGATGATCACACCTCGCAGGCCATTGGTGCCTATGGGGGGCGTCTGGCTGAGCTGAACCCGACGCCGACGATTGATACGTTCGCCGCCGAAGGCGTGGTTCTGGATAATGCCTTTGCACACAATGCGATTTGCACGCCCAGTCGCGCCAATATCATGACCGGCCAATACAGCGCCATCAACGGTTGCCCGACGCTGAATGATAAGCTGCCTGCCGAACGTCAGTATCTCTCGATTGAAATGAAGAAGGCTGGTTACCAGACCGCGATCGTCGGCAAGTGGCACCTGAAAGAGCGCCCGAGCACCTTCGATTATTACAAGGTCTTGCCCGGCCAGGGTTTCTATTTCGATCCGGTCTTTTTTGAGTCTGGGGCGAAGGGAACGATCGAGCGGCCCAATAAGTATAACCCGACGCGGACTCTGAAGTTCGGTCCAGATGCCGTCGAGATGACAGGTCACTCGACTGATTGCATTGCAGACTCTGCGCTCGAATGGCTTCAGACCAAGCGCGAGCCGAACAAGCCCTTCTTCTTGAAGCTGCATTTCAAAGCGCCGCACGATTACTTCGAATATGCGCCGCGCTATGAGTCTTATCTTGCCGATGTGGACATCCCTGAACCTGCCAACATGTGGGATATTCAGAATAACGGCTCAATCGCCACACGCGGACACAATGACGAGTTGATGCCCTATGTGGGCACCTCGGTTGGACGCCGCAATCTGCGCCGCAACTATGCCGAGGATTCTCATACACCATGGGCCGCAAAGGTGGATCATTCGCTCAACGATGTGGATATCAAGCGCCAGACTTACCAACTCTACCTGAAGGCATACCTGCGCTGCGTGAAGGGTGTGGATGACAATGTCGCGCGTGTGATCGCTTACCTGAAAGCAGAAGGACTCTACGATAATACCGTGATCATCTATACCGGCGACCAAGGCTTCTATCTCGGCGAGCACGACTACATTGACAAGCGCTGGGCCTACGAGCAATCGATGCGTATGCCGTTGATCGTTCGCTATCCGCCGAGCATCGAAGCCAAGACTCGCACCGATGCTATCGTCGAAAATGTCGACTTTGCACCGACCATGCTCGACTTCGCCGGCGTTGCGACGCCCGACTACATGCAGGGCCGTAGTTTCAAGTCCATCATCGAGAGTGGCGTGGAGCCAGCGAGTTGGAAGAAGGCTGCCTACTATCACTATGCCATGCACATGGCGCACCACGATAATCCAGCGCACATCGCCATCCGCACCAAGCGCCATAAGTTGATCATGTTTTACGGCACTGGTTGGCAGGGGGAGGATACCCCTGATACACCGCCGGCATGGGAACTCTATGATTTGAAAAACGATCCCGGCGAGGATAACAATGTGTATGATAATCCTGAATACGCATCGGTTGTTGCGGAGTTGAAAGATCAACTCAAGAATCTGCGCAGCGAATATAAAGTCGATGGTCCCGAGTTCGCATACAACAAAGCGATTGAAGACTTTTGGGAATACGACGACGATGATCGCGCCCGTGCGATTGAACTCTCTCATGAAGTCTTACAAAAACACAAGAACGGAACCTGGACTCACAACGTGAAGAAGTCCGCCAAGAAAAAATAAAAATAGAAATAACCACTTTAAGGAATCGAACCATTATGAAAAAACTCACACTAGCCCTAATCAGTGCTGCGGTCGCCACGACTTGCATTGCTAAAGATGTTACTTACGAACCAACCTGGGAGTCGCTGGATTCCCGTGAAAGCCCGGCGTGGTATCCAGATGCGAAGTTCGGCATCTTCATCCACTGGGGCCTCTATTCGGTGCCAGCGTTTGCGCCGCGCGGCACATACTCGGAGTGGTATTGGCACGCTAAGGACGGTGATCAAACTGGCAAGCATCAGGCAGCAGTGGGGCGCTCCGCCGCCACACAGGAATTTCACAATCGTACCTATGGTGAGGATGTCGAATATTCGGATTTTCGTCCACAGTTCACTGCCAACATGTTTGAGCCGACTGAGTGGGCGAAGGTCTTTAAGCGCAGTGGTGCCAAGTATGTGGTGCTGACTGCTAAGCACCATGACGGCTATTGCCTGTGGCCGAGCAAAGAAGCTTCCGAGAGCTTCGGCATGCCATGGAACTCGGTGGACTCTGGCCCATCGCGTGACTTGGTTGGCGATTTGACCGATGCGGTTCGCGAAGAAGGTATTAAGATGGGGCTCTACTATTCGATCTGGGACTGGTTCAATCCGTATTGGCCTGAAGAAGACCAGCCGACTAGGCGCAAGAAGCCCTGCAACGATGTGACTCGCGCAAAGTATATTCATGAGGTGATGTATCCGCAGTTTAAGGAAATCGTGGAAGAGTATGAGCCAGCTCTGATTTTCTCAGATGGTGACTGGTGGATGGATGACGAGGGTTGGGAGACCAAGCCCTTGCTCGCATGGCTGTTTAACAATGCGCCGAATAAGGACGAAGTCGTGATCAACGACCGCTGGGGCAAGGTGCGCAAGAAGCATGGCGGTTATTTCACCACCGAGTATGGTTCTGGTTTTGCAGATCCCAGCATCTTATGGGAAGAGAATCGCGGCATCGGTAAGTCCTTTGGCTATAGCCGTGTCGAAACTTACGATGACTACAATACTGGTGAGCTGTTGATCTTCATGCTGTGCGACATCGTATCACGCGGTGGCAACTTCCTTCTCGATATTGGCCCGACAGCCGATGGTCGTATCCCAGTAGTGATGGAAGACCGCTTGGTTCAGATCGGCGAGTGGCTCGAAGTGAATGGCGAAGCGATTTACGGCAGTCGTCGTTGGACGAAGGATTGCCAGTGGAGCGCAGGCGAGATTCGCGAATACACCAAGGAAGAATTCCACAAAGGTATTCCTGATCCAATTGTCGAAATGGCGAAATACCCTCGAGACGGCCAAGCTCGTAAGGAGTGCTATTTTACCGCTAAGGACGATACGGTCTATGCGATGATCACTAGGCTTCCAGATTCTGGTGTGTTCACGATCAAGGACATCGCTCTGAGCGCTGATTCCGCTGTGACGATGCTTGGTTTTGACGGCGAACTTAAGACCACGGTGGTCGATGGCGGACTCGCCGTTGAGCTGCCACGCTTCAACCCGAGCACTTTACCGTGTCAGCATATTTTCACTTTGAAGCTTACTTCAGTCCAGTAGATTGAGGCTGTTTTCGACCTGAATGTTATTTATTAGATGAAGATTCTATCCCTTTTGAAAGTCGCTCTGGTAGGTTCAGTTTGTGGCCTATCCGCATTGTCTGCCGCGAAAAATGAGCAGCCCAATATCCTCTTCATCTTTGCGGATGATTTGAGCTACGAAACCATCCGCGCACACGGCCACCTCGATATCGATACGCCGAATCTAGACCGTCTGGTCGCGGAGGGCACTACCTTCAGCCATGCCTATAACATGGGCTCGTGGACTGGGGCGGTTTGCATGGCGAGTCGTTCGATGATCAATACAGGGCAATTCGTGTGGCGCACGCCGCGCAAGGGTGAAGATTTTAAGCCTGCCGTTGCTGCAGGGGAGACTTGGTCGCAGTTGCTTAAGTCGGCGGGCTATCGCACCTACATGACTGGTAAATGGCACGTTTCAATGGATGCGGCCAAGATCTTTGATGTCGCTGTCGACATTCGTCCCGGCATGCCGTTGGATGTAAAGGAGGGCTATAATCGACCGGTCGATGAGGCTGCTTATGAAGCGGGCTGGAAGCCATGGGAAACCAAATACGGTGGTTTCTGGCAAGGCGGCACGCACTGGAGTGAGGTGATCGCCAACCACGCGGAGAGTTTCCTCGCTGAAGCGTCCGAAGATGACGCACCGTTCTTCATGTATCTCGCGTTTAATGCGGCGCATGATCCGCGTCAGGCTCCTAAGGAATACGTCGACATGTATCCGCTGGATCGGATTGAACTGCCTGAGAACTTCCTAGCGAAGTATCCTCATCAAGATGACATCGGTTGTGGCGAGAGTTTGCGCGACGCACGCTTGGCTCCATTCCCGCGCACCGAGTATTCAGTGAAGGTGAACCGTCAGGAATACTATGCGATCATTACGCACATGGATACGCAGATCGGTCGCATTATCGATGCCCTCGACAAGAGTGGTAAGCGCGACAATACCTACATCTTCTTTACCGCCGACCATGGTCTGGCGGTCGGTCACCACGGTTTGATCGGCAAGCAAAACATGTATGAGCACAGCTTGCGTCCGCCGTTCATGATGGTTGGCCCTGGAGTCAAAGCCGGTGCGCAAATCGACACGCCGATTTACTTGCAAGATGTGATGCCGACGTCGCTGGAGTTGGCAGGTGTTGAACTTCCCGAGCAGGTCGAGTTCAAGAGCCTACTACCTTTATTAGAGGACGAGACCATCGAACACTACGATGCGATCTACGGTGCCTATAAAGAGAACCTTCAACGTGCGATTCTCAAGGATGGCTACAAGCTGGTGATCTATCCGACTATCGATGTGCTGCGCCTCTACAATCTGAACGAGGACCCGCAGGAAATGCAGGATCTCGCCAAGAACCCCGAGTATGCGCCGAAGGTGCAAGCCCTGATGGCGGACTTCAAGACGCTGCAAGCCGAGCTCGACGATCCACTCGATATTGGAAATCCCGGTTCACCTGACATTACGGTGAAGCCGCACCGACACTAAGCATTGTTTTGTAGGCGGCTTACATAAGCTGGTCGCTCGGCATGTCACGTATTACTCCCATGAAGTCTCAATCACTTTTTACTCTCTGCCGGCTGGCAGCCTGCTCCCTGTCTGCCGCTGATCACACTACATCTCAGTGGATGGCCGCGATGGCGCTTCTGGTCAGCGCAGCGATCCGTTGAAAACCTTGAAGCGTGCGGCCTCTAAAGCTCAGCCCGGTGACAGCATCTATTTCCAGGCTGGTCGCTACGAGCGTCCCTTTGAAGCGCAGGGCTTAAAGGCTCTGCGGGTCAACCGATCAGGATTGGCGCAGCGCCAGGCGAAACGGTTGTCTTCGATGGCACGGATGCCTTACCAGATGCTTGGCAATTGGTCACTCCCGATTCCGCGGCAGGTGCACTGATCCAGTCTGCGCAGCGGCAGCCTGCAAAAAGAGGCCGATCAATATATGAACCAGCGTGTCGGCTGGTACCAGCCGCGCCGATTCCTATTCTGTCTTAAAGTTCTTATGCTGCTCTTCGTGGGATAGGATTTACTAATCTTAGGATTATATTCTCAGGAATTATACTGATCGTATACTGATTGGTCGGCCGCTAGGCCTCATGAATGTAAGGAGTCGGCCACCTTGCCAAGGTGAATGTCGAGAGTTCGAACCTCTTCGCTCGCTCCATTTCAATAATAAGCAACGCCGTAAGTTAGCTAAGCAATTGGTTGGCCTCAATTGCAATTACACCCCGGACTTCGCCCGCTGAAAATCGCGCTGCCAGTGACCGTTCTTGGTGAGTTCGATGCCGTGACGTTTCTAGCGCATGGGCTTGATCTAAAACCGTTGGTTCTCTTCTTTCTGTCTCGCCATTATGGTGCATTTTGGGCGCACTTTTGGTCACACTTCAATTTATATTTTTATACGAATTGCATAAGTTGCTCGTGTTCAGTGCTTTTGTTGGATTTGTGTCGGTTATGGCATGCAAGAGGTCAGAAGTTCGACTCTCGTATGCTCCACCACTCTTTTTAGGCGTGAAAGTGACTCAGAGTCGAAGGTGTTTGTATGTTGAACTCAATTTGGCTAACAGAGCCGGTAAAATGCAATGAATGTGCAGCTGATATTATTCATATGAGCTATGTGGTGGATATGATGTTTCATCTTCAGAAAAGCAGGCAATTAATTCTACAGCTCTGAGCATAAAAAAGGGGCCTCCGTTATGGGGCCCCTTGGATTAATTTAGAAGCAGATGCTAGTTATTGATCACACTCAAAACAATAATGAGTGTTACAACGCTCGAGAGGCTTGCGCCAGTGCCAATAAAGCCATCAACAAGACCTCTAATATTGGCGATCACATTCATACTTGCGGCTTGGCCGAAAATAATCGAAACGATGACGAGAAGGCCGATAGCTGCAATGAGTAGACCAGAGATCCCTCCGATAACTGACTTGATTTGGTTAATTGTATTTTCCATAGTATTCTTTTGTTTGGGGTTTGTTTGTTTGGGATTCTACTAAGCGCGGTTGCGCAGCAGAGCGAAGATTAGAATGATGGCAACTAAGCCAACGAAGCCGTTTTCTCCGCTAATCGCGGTAACAATTTCAGATAAGTTTCCGACTACGCTGGCACCAAAAATAGCGCCTTGGCCGAAAACGATTTCAGCAATAATGCCGAGCGCAATCAGGCCGATTCCGAGTTCGGAAATACCTTTAATTATACTACTTAGTTGTGAGGTTATTTTTTCCATTTATCTCCTTTGTTGGGGTGAACCAGTAGTCGCTAGCGATGATTCACATGAATCATCAGCGCCACCAGAAAGGCAAAGCAGCGCATCATCGCGCCAAAATAGTGGAAGTCTCACTAGGCTGAGGCAACATTGCCAAGCCGATTTCCAATTTGCATGTAATATACACGTCATTGGAAAGAGCAAAGTATCAATAAACTGACGTATGGGAAGTATAAATTTAGCGAAAATACGTTTTTAAAAAAGTTATACTAATTTATCTAGTAGAATGTTACTTTAAACGTAATTAAATCGATATTTAACTCAATCAATTACCAATAAGTAGTTGTTCATTAAGTATTTATGAGATATTCGATATTTTTTCGTGGTACTGGACGCAGCAATCGAGCAATGCCGAGTGTAAGCCGCTCAGATAAAGATACTTCGCTTGCAAGCTGTCAGCAATTCGGCATCGCCGACTCTCGAGCACTAATTTTAGGCTGGAATCCGCTTGTCTAAAGTCTTCTGACCATTTTTGGCTTGCTGCTTCGTTTCGGTAGATGCTGCTTATTTTTTGCTAGGGTGAACGAATAATGGTGCCGATGTAATGCCATCCACTGTGCGGCAAGAATGAATCGCGAATTCATTCGAAAACGCAGGATGGCATAGCGGATAGGTCGCCTCGATTGTTGATTTCAAATCGTCGAAGGCATCGGCTTGAATTAAGGCACCGCTAGCTCCCTTATCGCCACCGCCGAGCATGCGCTCACCCAACACGCCTGGCACGGAGCGTGCGATGTCGCACATCGTCTCCAGCTCAGGGCCGCTGATTTCATAATCATCCCGTAGCCCAATGCCATCTGCGCGAAAATTATTGCCCACTTTCTCGACGTCGCCACTACGCCACGCCTCTAGCGTATCAGCAAAGCGGGTCTGCGCTTCATACAGGTATTTTAAGCGTCCCACGCTCGCGGGCGCAACTTCCTGGATATAGGCCGCAGCTTTAGTAAATTTTTCAGAGGTCGAGACCTCTGCGAGTGACGCATAACCGAATTTTTCATTTAGTAATGCTTTCATCTGATCGCATTCATCGCGACGAATCTTATAGGTCGATTTTTCGAGTCCTGGGCGTTTCGTGCCTGTATCCAAACTTACAATACGAAAGTCATCGGGATTGCCGCCAAATGGAATGTGGTCGATCGTTCCTTTGTTGGGGTTGAAATATGTGCCCATGCCAGCTTTTGCAAAATAAATCATGATCTGATCTAACTTGCCGCAAGGCGAACCGATGTAATCAGTCTCCACCATTTGGGCGAGATCAACGATACGCATGCCGTCCTCGACGACCGTTTCGTTCACTTCAAGGAAGGTTAGGATCAAGTTCAGCGCTAGCGATGCTGAGCGCGACATGCCACCACCAGGAATGTTGCCATAGAGAACTGCATCGAACCCTGTGCCCAACTCGTAACCCTCACGCCGCAGTACCAATTCCACTCCATGCGGGAAACGTGCCCAGCTATCCTTCAACTCCTCTGGCTCTGCCGCTTCGCCCAGAGCGAAATCGACAATGCCGTCTTCGGGGAAGTTCTCGCTAAAGATACGCACACGTCCCGAAGTATTTGGCTTGAATGCCAACCAGATGAAGCGATCAGTGCCGACACCGAAGAGTTCCATGCCGTTGTAATCACCATGTTCGACACCGAAGCAGAAGCGAGATGAACTGCGGCGTACTTGGCCGCCTTCAATGTCGAGGCCGTATTTGTCTGCTGCCGCGGAGAGTCTGTTATGAACGTCTTGTTCCATATGATACTTTTTTGAATACTATAGTGATTAGTCTTCGTAGCCGTTTGGATTGGCTTGATGCCATGCCCACGCGCTGGTGATGATGGATTTCAAGTCAGGGAACTTTGGATCCCATTTGAGTTCACTGGTGATCTTGCCGCTGGCAGCAATTAATGTAGCTGGATCGCCGGCGCGGCGAGGCTTCACATCAGCAGGGATCGCGTGGCCTGTCACTTCGCGGGCAGTCTCGATGACTTGCTTGACTGAGTAACCTTGGCCGTTGCCGAGGTTGTAGATCTTATCTTCATTCTCGATCGCACCGAGCGCGAGGATGTGTGCCTGAGCTAAATCGATGACGTGAATGTAGTCGCGCACGCAAGTGCCATCTGGTGTGTCGTAGTCGTTGCCGAACATGTAGATCTGCTCGCGCTGCCCGAGTGCCACTTGTAGCACGAGTGGGATAAGGTGCAGTTCGGGAGTGTGGTCTTCGCCGCGCTCGGCGCTTGCGCCGGCGGCATTGAAGTAGCGCAGTGCGGCGTAGTTGAAGAACGGATATATGCGAGACATCCAGTGTAGGTAGCGCTCGATGATATATTTCGATTCGCCGTAAGGGCTGCCTGGGATGATGCGCTCATCTTCGGCGATGGGCATACGCTCTGGATCGTCAAACAAGTTGGCCGTGGAAGACAGAATGAAGCGCGGTACTTCAAATTCGACTACACACTTCAATAGGTTGAGCGCATTGGAGACATTGTCGCCAAGGTAGAGGAACGGATCTTCCATCGATTCGCCGACCAGCGATTTGGCTGCAAAGTGCATGATTGCTTCTGGCTTGAAACGACCCATTGCCTCGCGAATCGACTCGATATTGGCCAGGTCGCCAACGACCAGCTCTGCATCTGGATGCACTGCGGCACGGTGGCCGAGCGATAGGTTGTCAAAGACCATCACATCGTGTCCTGCGAGGACGAGTTGTTCGACTGCGACACTGCCGATATAGCCGGCACCTCCTGTTACAAATACTTTCATATGCGGTGTTTTATTTTTTGGTGTAATGAATTTCTGAGAGTGCAGACAGCTGTGTCGCTGCTTGTTCTGGGGTTAAATCGCGTTGTGCATTGGCGAGCATTTCGTAGCCGACCATGAATTTTTTAACTGTAGCCGAGCGTAGTAGCGGCGGATAGAAATGTGCGTGCAATTGCCAATGCTCGACATTTTCGGTTAAGCTTGGAGCGCCGTGCCATCCCATTGAGTAGGGGAACGATGTTTCAAACAAATTGTCGTAGCGAGTCAGCATGCGTTTCATGATGTCAGCAAGATTGTCGCGTTGGCAATCCGTCAGATCCGTCAGGCTTTGCACTGCAAATCGTGGCAATAGCAGTGTTTCGAAGGGCCACGTCGCCCAGTAGGGTACCATCACGACCCAGTCGTCGTTGATCGCTACGATGCGCTCGTTCTTCTCAATTTCAGACCTAGCGTAGTCGAGCAGCAGGTTGCTGCCATGCTTTTTTAAATAGGCGGCTTGATGAATATCTTCCTTGGCGGCCTCGTTGGGTAAAAAATCACTCGCCCATATCTGCCCGTGGGGATGTGGGTTTGAGCAACCCATGGCCGCGCCTTTATTTTCGAAAATCTGCACCCAGCGATATTTTTCGCCGAGCTCAGCGGCTTGATCTGCCCACAGATTGATCACTGCTCGAATTGCGGGTACCTCCATCTCGGGGAGGCTTAAGTCATGTCGAGGTGAGAAGCAGATTACGCGGCATTCGCCGTGCGCCTCCTCTTTAAAAAATAGCGCATCTGCATCGACTACCGTTGGCGTCGTCTCGCCTGGCGCCAGTAAGGCTGCAAAATCATTCTTAAATACATAGGGTCCGGTGTAAGCTGGATTGCGTTCTCCGCCGATACGTTCATTGCTGGGGCAAAGGTAGCACTGCTCATCATATGCAGGCTTCTGCTCGTCAGAGACCGTCTCTTTCGCCCCTTGCCATGGGCGCAGTGCGCGGTGCGGTGAAACCAGAATCCACTCGCCGGTGAGGGGATTATAGCGGCGATGTGGATTATGTTCGGTCGAATTCATAGTTCTTTTTGATGAGTAGATGAGGACTCTAGGCGGCCGTATTTTAATCATCACGGTCTTTCGCGAGTCGTCTTTATTCGCTTTAAACTAGACAATAGCAGGGGACCTAGCTTTGTGTTAAGACACAATCGTCTCTATTTATTAAGATATCAGGTCATTTATCATGAAGCGCATCGCTATTCTCGTCGAAACCTCGCTTGCCTCAGGGCGGCAGATCGTGACGGGCATTTCCCGTTTCTTGGATGAGCGTACCGATTGGTCAGTCTTTCAGCATTCCGGGCCACTAGGAGCGATGGACCCTGCAGCGATCAGTCAGTGGCAAGGGGATGGTATTATTGCGCGCATCGCCAATCCCGAGCTGCTCGCACTGATTCAGGCTAAAGGCCTACCGACGGTTGATGTGTTAGGAAATGTGAGTCCACCACCATTTCCGCTGGTTAAATGCAATGATCGAGCCATCGGTGCATCCGTTGCCAAGCATTTGATTGAACAGGCCCACACCCATTACGCATTTATCGGATTGGCGGATGAGCGTTGGTCGCTCGAGCGCGAGGCCGGCTTTAAGGACGAGCTTAAAGGTGACGAGTCGGCGGTTCAGACGTTTCATATTCAACAACAGCAGGCACAGGGGCATCCGGTGAGGGATAGTCTTGATATGGTCAAAGCGTGGCTATCGGAGCG
>Ga0209713_10000070_pt1 | contig 59981 bp, 56 predicted proteins | sample ArcOceMetagenome_3_FD_187444 | JGI IMG/M metagenome (GOLD analysis project Ga0209713, IMG submission 187444) | Marine eukaryotic phytoplankton communities from Arctic Ocean - Arctic Ocean- Svalbard ARC20M Metagenome (SPAdes) (version 2) | ecosystem: Environmental > Aquatic > Marine > Oceanic...
CTCTACCTCCTCCTCTGTCTCTCCCTCCTCCTCCTCCTTTGTCTCTCCCTCCTCCTCCTCCTCTGTCTCTGACTCATAGAGCCACGATTCCCACGCGTCCTTGATTTTGTCGCCCGACAGGTGCTCGTCTTTGTCCATCACATCGGGATGGACCCAGGCGGGTTGCGTTGGCGAACCAGTAGTATCCCTGTCCCACTCGTCTTCACCCTCGTCCCCAGGTAGGCACTTGGTGTCACGACTTTCCTCGTCGAGAGCCACATATTTGCCGTTGACCGCCTGGAAAACGCCCTGTGTTTCGTCCCCACCCTCCGGTTTACTCATTTCGCCAACCAACCGTTCTAGACACTGTGTTGGAGTTGTTTTACCACACGTGTCCTTGAACTCCTCACAGAACTCGTTCAGCTTCATACTTACACTATATGCTACTTTTTTTTTGACATGCTTTTTGGCAATTTTTTTATTTTGAGACAATATATATATATAGCAAGGCATGGCCTACACAAACTGGGGGGACATGGAGCAATGTCCCAGCAACGCGAATACTTGTCGCGTCCAGGAGGTCAGCTTTCCGCCATGGGCCTCTTGGGGGCCGATGTACCCTGCCGGCTACTACTGGCCGTCCGCCGTCAGCATGCGCATGCCTGTACCCAGACCGACCTATTTGACAGAATGCGAGTCGATGGTTTCCACTCCGTGTGATTTCAGCGTGGAGCCAGACAGTTGTCATTTGGGTGTACAAGCGGCTGCACGAGGTGCGCCCCTGCCTGTCGAAAGCAATCCCCGCAAACAAGTTGCCGCCTTGATGGGGTACACCAACTACCTCCAGTCTTGTACCACACGCAGGCCAGGCTCCGGTGTCTGGTGGTAATCTTTTTCGTCTGCTAAGGGCCAAAAAAGTAAATTGAGTTTTGTCCAGACCATGGGGAGCATTGCATGCACCCCCACCCATGTTGCGGAAAAAAACCTTCGTGAAGATGTATATAAAGGCCACGACACGAACATGGTTTTCGTACAGCTCGCTCAAGATTTGACCCCTTACGTCGAGGGAGACATTCGCCTGGGGTGGTGGCGGATGCTCAGGTGCGAGGCTCTGAAGGATCGTCTCTTCCAACGCATTATGAAGAACAAGACGTACACATACGAAGTGGCAATGAACTGCAAGACGTTTGCACGTCACATGGCGACCTTTCTGTGCTTTCTTCACGACAGCGACCAGAGCAGCGCGTTCAGCCTGCATCTGTGCAGCGTGGTGAGTGAGAGTTTCTGCCATTATGTCCGACGACAACACGAGTTCGCTTTCGACACGAGAGTCGTATATTACAAGAAAGAACAGGAAATAGGCACAATTAGGGCAAGATTCACCATTACACTGATTGACTAAAGCAATGCCTGCAAACATTTGTTTGTTTTTTTAAATAAAAAGTATTACTTTTATCCATTTTTTTCTACATCCGTAAAACGCTTATCATTCGTCGTCCGTTTTGGGAGCGAGAATAAACCGCACCGATGCGTCGCGGTGCCCTAGTGAGTACGATACGTGCAGCGGGGACCCCTGTGACATCTCAAACAATACGTTTGTCCGGTTCATCGATCGCACGAAGCTGCTCAGGTACTTGGTCGCAAAAGCTGCCTTGAAAATGACGTCACCTGATCCCTGCGGGATCTCGGTCGTCTGGTCATCCGTCGCGGAACGGAATACTCGCTTGAGACCCATTGTACCTTTATCGCAGGCGGCCATGCTCACAACGTCGGCTTTGCTGTCATTTGCCAAAGTGTACTCCGATACCGTGATCTCCACCTCGTCGCTCTTGATGGCCTCGCAACTCTTCAGGAACGTTCGCACTGTCTGCAGATCCATCTCGATCTGCAAGTCGACCGGAAACTCCTTCAGCTTGATGGTGTGTGTGTTGTTGGGAACCAATGTGCGCAGGTCGGCAGTGAGCTCGTCTCCGCTCACGACCGACTCGAAAGCGCGGGCGACCACAACATCCTCCTGGCCGACGAGCTGTTCCAATACCAAGGAGTACTGCGGCTCCACTTGACGCAGAGCTAGTAGCAGCCACTCGATCGACATGCACACAGAACTGAAGGGTCGTTTTGCCCAGCTGGCGCACACTTGCACGCGACAAGGCAGCTGCGCGATCACCAGACAGGCCTTGCAGTCGTCTAGAGTCTCGATTTTCAGTCCCTCGAACTGGGGTTCGTCCTCCTCCGTGCCCTGCTTGACGATACGCAACTCGACCGTCTTGATCACGTTGGACACGTTCTCGATGAGTGAGCGAAAGGCCGTGGGCTGAGCGATCTCAACTTGAAATATGTGCTTGTCCGTGATGGGGGGCAGCATCTCCTTTGCCACCTCGTTGCCCTCGTCGTTCGTGGTGTCTACACGTGCACGCTTGGCTCCTGTCATAATGATGACGGCTTTCACTGAAATTCGAGGGGCTGTTGTTTGTTTTGGAATTGACCTGTCCGTCATCATGTCAGCAGTAGGTTTCGGAACAGAAACTCAACGATTATTATTTAAAAAAAAAAGAGAGCCCACTTTCAAACCCATGAGCCTGAACCCCATCCTCAGGCCAAATTACGACAAACAGTACGCCTGTGGTACAAACAATGCAATTGTTGATGTATGCGGATTTGGCAAAACTTCACAAGATTGTCGGCTGAATTCTATGGGCTCCGACATGTCGGCGACTGGAACGGCCTTCCGGTGCGCTTCGATTAACCCTGGATCTTTTGACGGGGATGCAAGTTGGAAGGACAATCGGTCGAAAACGCTCACCACGGATTGTGGCACAACGGGTCTGTTGACAGGGCTTTGTTTGTCGGGCGAGAACCAGGATTGTAACATCGACAACATTGCGCAGCACACCGTCGGTATGTGTCGTCCGGTCGTAGACAACGCCTTCCGCACGGATGGCCAGCCTTCTTGGGACAACGTCATATACAACGATCCAAGATTCGGTGTTAAGAACGTAGCGGGTACTGGAGCAGTGTCCTGTAAAGCTGGGTACAGCGGCACAGCTGTATGTAACGGGGCAGGTGATTTCGACGACTGCCACAAATACGGCGACGTGCCTGGAAGCGTAGCACAGTCGTCGTACACGTTCATGAAGTGTGGAAGGCTGAGAGACCCACAGGAGACTATCGTCACTTCGTTGGCGACCAACATTCAGTAGACAAAGGTCAAAGAAAAGCGGTTTATTCTTTTCACATTTTGGCGTGGCTTTGTGTCTCGTCATTCCCCCCGTCACCACTCGTCACAACAGATGCCACTCAGTTGATACAACCGCTCTGTGGTCGTCACCGCTCTGAGAATACCCACCCAAAGGAATCGGTAGTGAGCATCGACACCGCTGCCCTCCAAGGCAGCAGCGCAGGCTCGGCGGAGCGTTTTGTCTCGCCTCAGCCGACACGAGCAGCGACTGTACTGTGCTCCAAGCACTGCGACCACCGCCTCTGGTACGGAGGAGGACGGCAGTCTCAACGCGACGTGGCAAGCGCGTCGGGAATCGGCGGCCCACCTCAGCGCGTGCCAGCATCCCATCTGCAGGTTGATGTCGACAAAGTCGGTGCCAAAGTAGTTGGCGAACGGCCGGTTGGTCCTGGCGACCATGTCGAGCACGTCGGGCTGCTCACCAAGGATTTCCGACAGCAGGCAGTACACGTACGCCGTGCAGTTGCGATACAAGGCGTTGTAGTAGCTAAAGTGAGGGTCCACTCTGCTACGAGCCAGATCCACAACGGAGAGGTCTGTGCTGCCCACCAGGATTGTCTGCACCGGGTTGCGATAGTCGTGCCACTCCAGCATGGTGGGACTCTCGTCAGCTACCATGTGCACCAGCTCCGTGCCTTTCCGCCCGAGTTGCAATCTCAAGTGCATAGCTACTTGGGTCGGACACCACCAGATGCGATACAGATTCACGTACAAATCGACGCCGGACATTGCCCTCTCAGTGCAAAGTGTTCTTCAAAATGTTGCTAGAAAAATACAATTTTCTCTACAACAACAAAATAAATTTTCATTTTCGTCCAAGCATTTACCACATTGTTGCAGATGATTACCCTGTCTCTACCAACACCACGGTCGCTTACAGTACCCGCGGTATGCGTTCAGACCCAGCTGCACCTCTGCGGCCGATACGATCTGCTCCGCACCCACAAGGAAATCGCACACGCCCTGCGAATCACCCCAGCAAACAGGACAGCAAAACGACAAGCAACCGGCGTCGTGGACAGGCCACAATTCCAGGCGAGCCAACACGTACATGTCATTGTCTGTCTGTGCCCACAGCAACGGTCCGCGTCGCATAAACTTCCCTGTGAGGTGAACGCGATCCACAAGGGTGAGCACACGGAAGCCATCCGGTTCGGAGACCGACAGGTCAGAAAACTGTCGCAGCAGGTTGGTGCAGACGCGGCGAAAGGTTCTCTGCATCATATTGCGAGTGGCGCACAAGGAGTCTGCGTCGGATGTGCACATCTCCGGGACCGCGATACGCTCGGGTGCGGTCGTCAAGATCGTCGTGCTTGCCACGTGCCACGGGACAAGCGAGAGGCGAGCGCTTATCCTCTCCAGCAACCGTTCGATCATGCTGGTGTTCTGCCCGTTACCCACTGCTCCGGCAGAATGAGCGATCCCTCTCGAAATGTACTGCACATCCTGCGCACAATTACGGATTAATGTGGGCATGTCCATGTCGCCATCCCCATCCATGCAAATCACCGTGTCGGTATCCACACTGTTGCTGCTGCAAGGCGACTGGACAGCAGGCCGCCCCTCGGGTGCATCGGTGTCGCTAGTACAGGAGGTTGCTTTCCGAGTGCAGTCGATCGTCAGCTTGCCCACCGGTGGCTTGGGGGACTTGTCCTGTGTCGCGCTCACGGAAGAGTTGACCGTCACCCAGTGGCTGTCGTCGGCCTCCATTTTACCTCTGGGGTCAAGGTTTTTGTGTCTGGTCGTGTCTCTGAAAGCATCTGATTGGGTACAAATCCAGGTAAACTTCATTGGCGCCTGCCCTTGCCCTTGGAGGTGGCCCTGGCCTTGCGCTGCCGTTGATTGCGACTGTCGGCCTTGTCGGCCTTGTCCTTCCGTTCTTGTTCTTTTTGTAGCCGTGTAGATCGACGTTGGTCTTTTTCTACTGCCTTCTCCTCCACAACTACTTTCTTCCACTGCGCTTTATATTTCTGCATGAGCGAGTCAATTTCCGTCTCTTTTTCTTCCAACTCTGCTTCAATGTCAACTACCTTTTCGCTCGCAGTATCCTTGCCTTCAGGGGTCTTGCGCACGTGGACAACCCGCTCGGCGGCTGCTAGAGCGGTCTCTATCCGCTTAGCTTGATATTCGGCCGTGTCAATTTTTTCGCTTGTTGTCTCGGCTAGTGCCAAGGCTTTGTTCAACCTGCGCTGTGGGATACGGGTGCACCGTCCACTGTTGTAGTGTTTGCAAGTCTCTTTTTCGGTCTTGCAGTCCTTTGTTCCAAGTCGGCTGCAGGGTCCGATTTCTCGCCATCGGACCATATCTTTTTGTCCACGCTTACTATAAAAACCATGTGCTACGAATCGTTTCCCGTTTCGACCATCGTAGACTTTGTCGGCGATTGCATTTCTAGCGGGACTGTGGGGGGTTTGCGGGGGGCGTTTCATTGGCATTTTAATAGTAATACTTTTTTTTTTTTCATGACACCCACCATCAACAGCATGCGGTTACAACCGTTATCGCATGAAGGTCATAACTTGGTAAAACATTTGAAAAAGTGAGTGCTGTGAAAAAAATGTAATTTAATTTTTTCATTTATTTTAGAAAGTTCCCTCATGGTCATTATGCAATCTTTATGTCCCCCCTTTCGCTCAGCAGCCACTAGCACATTGCGTACCCAATGACCCCGCAGGCGATGCGCGCGCCTGCATTGCCTGTCAGCAGACTTTCGCGGTCTCCGCCGCGACCTAAGTCATCTCCGTCTTGGTGGATGACAACCGACCTGCCGATGATGTTGTATTTCGTGTTTCGCAACTGAATCGTATTGTCCGTAAACGTTTCGTAGACATGCCCAGATTGGTCAGCTAGGATATTGCCGAGATCCCCAGCGTGTCGTTGCTTGCCATTGCGACCGCCGTGTACTTTTCTGTCGGGATTAAAATGGTCGCACAATGAATCGCAGCCATGGCGCAGGTCTCCAGCCTGGTGGATGTGAAAAGCATGCTTGCCAGGTGGCAAGCCATGCACGTCCACGACGACTCGGACCGTATACTTGTTGCCGACGTAGCGCGTGGATTGTCGTTGGAGCTCTTCGAACGTCACGATGCCACGAATGTTCGCTTGGCCTTGGACCACAGCGACAGCCTTGATGCGCGCTGCCATAAGACAAGTTTCTGTAAAAGGTCATTGACAAAAAAATCAAAAAGGCGCGTGGTTTATTCGCATTTTTTTCAGCTAGTCCAACATGTATGGATTCCTTCCGTGTTTAGAATCGAGGCAATCACACACCCACTCAGCCCAAAGCTCGTTTGAGCGTCGTCGCTCTGCCAAAGTTCGCTGGCAAGCGCGCTTCCACCCGCGCAGCAACGTCACCATGCCGTGCACGTGTCCGATGACAATGGCTCTCCAAAGGAGCACAAGACTCTCTGATTGACCACACATCCAAATCACACCAAAAGAACCCAACTTTTTTTGCAATAGTTTTTACCTGAACCCCTCGGGTTCGTGTATTTGATGACCGAGCCGAATACTCATCGCTAAAAGTTTATTATTATTGTTTCTTACAATTTGGTTTGATCAGATCGACGGCAAATATTGCCAGTTCAACTGTTGGCAGATGCCCTGGTAGATGGCGTCCTGTCGCATCAGCTTGTCTTTCCCCTTCAGCAACGAGAGGAACGGCAGGATCTCATCGAATCCGCACAACTCGGCCACCTTGTGGAGCAAGTACTTGTACGACAAAAAGTTCTTGCGGGCCGCAGGAGCCACCTTAGAGAAGGGTTCCTGAATGGCGATAAACATGAGGCGCAGCTGCTCTTCGATCTCGGGAGTGAAGCGGATGGGTGGGACGCCGGTGATCCTGGAGTAGATCTGCGGGATGTGGTCGTAGCACTTGCGCAGTTTAAGCTTTTTGAGAACTTCTCGAAGAATTTTGGGGGTGACGTCTTCCGGTTTGGTGATGCCGCGGGTGTACAGCTCCTCCAGCACCTTGTCCAAGACGTCCTGCTTGACCTCGGTGTTCTCGATGGCCTGAAGCTGGGCTACGGCGAGCTTCCAGTGGTTGGCGCGACGGTAGCTGTATTGCTGCGAAAAGTCGATCTCCTCACCGTAGGCCATCGAGTTGGTCGTGGAGTCGATGTAGGAGCTGACGCAGCCGCACTGTGTGCACACCATCAGTGCGCGGTGGGGTACCAGCTTCATTGCGATGTTGCACTGTGAGCAGTAGTCTTCGCTGTCGAGGTCCATCGTCGGGGCCCTGTCCGCCGGTTCGCAGTCGTCTTCGGACTCGTCCTCGTCGTCCGAAACGACCCGCTTGCGTTTTGACGCCTCCTTTGGTGGCGGTCGGGTCGTTGCTTCGACCAGGGTGCCGTAGGGATTGCACTTTTTGGAGATTTCTTGTTCGGGGCTCGGTTCGATTGCCTTCGCGCGACTACGTGTGCAGCGAGGTTTCGTGACGCAGGACATTTTGCACTCGGGTTGAGACGAATCGGGGGCTGAGACGTTGGCATTGCGGACGCCGACGGGCGGCTGCGTGGTCTGTTGCACTCGCTTGAGGCGCGCTTCGAGACTGTTTCTCCTGCGCTGCATCCATCGTTTGCCCGCGACAAGCTTGAGCTCTGCCTGGATCTCCTTCAACGTCATAGTGGTCGGACAAGCCGTGTGCGGTTGTCCGCGCATGGCTGATGGGCAATAGTCTACTAGGATGGGTAGAAAAAAACGCACAGTTTTCAGAACCCTTGGCGTTTTCGGAACAGCTACATTACCAGCACAGAGTCTCGTGGGTCGAAGTTTTCGTGCCAGACGAGCCAGTTGCTCCACATCAGGAACACTCCGTGGAGGAGAAAGTTGAGAAGAGTGACAAAGTAGTAGGTCAGGTACGGGCTGACGTCATCAAACTCTAGCCCGTAACGCATCTCCAACACGAGCGTGAGGTGGCCACAAATGAGGTGGTTGAGCACGTGTCGGCGCCAAGCGGGAGGCACGTGGCCGAAGAAACGGTCGGTGTTTCTGAGGACTGCGTTGTAGCTGGCCAAAGACGCCATCGTCTCGACCACGTAGGTCGACACTGTGACGTTGAGCGTGCTGCTCTTGGCAACCCGCCAGCCACCCCACTCCCCGATGCGGAACGTGGACAGCACGAACAAGATCACGCTCAGGGGCGTGGCCCCGAGAATCGCGTCCCGGGCCCAGTAGCGCAGCCAGCCGCAGCAGCGGCCGGCTGGCGCGGTATGCAGCCGGACATGGTCTTGCAACTGTTTGGGAGGCGGCGTCTCGAGCGGGTTCTGACCCAGCCAGATCTCTCCGAGCACGACCATGTGCTTGCATTCGACTGGCAGCCCCTGTAGCTCGTTACGGTCCAGACGTAGCGTCTGTCGTACGAACAGGTCTTTGAATGCTCGAGGCAGCTTGCGCAGCGCGTTACGTTGCAGCTCCAGGTTGCCCTCGAGGGCAAAGGCGCCGAACGTGGACGGCAGTTTGGTGAGCTGGTTGTGGGAGAGCAGCAATGAGTCGCGGAGACGCAAGTTGCCCAGGCTGCGCGGGACCCGCTGCAGCTGGTTGTGTGAGAGGTCCAGCGTCTGGCCTACCTGGATCCGACCAAAGTCGGACGGCAGTCGCAACAGGCTATTGTGGTGCAGCCTCAGTGTGCCCCTCACCACCATCCCCGCGATCCCCGGCGGCAGCTCGGTGAGCTGGTTTTGGGACAAATCCAAGTCACCGTGCACACACAGGTTGCCGATATTTGTGGGGAGGGCTACTAGGCCGCGATTGGACAAATCAATGGAGCCGTCGATCTCGAGGCACCCGAACCAAGCAGGCAGCGCCTCGTTCTCCAACGAAGCGGCAAGCATCCGTAGGGCCTCGCCACTTGTGACCCGCCATCGCCCGTCGGGTGCCTCGATCTCCCAATGGTCACCGGGCAGGTCCTCCGCCGCCGCCCGAGCACCCAGTCGGTTGAGCGACATGTGCAAACGGGTCACCAGCACCCGTATGACGATTCGGTCCGCCTCTCGAGGCTCGTAGATAGCCTGCAAGACATCTCGGGCGATTTCCCCGGACACGTCCGCTTCCCGCGCCACAGCAAGCGCCTGGTGTGTAGTCCATTCGGTGCTCGCGGCAGGCGGTTCCGGTGTCGGTGGCTTTGTTGGTGGCTTTGTCGGCCCAGGTGTCGGTGACTCTAGTGGCTGCGGCTTCGCCTCGCTGGCAGAAAGTGTGTCATCGTCCGTTTGCTGCTGGTCGCCCGAATAGTCCGAATTGTCCGAGTCGACACGCACCTCCCCCAATGGGACGGCGATCGACGCCTCTGCCTTGCGACGGGCGCGCTTGCGACGGGCGTGCGTGCGCTTCGCACGACCCATACGCACTTACTTTAGAAGGTAGTTCTCAAAAAACTGAATCACCGGTTGTGGTGTTTTGAGAAAAACTATGAAAAAAAGAGAGAGAAAAATGAAAATAGCCCAACATCATCATGAGAGAGAAAGTCAATAAAATTGTGAATTTTGAGCGGAGTGGAATTCGGTTTTTGGCAAAAACGGAGGTATGACGGACTTTTTCAAATATGTTTGAAGTTTCGTCGACTTTGTATTATCCGAACTTGCTACCTCTCAAGTGGATTTCTCATTATCCGAGTTCAGAATTATGAAGTCTGCCGAGCTGTGGGTTAGGGTTATGTTAGCTTCGCGTCGTCGAAATTTTCGACCAACAAGGCTGCGATGTCTTGGCACTTTGACGAAACAATGTTGAAAAAACAAGCTTCACGTTGCAGCATCCTTTGAGATGCCGGCATCAAAGCCATTGCAGCATTTGTTGCACTGGTGTACAAATATTCTGCCCCAAAGTTAAACCCCGTGCCAGCCTCTTTGTTCAGCCAGATGCGCTGCTGTCGAGGGACCAACATGTCCTTATGTGGAATGGTATTTGGGAACCTTTGCAGACCATGTGCACGAATACCCTTGCTTTCCTGGAAAGCATAATCGCAAACCCAAGCGAAACAATCGTTATCTTGCATTATCTGCTTCACCTTAGATTTTTGTGATTTACACATAAAACCTTGCAAAATTGATCGAGTGTCTGGCACATTCGGATCACAGCTCTCAAAACTAGTCGTGACGAAGCCAGTCTCAACGAGGAGCAGCAGTGGCTTTAGGTCTGTGAGAATGAGCCCCTCTGTCGTGAACGAAACCCATGGATTGGGTGGTGCATCTTCCTCTTCACTTGCAAGGACTTTATCGTCGTTCAACAGCTTAGTCATATCTTCCGTCAAGTGAGTGAATGTGTCATGTTCTCCCCATTCGTATTCCTTGGAACTTCGCGGGAATCCCCAATCATCGCCTTGATCATACTTTTCTGAATCAAAAATTAAATCGTAACCTGAATTTTTGTCGCGTAACTCTCTCTTTCGTGACTTTGATTTTGATTTTGATTTTGATTTTGCTTTTGATTTTGATTTTGATTTTGATTTTGATTTTGATTTTGATTTTGATTTTGATTTTGATTTTGATTTTGATTTTGATTTTGATTTTGATTTTGATTTTGATTTTGCGGGTGACTTTGTTCTTGTCTTTGCGGGTGACTTTGTTCTTGTCTTTGCGGGTGACTTTGTTCTTGTCTTTGCGGGTGACTTTGTTCTTGTCTTTGCGGGTGACTTTGTTCTTGTCTTTGCGGGTGACCTTGTTCTTGTCTTTGCGGGTGACCTTGTTCTTGTCTTTGCGGGTGACCTTGTTCTTGTCTTTGAGGGTGACTTTGTTCTTGGCATTTTTTCCACTTGAGTTATTAGAGAGAAAAAAGCATACCTCTTCGACCAAGTGCCGTGCATATAGAAAGTGTGCTTTGATCATTGCCTTCGAATCATCCTACACACAGATATCCTCCACGCAGTTGCCGCTGGCACAATCTTTTCCTTCCACACACGCCGCGAACATAGCAGCCTTACGCCTCGCCTTCCTTTTCGACAAGCACCGGTTCTGCTCACAGTAACCGCTCTCGCAGTCGGTGGGCTCGTCGCAGTGTTCGTTGTGCCGTTTTTTGCGGGGAGGCGGCGCCTTCCTGGCTGAAGACTTTGCCGCTTTCCGATCGTCCGCTACAGTGCCCGTGTCAAGGCAGATGCCTTCCTTGCAGATCAGGTTGCCCTCACAATCTTCTTTGTAGTGACAAGGGTGCCCCCATTCGGCCGCCTTCTTGGGTTGGGGAGGGGTAGGGGGCAGCTTGCTTTCGAGACTGTTGACCTTACTCTCGATCCCCCGACGCCACCCCCATTCCGGAGTGTCCACCATGCGCACGCGGACTCGGTAGTCCTCGTCTTCGTCACTGTCGTCCTCGAGCGACCACTGCTCCCAGTACGGCAGTCGGCGCCGGGTGCTGTTCAACAGCGTCTGCAGTCGGAGCTGGTGTTCGAAGTCGAGCAGGGTGTCGTGCTTTTGGGCCCGCTGAACCATGGTCATGAGGTGGCGCAGTTTGGGGCGAGGTAGCTGATCAGAGCGGAGGAGCTTCAACAACTGACTGTATTGCGCGTCCTCTTGGACCAGCAGTAACAGTTGCCGCACCTTTTTCTTCATGGTAATGCGCTTCGGGTAGCTTACGTCGTCCTCGAGCCTCTCCTTCTCGTATTTCAGACGGCTGAGCTCGACCTGCTCGTCGCGTATTTCCCTCGCCAACCGCCTACTCTCGAAATAGTCTCTGTGCGCATCGTCTCTGTACCAGACCATCTTTGTGTAGAGTTTGAAAAAGACTCTAGATTATTTTTTACTGAATTCCTTTTTTAATGCCTCCATTCTGAAACCAACATGCAGCGATGTGTCGTGCCGGACGAATGGCAGCGAATGTTCGACACGGCGGAGGCCGCCGTGTCGGCAGCATCGGTTTTAAAGGGGTGTCACGGCGCCACCCTGATCGTAGCAACGACGCCGGAAGGTTTGGCTATTCGTGTGCTGTGTCTGGGCGACGTGCACGGACCAACACACCCATACCACCCACCGAACTGGCTCAGCAGCCGCAGTTGCAACGAGACAACAAACTTACAGCTCATGCAGGCTCTGGTGGCCAGCTGCACCCGGCTGCGCAGACCTCTGACCGTCATGCTCGAGGAGCAGCACTTTCGTTCGGCGGACAAGAGCGGTGATTCGGTGGATCTCATGGATAGCATCCACCGTCGTTCCGGTCTCGTCGTGGTCCGTAATCAGCTTCGCGGTTGCTTGACCGGGGGTGTGTGTGTGTTGGGGTGTCGCGACGTGCGGGTGGAAGCTGTGGATGCCCGTCTTTTTGACCGCTCTCTGTACGGCAACCTGTTTCGCAAAAAGTTCCTAGGGTCCTGTCGGGAGACCCTGCCAAGTGCGGCCGAGCGGTGGTACCGTTTCTTTGTCACACCCTCGCTGTCGGAATCGGCAGCCGGAAGGTGGATGTGGACCGAGTTCGCCCAGATGGGTTTCGACTCTTCTGAGGTCAGCTTCTCGAAGTACCGGCGGCGGTATGTGGAACACTGGCTGCCGCTGCTGGTCAGCGAGACCGGCAAGGTGGGTGAGCGCGCAGCTATGCGGCTGCGGGAAATGCTCATAAGCGCTCACCTGAGTCAATTCAGGTGTGAGTTGGACGAAGAGGGTGACGTGCTGTGGGTCAGCATACAGTCAATCATCATGGACTACTACACTTTGCTTCGAATAATGCTCAACTCGGGCGCTCCCTGCGTGCTGCAGGCTGGAACAGCCCACACCATCGTGGTGACGCTTGTGTTGATGTTGCTGGCGAAGGGCGAGCGGCACCCTGCGTCCCGGCGGTGCAGAAGCTGGTGCGACCGGGCCTACCGGGACTTGGCACATCGAGTGTTTGAGGACGACCGCTTCGAGGTCAACCTGACCGAAGCGGCGGGCGTGGCTGTGCTACGTCGCGGGTCGCTCATTACTGGTGGCTGCGCGACTTTTGGGGATTTGGTACGAATGTTATGTGACGACTCTGAAGAAAAGGGAAATAAAATTCTATAAAAATTCCCAACAAAATACGGGTATTAATGTGTTGGTATTAAATACGGGTATTCATGTATTGTGAAAATGTGTTGGTATTAATTTCAAGGACATTGATATAACACATTGTCCATGCACGCGGTGTATCTCTTGACCGTATGCACGATTGTCGCCGCCAACGCGGCGGAGAAGGAAGAGAGTACCAGCTTTGCTTCTAGCATCGTCGCAGACGTTGGCCCACTAATGATCGCAGTGGGAGCCGGAGCGCTTTTGTTCATCGGTTTCTGTGTCTTTGTATCAGTCATGCGGTATCGACAAGGTGACGGTAGCGATGAATTAATCGGACCCGTATCGGTGACAGAAATTTGAGAGAATGCAAAAAAACTACATCATGTTAGTGAGATTTTTTTCCATTACCCACAGTAAACACGCAAAAGTGATTATGCTGTCCAACAAACACGCAGACGCACTCAAGAGCAACGCTCTGTCGATGGCCCTGCTCGTGCCCCAGACCGTCCAAGGCCTCACTGGCCAGGAGTTGAGTCTAAGAGGCAGTGTAGAAGCCACCAAACTGCAGCTGATCGAGTCCCTCTGCCGGCAATGTCGGGACGAGCAAGCTGTCGCAACACGCGACCAACAGGCTGTCCAGCAAGGCGTTTCGTCTTGGCAGAGGGTCAAAAATGCCTGTGCCTCCGGGCAAGCCACCATTGGATCTCTCCGTAACAACATGCCATCGACAACGATGCAGGGGACGAACGCAAGGATCAGCGCAGCTGCTTCCGGAGCCTACAGCGGTATCGTGTCCATTCCGAGCAAGTTACGCAGTCAAGCGGAGTACGATGTCCAATTGACCAAGGAGCTTTTCGTGGACGCCAAGAACTGGGTCACAAACAAGAAGAGTAGCAGCAGCGACAAGCATTCCACGGCTCGCGTGATGTTCGATCAGCAGGTTGCGTTGGCCACCGGAGAGGAAACCGAGTGTGGCTCCGATGTTTTATCAGAGTGTGGCTCCGACGTGTACGACGACTTGACTTCATCGCTGATGCAATAAAGTAGGGCGAGGATGATCAAACAAATGCGCATCCTAACGCCTTGTTCATGACGATGTACATGGGTTGTAGGATCAGGCTATAACAATATTCCATTTTCTCGTGAAAGTGCACGACGACGAGAGTCAGAACCAACCAAGCGAACAATTTGCGCGGACACACGCGCGGCTTGTTGACCCCTTTTGACATAATGAAGCCTGGTTTGAAGACTAGCAATACACAAAGCACAGATAATATGGTCACTACAGTGATTGCCACATTCACCGGTACGGCCCAAGGCAAATTCGCCCCCGGCTTGCCGAGCAAGCCCGATGGGCTTGCGACTTGCTGCAAATTGATTCCGAACCGGCTGGGTTTCTCGGTCAAATCGAAGCGCCCCCCATCATCGTCACTCATCACGCTTATTTACAAAAAGCTCTACATATTTTTTCTCCAGTTTTTCTCTCTGCCATTATTATATTAAGCGATGAGAATAATGAGAACAATGAGAACATTTATCTTGTGCAGCTGTCTTGTCGCCGCCGCACTGGTTTCGCCATCATGCTACGATCGACTTTTGCAAGAGTCCGGGTGCAATCGAGTGTCCGACCAGCCGGCTTGTTTGAAGACCGCCGGCTGGGTGCACACGACACGCGGTTATCAACCATCGACACACCGTTGCAGCGAGCTTGTCCCTCGCGTATCGAATCTTATGTCGAACCAAGATGTGTCCGCTGCGCTCCACCATCATCATTCAGCTGAAGACGAGGAGGAGTCGAGGTTGCTCGAGATACATGAAAGGTGGATCCTGTGAATCAAACTGCCGAGACAAAGAAAAAATCTTCTTTTTTCAGTTTTATTCTCAAATAATTAGCACTCGCTGATGGCCCCCAAACACATTCTTTTTGACTTGACTTTTGTGGGACCTGACGCTGCCCAGCTGACAGCTTTGTGGCAAGCCAAACACAGCGTCCGTAAATTGTCTAACCCACACTGGCCGCCACCAGCGGCCACAGGTTGAATGTGATCCACATCAAAAACGGCACTACAGAACTTGCTTCGCCATATCTTCCGTTTCAGAGGAACTGAATAAGTCTGTCTTCTAGCATTCTGTTGTTGTTCGTTGCCCTCAGCGAGGATGGCCTTGCCGATTGTCGTAGTTCGCACGCCGCAGCCAGCACAGACGCCACGATCCCGCTCCCATATACTCTTTCGCATGTACTGGTTGTTGCTCCGAATGAGATACTCATGCACACAAGAATCGTTACAAAAAGTACGTCGTGGTGGCTGTACGGTAGCGTGGCACCACCGACAAATGCCTTCACAATGGCCTGTATCATATTTCAGTCTTCTCGCATTATCATTGATTGCCGCCCCGGGTGACACCTGCCCGCGACGTCGACGCCTCCTTAAAATTTTCATACTACCAACTTGTATGTTCGTAGGAAAGTCTTTTTATTTGTGCACGCTGTTGGCAACTCGGGACCGATTTTGCTCATTTTGCGGATTTACATGCACAAAATGGATGATCTAGAAATATTCTTATGAACAAATATGAAAAAACATGTCTTTTTAACAAATTGCTTAAATAATCAACAAGAACTTTCTTGCATAACTACATCACGCCACTCTTCACCAGCTATTACTTCCTCTGCCTCCTTGAAACGGAATTCATAATCTCCCGTTTTGCGTCGTTTCCCCCGGCAGACTCCGGAAATGTGCCCGTTGTGCAAACCCAATTCGCGGGCAGCAGCATTAGCGCTATCGTAAGGAGTCCACACATTGTCGCCAACTTTCCGGCCCAACACAGGCTTGGACTGGCGGGCTGCGCTGCTCTCTCGTTGTGGGTTGGTGGCATAAGAGTGCTTGATTTGTTCACTTTTCGTAAACCAACGTAGATTTTCCACGCTATTGTTGCTCGGGTTGTTGTCGATGTGGTCTACAGTGTGTTCGGAGGTCACCGGTGGTCCCCGAAACGCGCGACATATCAATGCATGCAATCCGTAGTGCGATTTCATGATCATGACCTTCACATACCCATTTGATGCTACTTTCGGGAGAGTCACTACTCCCTGAGTAGACCGAAACCTTCCCATACTGGAGATAAAATAATAATTTTCATGGAAATAAAATATGAAAAAGATACGCCGTTATTTTAACAATCTTTTAGGTTTGTTTTATTGTTTTGCTTGGTCGTTGTTCAAGAAATGATCATTTGAGCATTTTGTTCGACAGTGCAATTGTTTTGTTGGGGAGTGTCTTGGTCAAATTGCAATCTGGGAGCAATATGCAGCGCAGTTCTGCAAACACACCGGATTCAGCAAGCTACTAGGGGTGGGTGTGTATACATTTCTTGTAAAGTTAACTTGCACGCGTAAGGCAGCGGCGTTTGAACGACGGTATCGCCGGTGTCGCAATTCGAACACCATCCTTTTGGATAAATGTCACAGATTGGACTGGCCAAAAGGCCACACTTTGTACACACTGAACCAACAAAAGGGTCGCTTTTCTCGAAGAGACATTCCCTACAAAACACAGCACGCTCAGCTGCCTCGACGATTGGTTTCGTGTAACCTAATATTCGCGGCTGCTCCGTGTGCCGAAAACGCATCTCTTTCCATCTCTCCGATTCGCAGACCGCCCTCTCTAGACCTCCCCTCCATTGGTTGCCTAGTTAGCGGTTGAACCGGTCCACGGCTTCTCGCATGGATTTTTTCTTCAACTGTGTGCTTGAGGCGCTGGTAGTATGTGGGGCCAAAGAAGATCTGCGCTTCCATTCGTTTCCCAGACAGGCCGCAATTCATGTACGTATTGCAATATTTGTCGTAACCGCGATCCTCCATTGACTGGGCGACTTGCTCTACCGATAAATCCCGAAAAGGAGTACCGTCTCCCAATTCTCCAGCGAGCACCACCTCTGATCCGAGTAGAGTCTCGAAAAGATGTCCTATAGTCATCCGCGATGGAATTGCATGTGGATTGACGATAATATCTGGCGTTAGACCATCGTCGGTAAACGGCATATCTTTTCGATTGTACAGCATTCCTATGACGCCTTTTTGTCCGTGTCGACTCGAAAACTTGTCGCCGATCACGGGCACCCGGAGCTTTTGACTGCGCACACGCATAAACTCCTGAGTCTCCTGATTCTTGGCGTGGATGACGCGATCGATCTTGCCGTCCTCGTACGCTCGTACCTGCACGCTTTGGTCACGTACAACCTTGACCTTTCCGTCTGCTCCGGTGTCGGTGGTGGTGACCGTCTTGCCGATAATGACATCTCCGGGTCCGAGGTAGGCGCCGACTCGAGCTGCTCCGGTGGCCGGATCCAGGTGCTCGTACGATGCAGCCTTTAGGCGGGTACATTTGACGGCGTCAGGTACCTCAAAGCGCTCAATGTCCGTACCGTTGGAACATGTCTCCTGTTTGGAGGTTCTGTAGCACATCGAGTGAAACATGCCAGCCTCAATGGACGATTGACACATAATAAGTGAATCCTCTTGGTTGAAGCCGCTGTGGCACATGATGGCCACCATCACATTCTGTCCGGCGGGCAGATTGCCACAGTTTGTAAAGTTCTCCGTCCAGGTCGACACGAGCGGACGTTGGGGTGCACACAGCACGTGCATCATGGCATCCATCCGCTGCAGATAGTTGGTTGCTGGTATGCCGAGGGCCTGCTTGCCCATCGCGGATTGGTAGGTGTTCCGAGGAGCTTGATTGTGGTTGGAGAAGGGTATGAGTGACGCACAAAGCCCGTTGATTATGGTCGAATGTAATTCGACGTGTGTGAACGGCTGCCCTTGCCTGCGAGCCGTCACAGCGAGCGGGTGGTCATCCACAACCTCGGGGTATGTCTCGGCCACTCGCAGGGTGGACTCTTCGTCTTTGTCGATATACTCTACGACGCCCTTGGCCAAAAGCTCTGACCATAAATGCGCATAACATTGAATCGCACCTGAGTACTTGCTGACGGCCCTGCGCAGATCGCCCAGCCGGGATGCGACCACCACGGGACGCAACAGCGCGCCGGAATCCGTATGCACGCGGACGACAGACTGCCAAGGGTTGTCGAGCATCGCGATGCTGCTATCAAAAGGCACCTCCTCGGTGCGTCGCATTGTGCGCAGTCGCTGCACAAGATATTCGGCCTCGGAGCGGCCGTCACAGTGGCCAAGGATGACACCGTTCACCGTTACCTGCACAGCTGACATTTTCCAGGTCTTGTCTCGAAGGTACTCTAGCCCGCGAACGACAGGGTCCCCAGTGGCCGGCAAAAGAATGTTTTTGACAATGTGTATTATCAGGGATGTTTTGGTACCTATACGAGTGCGAGTCTCATTGGCGAGGTTCTTTACCAACCCACAAGCAATGCCTTCGGGGGTTTCCGTGGCACAGACAATTCCCCACGCACTGCTGCAGAGCTGACGTGGTTTGGGGTTACGTCCCTCCTTGTGGAGGGGGTTGTTCAGACGACGAGCGTGGGCAGTGGCCGAGGTGCCGCTGAGCTGGGAGAGTGCCTGGGTGATACCCACCTGCCCGATGGCGGTACCCTGACCACCCGCCGCCTTGGGGGTGCCCCAATTGCCGGTGCCGAAAGCGAGCTTGAATCCGGCTGATATCCGCTTGTGGTTGACGAAGCGAGAGTCGACCAAGTCCACAAACTTTCCAATCGTCACGGCCTTTTGGATTTGTGCCTGTAGACTCTTCAGGAAGGATCGGTACAGTTGCCGAAACAGATGCGCCATGAGCGGCCCGGCACAGTCCAATCGTTTATTACAGTAGTGGTCCCGGTTGTCATACGGAAGCAGGCCAAGTAACACGCCGATCAGCTTGGAGAGCATGTGTCCCAGGTACACGCGCTTTCCGAACTTGGTGTCCGCAGAGTTGTCCACTCCCATATGAGGCAAGGTTTCGCTGCAGCAAATGTAGTTGACGTATTTGTCGCGTTTCTCCTGGTCGACCTCGTGCGTACCGCGGCGGCCCACCGCGTCCAGTACTTCCGCCTTGGTGGTTGCCCGTCCTTTGGCTTCCATGCTGTGGGCCAGGGCAGTGATCAGGGCTAGCATCGCGGCCTTTGGGCTGTCACGGCGAAGTTCGTGAGATGCCAGATCACCCACGGCTATGCGAATGATCTCATCTGCACCGCCCTCGTGCGGGTCCCACTCGAGTAGCATGAGAAGCCAGGGGAGACTGACCGGGCACTCGAGGTAGGGCAAGACGGCCACGAGTTCGGGCGGCTGCCCGTCCTTGGCTTCGATCAGGTGCAGCACCAGCGTAGAAGTGGATCGTAGCTTGGATTCGTGACTCGAACGGACTTCGCAACACACCAAACTCTTACCGAAACCGCTTCCCACGCTGCTCGCGCTTTTCCGCGGGGCGAATACGAAGGGAAAATTGGTGCGCAGGCGCTCCTGTGAGATGACTACCTTCTCTTGGCCGTTAATGATAAAGTAACCGCCATCATCGTATGGACATTCGCCCCTCAAATCTCCCCGCTTGCGAAGTGGGTCGATGCAAGACCCGATCATGACTGGCAGCCGGCAGAGCAACATGTGTGTATATGTTTTCTTCTCCACAAGTTCGGCTGCCTCTCCAATCAATTGACTGTCCTCTATCGGCACATGCAGCGTGCGCTGCTCAATCGTTACAAACACCGACGACGCGTAGGTCGCCCCTCGGAGCCGCGTCTCGCCGGGCCGGATCTGATTGATAAAGCCAGAGGCCTCCGTCATGGATGGTGGCTGGATCGTGATGTCCTCGAAAACAAACTCCAGACGCTTTTGGTATTTTGAGTCCAAGTCCATGGGATACGCAGCGACGAGCACGGAGTTCTCTCTGACGATGTTTGGTAGCACACGTTCGACCAAGTTGTCGTACGATTCTAGTTGGTGGTTGACGAGACTGAACTTCTCCCGAAAAGCTCGGAGCACAGTCTTTATCATTCCTTCGTCTGGCACGTCTTGAAGCTGTGGCATTGGTTCGCATAAAGAAAAAACAAGGATCCCTAGTGGGGCCATTGGCGAAACGGAATGTTTCGGACAAGTGTTGGTCACTGGGGAAAATTTATGACCAGAAATCAAACAAATAGCCATTTCCTAAGGGTTGAGGCTTGTGGCTACACAAAGCAAGCGTTGCCTCATTTTGCATTCTTACTGTGTCTTCTTCTTTGTCAAACAATCGAAAAGGTGCCCACCGCGGGGCTCGAACCCACGACCACACGGTTAAAAGCCGTGCGCTCTGCCATCTGAGCTAGACGGGCCTGTGTGCAACAGAGACTCTGTTGGTCCGTCTACACAAAATGAAAAGATAAACTAGTGAAAATAAAATGAGATCTGTCTCACATTTAAAACGTATTAAATGGTTGTATTCGTCTTGCCGCCAGCTTTTGCCCTAGCTCTCCAATCAAGCCCCGCGTCGCAAGACCTGCAACACTCTCGACCCATGGCGGTAAAAATACTTCATCCGACGTGCCAATCTTCGGATGCTCTGAAGCTCGGCATTCAACAGTGGTAATTGCGGATAGATGTCGAGTGCCAACAAGTCCGAGATGAACTTGAACAGCTGACTGGTTGTGAGTAGCACCGGACACAGCTTGTGCAGATTCTCTTGCACGTACTGTCGTAGATCGAGTTTGGACTGACACAAAACCTCTGTTAAAACACACGCGCTGCGTGAGACTTTCAATCGAAGCTGGTGCGGCAAGGGGTCTAGAATGGGAAAATCGACACGCCTGCAGAGCTTCCATACTTGCGCGAATACGTGCCAATACTCTAGGAATTCGCGTCGAAGGGCGAGCATTTGGTAGTATCCACTCTTGTACACCCGCAACACTGTCGCCTGCGTGGTGGTCGTCCCGCATGCACCGTGTACCTGACGCATGCAGGTAAACCATTGTGGCCAAGACTGTTCGTTCGGCAGCGGCTGCACAAGTACGTGGACGAGTCTCGCCACCTCCAGGTGGTTGGCGGTAGCGGGGGAACAGGGACAACTTATCGAATAGCCGCTGGCACCAGGCTCTTGCATCTGCACCCACCTTCGGCAGAAAAAGGAAGCCCAGACGTACTCAGAGGCTCGGACACGAGCACGCCACGTGCGACTGACAGCTGCCAGCAAGCACAGCTGCCAGACAGACAACGCGGATAAGAAATAAAGTTCCAGCTCTTCCGGAAGACACAAGGGATTCATTCATTTTCATGCTAGTATAGAAAAAACCGTTTTTTTTTCGACCAAGGGTTGGTACAAGGGTTGGTACAAGGGTTGGTACAAGGGTTGGTACAAGGGTTGGTACAAGGGTTGGTACAAGGGTTGGTACAAGGGTCTAGCATATATAGCAGCAGGGGGACCGAAACCTAACCATCCACGAGGTCGCGACATGATGATGGAGGGAGACGGACCCCAGCACGCGTTCCATAACATCTCTGAAGGCACAGAGAGCAGCATAGCGGTGGAGTGCGTTGTCCTGCCTGGACCGAGAGACAGGACACTGGGAAGCACGCTTGGGACCGAAGCATACGTGATGCTGCAGAAATTGGCCACGGCAAGCAAGTGGGTGGACGACGGAAAGTGTAGCTACCTTGTGTTACTGAATGCCACACGCCCCGATCACCAGTTGCCCAAAGTGAAAGGGACGCAGACGTTTGCGAGCGTCTTTTGCGAACTGGGGTGTCCACAAGAGTGCATTGCCAAAGCGACGGATCGCCGCTCGCACTTCACCGAGGAGGAGAAACTTGCCCTCATAGAGCTCTCGCAGCGCGCACGTGCTGCGGTCTACACTGTAAAGGACAGAGCCAAGTGGGCACCACAACAGGTCGGCCCGACCTCTGTGTTCTGCTGGCCGCCTTGGCCGTGGCACATGCTGCACGGCAAGACAGTCGAGAATCGGATGGCTGGATTCAAGACAGTGTGTACGCTGTTGGCGAAAGGATGTTCAATCACTGCCAACGGAGAGTGCAAATATGGTTTGTGCCCACTGGATGTCTCCGTGTCGTGTTCGTGGGTGACAGAGACGCGCAAGCGAGATCCTGCGTTCTCAAAGAAACGCAAGAGGGAACCAACCTCTGAATAACTCATAGATATACACTAAAAAACTGTTAAAGTTCATAAAGGCCCCACACACAACAAGAATATGATGCCTTTGTGTGTGTGTTGAAAAAAAATGTATTTTTCTCTCGCTGTTTGTGACGAACTACGAAGATGCCTCACTTCACCGTCTCCTTGTCCGGTTCCAGTCTCGGAGACTGCCGTACTGTGCTGGAGTTTATGCAAGCGTCGGGGATGTCTGGCGACGTGACGCGCAACCAGAGCGTCGATCGCTCTGGAAAGATCGAACCAGGCTGTCGCATGTTCTTCGTGGGCGGTGGTATCAATCAGGTGCGCCAGTTGTTTGACGCTCTGCAACTTCGACACCCGGAGCTCGAGTGTGCGCACGTGCGAGCCAAGCATGACGAAATGGAAGGGTGCATATACAACGTGTGCCACTCGGACAAGCATAATCAGTGTCCACACTATATAAGGAGATGCAGTGACTCGAAAGCCGGAAAGGATGATTGAAATCAGTTGAGGGGAATTGCGTTGCAGGAGCACTCCTGATCGCCGTCCGAGACTATCACACAAAGAGTGTGGTCGGAAGCATCGATGACGTTTTTCGGCACTCGTATTGTCACAGTGAACAGACTCTGCCGGTAGCAGTCTTTGACGGGGCCGTGGGATACAGGCTTGTCCGTCGTCAGCGCGGTTCCGTTCAGACTGACACAGACGCTCGGGTCGCGGTCCGAGCTGGATTGAAACATGACCACGGCGGTACGAAAGTCGTGATACAGGTCTGTTTCGACGGGCATGTAGTCGAGCCTTTGGCTAAGCAGCCGCGGCTTGATCGTAGGTTTCTTGTCGGTCCCAGTGATACACTGTAGCCCAGCTGGACAAACGACGCCGCTCGCCTTCCACGCACCCGCGATCGGACTACGTGCACACCCTATGCCCACGTAGGATGCCATTTCGGTAGAGGACCGTTGCATCTCTTCCGTCGATACTTCTTTTACAATTTCCAACTATTTTTCTTCACGGCTTGAATCAAAACATTATACTGGCTTACAGTTAAAATATCATGCTGTCCGACGCTGTCTCTCCGGACTTGACTACCAAGCATGTTTCTCGGTGGGTCGTCACAGGAGTTTGGTTTGCGTTCAGTGCCTACCTGTGGCTGCTGCACACGTTTGCCAATGCCTTTGATTCGAACTCGGACCGGGCGCTGTGCACCGCCTCGACCATTCAGTGCACGAATGGTGAGGACTTTGCGACATTGACCGGGAGCAGCATCGGGTGCGGTTGCGGTCAGGGTATTTTCGGTCAGAGTGCCTGTCCCGTGGGCAAGTACGGTTACACTGTTGCCGGCTACGCGGCTACCTCTCCGGCGACCAGCTGGTTCGGCATCCTCGCTATCCTTCTGTTGACACTGACCATGCAAACCTACTACACAAGCATCCCCGTCGATTCCTCGAAGACGACCCAGCTACTGACGAAAGCATCCAGGCTGGCCTTGACTGTCTTCCTGGTAACCTTTGCGTTCGCTTCGCCTGGTAACTTCTGCGCCTTTTCCGATTTCCACGAGGTCACCTGGGTGATGATGGGGACCGCTGGCGGGCTCTACGCGCTTCTGATGGTTGTAGTGCATGTCAGGCACTTTCAGGAACACACAATCCACAAGGTGCTGTCTGTGCTGAACCTGGTGGCGTGTTTGGCATACGCAGGAATGCTGCTCTTCGGATTCCTGTACGATTCGGGGTCGCACGGCCTGGAGCTGCTGCCGTGGCTGCTGGAGTCCGTCGCTCTCACATCGCTGATGGCAATCGGTCCCACAAAAGTGTGGTACATGCACTATCAGCAACTGCAGGCTGCAAACATTCAACTCCAAAGTCGACTTTGATTTGCTACATGTACATACACATGGGTGGGTCAATATTATTTTTTTATCAAGTCTCCAGTAAAGCCAGTCAAGAATGGGAGCAAAAGGCTCACGCATGGAAGAACCAGTGTTCCTCAAATCAGGCACAAGCACCCTCGACATAAGTGCACAAGGCGCGCTTGCTAACTTTATGGTGTGTTCGCACAAGGAAGCCAATATCGGCAATGCAGTGAAACCCTCCTCGCTCAAGTTTCTGAATCACGACACATGGGAGTTTAGTCGACTTACCGACGAGCAGTGGCAGCGGTGCCGCCAGTTCGTACAGAAGCACCCAGCAGTGTCGCCAGATGGTGAGGAGCCACCGCACGACTACGACGCCCCCATCCCAGGGCCCGTCCTCCCCCCGGGCGTAACCCCGGAGGATTACGAGGATTACAAGATTCCGTTCGACGAGACCCCGAAGATTCCGTCGTTTGACGAGCACGACGACTTGATTCCGTTTATCTTTAATCCACAAATTGCTGTCGACTACCGAGATCAAGTCAAGGAGTGCACTGCAGACAAGCGCATCTTGATGCTCTCACTGGTAGTCTCTCCAAGCAATCTGATCAAATGGATCGACTCGCAGGACTCCGATGAGGCGTCAAAGCGGGTGGTCAAGCTGACTGAAAAGAATGTAAAAATCAACGGCCACAAATTCAGATCGTTCACCCGTCTGACGTGCCAACCTAACAATGGCATGCTCGGCATTGGAGGCAAATCTGCGGAGTGCGGCTTCCATCGAGCACTGATGCAACTGGAGAGTGAGGGCGACATGTATTTTGGCATCACCGTGGATAACGCGATCATGGTCAACGGAAAGACGGGTGACGTCCACGAGGGACCGTTGTCGGCAAGCGATCACAACCGCGCGGCCGCTATTTTCGAAGACGGAGTCCGTGGTGACTGCGGTGCCGTTGACGCTCTGCGAACATTCTGTGAGGAAAATCTCACCGAGGCTTCTCTCAAGAGCCTCGGTGAGAGCAGCGAGTCGGATCGTTTCGTCGTCTTGCTGGCTGCGGGTACCAAGGGCAAGCCAAAGATCACTGTGCAACTGCAGAGCTCCCTCAAGAGGAAAACAATTGACAAGATCAACAAGTCCAAGCAAAAGGTGCCAACAGATACCCACAATGCCCGCAAGATGTGTGATAAGCGTGGTAGTCTGCTGAAGCACGCCCAGGAAGTGTACTTGGCCATTGGCAACTTCGACCAGGGTATGAAGACGGAATGCATTTCGGTGCACCGTTACGAGTAGACAACCTGGTCGTTCCAATCTACCACCAGCCACAAGCGGACACACAACTCAAGATTATTTTTCTATTTTATAAAAAAACACTTTTATTTTTCACACTTGGGATTTGTCCATGTGTGCAAACAGCGACACACGAATCTGTGAACAAAAGTACACCACAAGGGTAAAAAAATGTTTCTGGCCAATCCACAAGCAATGCACAGTCTTTGCAGCTAGCGCAACATCAGAAAAAAAAAGTCCGGCAGGTCTCAAGAAAGAAGACATCTGCCATGCAAGACATTGTGCGATCCACTCTGACCGACAATTCAGTGTTTAGACAAATCCGAACAGTGCTGCCCTTGACGTGGCAGCACCGACAACTACCGATGATTGTGGCCATGGGTGAGTTTTCCGAGCCAAGCCGGTCGCGCAGCATGCCGGACGAGGCGGGCGACGACAAAGGCCAGTTCGCGACAGAGCAAGCATATGTCGCTTCGAACCAACCGAATCCCATCCTGGCCAGCGTGGTGCGCTCAGGCATCCCATACGACCAAGCGACCGTGAATCCCGACATTTACAGCTCGTCCTGGTCCCTTCGAGATTTCCAGATCGTACCAGGCAAACCGGATGTCAAGGACCAGCAGCTGTCCGGGTACTGTTGGGTGTATGCCACGGCTTGCATGGTAGAGCAATTTCTGAACACCGAGTACAAGCCATCGCACTCTCAAGAGGTGTCGATCGCTTATTGGCAATACTGGGACGTGCTCGAAAAGACAAACTACTTTTTAGAGGTGCTCATCCGAACTGCCGAGACGCACGACCTACACAGTCGTCTGATGTACACTGTGTTGGACCTGTACCCCAATGACGGTGGCCAGTACACATTTGCACAGAACCTGATCGAGAAGTACGGGTTCATGTTCAAGAGCAGCTATAGTCGCAGCCCGGCGGCAAACGTGACGCGGGGCCTCAACAACAAGCTCCGTTACTTGGTCAAGAGCTCCATTCTGGAAATTCGGGAGCGTGCAGTGCAGCAGGGGGCGGACGCCGCCCGTGAGCTGAAACAGAAGTTAATGGATCAAGTTATTCGCGTACTGAACTCTCACATGCCGCCACCCCCTAAGCAGACGCCAAAGGAGCTCGAGCTTTCCAAAGTCGTAAAAGAGTATACCAACAGGTTCGTGTCTGTGCTACACGACGGCCGCGATCGCACTTCAGCCGCCAACATTCTGCAAGTGGACTGCCTCGGCAACGTGCTGGGCGCTCCGCCCGCGTCGTTTGTTCGCTGTGCCGACGTCGAGGACATGGTGGAGTTGGCCCGGCTTCAGCTGAGAGAGTCAAAGCGGCCGATCTGGGCAGGCAGCACTTGGAGCACTGACATCTTCCGTCGGTGGGATTCGTTGGATACCAACCACTATTTGAATGACCCAGAACCGGAAAAAAGTATGAATAAAATTTCTCGGATTTTCGATCTCGGCTTGGACTTGGGAGAACATGCGACTTGCCTGGTCGGCAGCAAGCTGGGTGCCGACGGGAAGTTGTCTGAGCTGCTGGTTCAAAATTCGCACGGACAAGCTGATCTGCCTCCGGGACATGGCCACCTTCGCATGCACGTAGACTGGTTCAGGCAATACATAAACATTATCGTGATAGACAAGGCCATCTTGCAAAAGTTTGCTGGTGGCAAGCTGCTGCCTGCGAAGCCTGAGGTGATGGTTCTGGAGTGCTGGGATCGCATCGGCACGCTGGCCTAGAGCATACGTGTAATGCGGGCTCCAATGGTCGGCAAAAAATGTAGTGTCAAACGACGTGGGAAAAATTAGAGTGTTGCCTGTGTTGGAAAGTCGACAAATACATTTATTTATCAATGCATTATTTTATCAATTTTATTTCTGCGTTACAAAATTGTTGGACATGAACTCGTAACACTTTTTGTAGCCCGACCATGGTCCCAGACTCGGCGTTGTGGCTCATCCGGCAGCCGTGCTCACGGACAACGTCGAGCACACGGCTTTTGTAAAAGCACGATGCATTGTTGTTGCCACTTTCGTGTTTGGCCCGTTTTGTTACCGGAGGGGTAGCTTGGCTTGCTGCGGATCGCTTGACAGGCGAACAAGTTTGGCTTTTTGCGCAAGTCGAAACAGCAGTCTGTCTGGACAAATCTGGAGGTGGCATAAACATGGCGACGCACGGCGGCAGTTGGGCAGACATGCTGCTTGGAATCGCGTTGTCAAAGATTCAGCCATCTCAGCCAATGGCTTCATTTTCGGAAACGGTTGGTACACGTCGAAAGCACAACGATAAAAGGTCCAAACAAAGTTACGTGGAAAAAGCGAATATTTCTTAGCCAATGTGTAAGCGACAATAGAAAATCAATGATAAAATTTCTGGTGTTGAATAAATAATCTTTTGAATTTCTAACTTTTTCAAGATTTTTATTTCAACGATCAGTTTTCAAATTGGATCACATTGGTCATTTTGGTACGGTGTCTCCCAGATTGTCCACGATTTTGAAGCCGTGTTGCTTTAAACATTTTTCGCGTTTCCGCCGGAGGCCCGTGAGCACGCCAGAAGCGACGGAGTCGATGTAGTCAAGCACAAGCGGAGGCTGCTTGTCAGCATGCTGCCTTAGGATGCGGCCCACTGATTGAGTGATATCACCTTTCGGGGTAGCAAGCACCAGCGTGTCCAAACGTGCTCTGTCGAGCCCTTCGGCTGCCAGGCTAAACGTACTCAAGACGACGATCGCGCTCAGGGCATCGTCTCGCTCGGAGGCTTTCGTCGAGCCTATGATTACCCTTGCGCCACCATGTGGGTCGTCGAGAAGACACGGAATTTGCAGGCTCATGAGCTGCGTCTGGATATCTTTGAGCAAGGCAGTTCGGTCGGCCAGAACGATGACATACCGCGGTCGGCACAAGACTGCCGCGATGTCCTCGACGATACTGTGTGTTCGCATCTTGTCCTTAGAAAGGTCGGTAATCAATTTGCTAAAATTCACTGTATGCTTACCATAAAGTGTCTTTTCTCGCACGTCGGGGGAGCAGCAAATTTCTTTTACGCAGGCGAACGCTTGACTCGAGGGCTCGCGCTGAACCTGAAAGGCAACGTCACCGAGAGCCGCGTACAGCAAGCCAGTCATGCCATCCCTCCGGTCGGGGGTAGCCGTCAACCCCAACGTGAAACGCGCTGACACACTCTTGACGGCCGAAAAAAAGGTCGCGGCGGGCACGCGATGCGCCTCGTCGACAATTAGCAAATTGAATCCGCTGAGCATATGCTTGTACTCGCAGCCGCGTTGATACACGGATTGCAGCATGCCGATTACGATGTCCATGGACTGGTCTGCCTCCATCCGGTCACCCCGCAGGATTCCGATTTTTGCGGATGGCAAAAACTGCGCGATTCGTTCCTCCCACTGAGTGAGCAACACGCTCTTATGCACTAGGATCAAGGCGCGCCCTTGCACTCGACTGACTATGTCGAGTGCAACTGTCGTCTTACCGTAACCACAAGGCAGCACGAGGACTGCACCACCTTGGCTTCGCAGCTGACTCACCACCTTGTCTGATGCTTCGGGCTGTTGCTGCTCTACTCGGAGGATACCGTTGAACTTGGGCGCCGGTCGGGGCGTGGTATCAAAGTCCTCGACTGCCCAACCCGCAGCCGGTGGTCCAAATGTGCTGAAACCGTAGGCGCGTGGCACGACCAACTCGTCCCCTTCGACGATGGCAGCCACTACGGGCTCGCATTCCTGGTCTATCCCCATGCTGCTGTTTTTCGGTGCAAAGGTCATCTTGTCGATGTGACGCTGAATTTCGCTATCTGTCATGTGCGCGGTCGGGACACGATAGGTTCCTTCGCTGAGCCTTGTGTTGGCTAATGTTTGGGAGGGGCTGGGTTCTAGACGAGTGACGTAAGAGTCCATGACGTGGATCAGATTTCACTCATACTTGCGTAGATTCACCTGGTGCCTTAGTCGGATCTGTTTCGGACCTAATCCTGTAGCTAGACCCCATTCTTCTTTCTTACAAGGTAGATGGCCATATTGATAGCGGCGAAGCCCATAATCATACTGGATGCAATGATCATAACCTGTTGTGCGTTCATGTCCTTCGCGAAAAACATTGCCAGCAACAGCACAGGTGCTGACACGAGCACCCCGATACCAGCTCCTTCCTTGATGTACTCGATGAGAGGATGCTTATCCATATCGAATTTCATTTTATGCAGGGCGATAGCCCCAAGTGCAAAGGCACCGGCTCCGGAGATCATGGAGATGGCGAGGCTCTTACCGCTGATTTGACTTGTCTTCTTGTTCAAGTAGACCAGTTCGACCAATACGAATCCTACAGTCGAGGCCAATGCACCGACGAGTGCACCGTTTGTTATGTTTGCGAAAAGTTTAGTCCCCTGTCCGGACGGAATTTGGCCACGCAAAAACTTGGCAGTAGGGTTAGCCATAATACCGTGGACGTGGTTTAAGAATGCAATGAGAAAAAAAATATACAACAAAGCGGGACGTCTCCGGGAAATCTCACACCGGTGGATTATGATTCGTCTGCGGCACTGAGATGGCAAATGTCGGCCCCCTCCAGCCCATGACATTTCTGTACAACCAACTCCGGGGAAGTATCTCGACCACCAGGTGCTGAGGCCGACAGGGGTTGGGCAAGAGCACGTCCCCCGTGGCTCTCAACTCAGAGGACGGGTCTCTGTCAAGGTTGAGAAGACTCGGTTGCGAGTGACAGCGGTATGGTTCGCAAGTGCATACGGGGGTAAGGCGCACTTGCCACTTGTCACCTGACGGCAGCGACATGTCGTCGAGCGCGCCAAAGTGCAAGGTGATGGTGACAAGTCGTCTGGTCGGTTGAGAGTCTATCTTCGTCACCTGGAGCCTCACCGCCAAATCGCCCTCGCTCGCGAAAGCGAGCACATTAGGGCTGAGCACTGAAGCCGTACAAGGGCGTTCAGTCTTGACCGTCAACATGGTGGGGTGGGTTTCAAGAGACTCCTGCTAATATTATTTTGTGGTCAAAGCAGGCACCTGGGAAGGTGTGGCGACAGCGTACGGTTGTTGTGTGTAGTAGACGCAATGGTGCGGTGAACCGATGAAGCGTAGCCACAAATAGTGCACCAACCCTGATGCGAGCTGGTAACCCACCACGGCCATGGTGAACAACTCAAGAAAGACGGCAAGTGACTGAACGCGGCGGTCAATTAGGTTTTCGCATTCCGTAACGTTCTCATGCCATAGGCTACTACTGACGCCACTAAGACGCCCACAGACGTCTGCCGGAGGGTCTCCCTCCCAACAGCCTAGCATGCGCGGGCCGTACATGATGAGGTACTTGAGCACTCGCGTGTGCAGCCACGTCGCACCGACGAGCCCGTTCTCGGAGGACATGTTGACAAGATTATTCATGAAAATAATCTAACTTGTTCAATTGGAAAGGGAACAAAAAACTGGTTGGTCAGTTGCGTCTGGTGTCCCTGACATCTCGGAAAATATGCAGTATGTCGTACAAACAGCACCGTCATGACACACAATCCGTCGTCACCGCCACACGTGAACATGATCATGACTCAGGAGTGTGGCAAGGTCGTACAAGGCTTGCACTATGCACTGCTCGAAGAGGAGCAGCGCCTCTCTGACTTGACGGGACTGTTGCTGGAGATGAAGGGCGCATCTGATGTGTTTCACCAGGAGGAAATAGACGTGGTGCTTTCCAGCATAGAGTCGTGCAAGAGCAAAATTAGCGAGATGGGACAGCAGATCAAGTCAAAGGTGGAATTGTATCAAACGAAGATCGAGACGCTCGAAAATGTGCTTGCAAAGCGACACGCACTGCTACGGCGCTTCGATCACGTTCTCGAAAAAGAAACTGCTGTGGCACAGACGTTGGTTCAGTTTCATTCGAAACTCGAACACCGCCTCAGTGAACTCGACGCGATGATGCATCAGCCCGAAATCTCATCAGAGACTGCATTGAACTGAAAAAACACCTTGGACATAAAAGGACACATGAAATATTTTTTTTATAAATGATGTCTACAACCAATCGATGACATCGCTGACCATCAACCCCGACAACGACAAGCTGCTCACAAATTTACTCATGGGTGTACTCATAACGCTGGGCATCACTTACGGCGAACGCGTGACCGAGCAGGGCCAGGCGACCAAGACTAACAAAATCATCAGTCTGGCTCTTTTCCTGGCGGGTTGGACAGGCTTCCTACTCCTCGACGCAAACAGAGACGTTGGCGACCTCGGCATGAGGCTCCCGGCAGGCATCTTGATTCCTTTCACCACCGTGCTGGGACAGATCATGGTGATGTACCGTCAGACGCTCATGGAAAAGACCTGGGGGTACGTGCTCATGCTTCTAGACTTATTGCTGTTCATTGCGGCGTGGGTGATCTTCGTGATCTACAAATCAGAGGATCATCAAGAGGACCTCGACATAGACGTATTCAAGTATAACATCATCGGTGTCATCATGTTGCTCAGTGGCACATTGTTCTACGTTGCGATGGACCCGTCACGGTTGGATCTCGGCGAGGCATTCCGCATTTTTGAGAACAGTGTTTATAACCCAAGTTTGCCCATGGTCGCCACCGGCTGGGCTTTCCTTGCCATCGGCAATAGCTTCGAGTAGACACAGGTGGGATCTGCTGACGGACGTTTGTCCCCATTATTATTATTATTATAGCCGCTTCTCTTGCATCCATCTCCGTTTAATCTGTTGATTGATGGGTACAATGTGCTAGGCAACCTAGCTTCTCGGAATCAAAATAAAATTCAATTTATTTGTTGAAGAACGAAATGAGAAGAACGAAATGAGAAAATAAAGTCCATTTTTTGTTGGAGAAATGAGAAAATAAAATAAGAAAATAAAATTCAATTTATTTGTTGAAGAACGAAACGAGAAGAACGAAATGAGAAAGTAAAGTCCATTTTTTGTTGGAGAAATGAGAAAATAAAATAAGAAAATAAAATTCAATTTATTTGTTGAAGAACGAAACGAGAAGAACGAAATGAGAAGAACGAAATGAGAAAAACGAAATGAGAAAAACGAAATGAGAAGAACGAAATGATATGATTTTGCAACAAAGAAAACCAAGAAAAAATAAAAAGGCTCTTACCTAAAAGGATGAGACCCAGTAAGAGCATATATCATAAACAGCTCGGAAGACCAGTGCAGATCAACAAGAAGACAAACATTGCGGATGTACTTTTGATCCTGCATCCAACCAGCCCTTGATTAGCAAGGCGTGTGGGGAGCATCGCCTCCTCACAGAAATAAGAATGAGTCTATGTCTATGCACTCGCGCATGTGGATGAAGGTATGCGAACACAAATCCGTCACTGCGGCATGCACATGCTGGAAAATGTGACGCGAGATGTCAGAAATGATATTTGTTTGTACTCTTTTTCTTTTTTTTTCAAAATTTTCTAGTTGCTCTTTCAATTGGTCTTTTCGGTGACACCATTTCCTGCCACATGTTTTATTTTCTCATTTCGTTTTTCTCTACCAAACATCTCCGAAAATGAATAAGCGACACCGCCAATTTTACACTGATATGAAGTAACAACGCATTCCGCATGACCCAACTACTCGAGGAGTTGCGGCCACAGAGCTGGGAAGCTTTTGTGGGGAACAAACTAGCAGTTTCCAAGGTCAAGTCCTGGTCGCCGCGCCGCGGCATTTTGGTCATCAGTGGCACTGAGGGTGTGGGCAAAAGCACGTTAGCTGTGCTGCGACTGCAGGCACTGGGCTGTGAACCCCTGATTTTGGACGCGTCGCAGACGATCAACTTTGCGACAGTAGAGCAGCACGTGCGATTGAGTCGTTTCGGCAAGCCACTGGATGGGAGTAGCCCAATCGGTTTGGTGTGGGAAGATGTCGAGGGTGGTTATGTAAAGCACAACGACATTAAAAGGCTGCACAACCAGTTTCCGTACTGTCCGATGATAGTGACCTGTCGTGACCTGACTTGTGAATCTGTGCGCAAGTTTGCCAAATCAATCGATATCCACAACCAGGTGACACTCTCCGCGGTGTGTCGACAGGAATTACATTCGGTACTTGCACGCGCGTGCAAACATCTCAGGGCAAAGTTGTCTCATGACCAAGTCATGCACATTCATAACGCAGCAAACGGTGACATTCGCAAGGCTCTGACGATGGTCGACCTCGAGTCGCGAGGCTCCCAGACCGTCACCAGCTGCTCCGACGGTCGCCGCACCCTCAGCCGCACCACGGAAGCTGATGCTCTGGCTGAATTGCTCGGAGTGGGCTCCTGTACGTCCAAGCACGATCGCACAACCACCCTGGAACTTGACAGCTTCAAATTGACCAATCGTATTTTTGATACTGGCATAGAGCTTTGCCATTCTCACGGACACAATGACAGCATCGACGGTTGGAGTCGCGTTTGCGACGATCTGGCGCTTGCCGATCTGTTCGAGCGTAGTAGCGCCCATCCCGAAGGGAACGTCCTCGTAGCCTCGACCGTTCCGGTACACAAGCAGATGTTGTGGAAACGCCGACCTTCGCAGCTCAAGGGCTCACAGTCGATACCCAGCATGATCAAGCTGTTGATGGATCAAGCTCCACGCAGACGCATACTGAATGCGTTCAAGCCAATGCACCCGTGTGACATGAACTTGACAATTCGTGCCATTCGAGGGACGCAAAATCCAACTGTGCTGTTGCAGACACTGCTGCAGCACGCCAGCCTCACGGCAACCGAAGTTGACAGAATTTTATCAATGTGTAATCTGTCAAAGACTGCTAGACACACATTCAAAACAGACCTGGCGGAGAAGACAACCCAAACTACTATGAAACGTCGCAAAATAAATTAAGATTTCATTTTTGATCAAACTAATCTATTTTTCAATTCCTTTTTCAGTTTTCTAGTTGGGTTGGACACTTGTTGGACATACATATCCAAAATGTGGAAAATAAATGTATATTTTTTTAAACATAAATATATTTACACATTCAACAATCTTCGTCATCGTCGTCATCGTCGTCGTCAGTAGCAATCTCGGGGTCATCGTCATCGTTCTGAACGTAATCTTTAAATTCGGCATCGGTAACATCAAGTAACAGTAATTTCCGCTCCGACGTGCCCCAATGTTCCTGTTCATAGAACACAGTCTTCGAACGCTGGCGTTTGCTGCGACGAAGACCGACAGATTCCCCGCCTTCTGCTGGGGCGGCATCGCCCACAAAGTTGGTCGCTTCTGACACCAATTCGACTACCTCATTTCCCGCGGTCCCCACCTCAGTCGAAGACGCAGCCACTTCCGCCATGCTGCTGCTATCGTCTAACGTACTGTCGTCTTCTTCGTCCTCGCTGGCAACATAGGAGTCACTCGACTGTGACATGTCATCATCGTCGTCAATGAAGCTCTCGTCGTAATCGGAGTCGTCCTGAACAGTTGCCATGACACCCACTGACCTGTTATTCAGCCTCACTAGCAAATTGGCAACATTTTTGCATCGTGTTTGCAAGTTAAACGCGCAAGGGAGTCGAAGGGACGCTGTTGCTTGGTGTAATTAGCCGTGGCAAGTTCGTTGGTATCACCGGCGGCAACGGTTGACGCTGTTGGAAAAGCTCGACATCTCTAAAGTCGTGTGTGCGATCTGCATGATGCGCAAACACCGCATCGGGACGCACTTCGGCACCAAACTGGTTCGGGTGCAGCCTCTGAGACAGCAGCGGGTCTCGGTTGTGTATAAACTTACCAGCCTTAGCTTTGGGTTCCACGGGAGGAGAAGCGTCCCAAGCCTTCCCGACGTCGCTATGGGCACAAGTGGCAACTACTGTGCCGAAATCCTCCAGCTTAGTTGCTGACATGTGAGCCGCCACTACCCCCTGGTGGGTCTCGTTGGCGGCCATCCCGATCGCTACCTCACCACCCGATCGAGACGCATCCGTCCTCTTTAGCATCGATACAGCTCCGGGTGTGGCTGCATCGTTATTGGAGTGCACGTGGTCGGGTAGATGGACCCTACTGGCTTGCATCACTTCCTCAGCGGTGCGGTCACACGATGGTCGTATTACTCCTATGTTGAGATTTTGCATGTCTGTCTTGAGATGGCGAGACAAAGGCAACAGATTCTCCGCCGCTGTAAGTACTCGCGAAGCACTTGAACGAGTCACATGCCCAGACCCAGCAGTTGTGGTACCATGGCGTACGGGTACCGATACCTCCTCGACCGTGCGGTCGTGCCCCCCGGTGCGTACGGTGCTGCAAGAATGACCATCGTGCTGCCCCGCTCGGTCACTTTGGCGCTCTATCCGCCGTCCAGCATGCGACGCCTTTGACTGTACAAGCTGGTATTCGGGCATCGTGCCACTGGTGACACGACTCAACCCTGCGGCCGTGAGAGGTATTTCCACTTTGCCATCTCGCTGCTGTGCCGCTGCCACGGTTCCTCCGAGTTCGGTGCGCCCACTGTTGAGCAAAGTGGCGGGTTGTTGTAGGCGCGCACTCGGCTGCCTGGATGGCTTGGCATGGACAAGCTGATGTGACGACGGGGCATCCATTGTTCCTGACACGCGGTGGTTCATGTTCTCCAAGTGCCGTTTGCTTTCCCGTTGAATCGGTGTCACGCTTGGTTTTTGTGTGGTGACTGCATCTGGAGCGGCACGAGCAGGTGCAGTCACCTCACTCCGATTGTTTCGTTTCAGAGCCTTCTGCACCCTGGCGCGCCGTTTTTCAGTACCCTCGGAATCCACACCAGACGGTGCGTTTTCAGGGACATTGGTGTACATGGCGTCGCTTGTCTGAGACAGACATCCACGCTGTGTCGGGGCGACGTAGTACAGCCTGTTTGTGTGAGGGGTTTGGTCTTGACAACCGGTGTACCCAACAGGGTAGCGATCCATTTCGGCAGGAGCCTGATCGCCGTCGCGATTGAAGAAAGTGTTCGCCCGTTCGTGGGAGGAAATCCGATCAATCACGTCCTTTGTGAACTCGGCCTCGCCCATCTGCACATTTCCTGCGTGGGGGTCGAAACTGACCTCTTTCTTTGGTCCTGTCTTGAGTTGCCGCCCTTCCAACATGTTTAACCGGGTGTTATCTTGGTTGATATGGAATTCTCCGTCGCTCGGAGGTGGGATGTCCATTTGCATTTCATACATGTTTCCCGTGACCGGATCGGCAAAGTGTCCTACAGTTTCTTTGCCTTCATCCTTTTCACCGTCCCACTCACTGCTTGCGAAGGCTTCATCGAGCTCTGTCCCGGCCATTCCGCAAAAAGGTTTTACTGTCGCAACTGGCGTTTGGTTCAGGATTTGTTGATGATGATACGCCTTATTGTTCGGATTGTCGACGCTCTTGCATTGTTCTATAAATGCATTTCGATCACGAATCATCAAACTCGTTGGCATCTCGACCTGTCCCCCAAACAACGCAGCCTGCGACAGCTGGGGCAGAGCCTTTTGTAAATCCTCGATCTTGTTCGGGTTGCCCTTCACCCGCCCCAGTGCATTTTGCGTGGCGGCCTGGTCTATCATCTCGTGCTCCGAAGGAGTGAATCGGGGCGATGGTCCTTTTGTGACAACCGACCGCACTGCCGGTGGCGAGTTGGCAGTGGCGACAGGGAGACCTGCTCGCGGCGGCGCATATCTGTCTGGGTTGTAAACCGACATCAACGCGTTCCCTTTATGAAAGGCACAAATATTTTTGTACACTCTCAAAATTCAATGCCTTCAACGAGGCCATCAACGACATTTTTGTTGCGGCCTTGTAAAGACTCGATGACAGACAAGCCGATCGCCGAAGACAAGTCAAACGCGACAACCGCAAGTACGAAAGCAGCAACTGAGCCTCGGGTCGACACAAAACCTGTTGATTCAAAGGCAAAGACTGCGAATGGTCTCAATAAGTGCAGCACATGATAATAAACAACTGCTGCTGCTGTGCGATCACTGAGATTCTCACGGGATGACGTTGCCCGACGAAAAGCGCAGCCGTCGGGCAACTGACAGACAGAAGCAAATCGCACCTTGACACCATGAGACAAACCCTAAAATATTGTTAAAAATGCTTATTTGTTTCATATTTTATTTCCATGAAAATATTGCTCTGGAATAATAATGCAATTATCAAAAATCCAACGCTTGCATTCTCTGCCAGAGATCTTCGCCATCATTCGGCCGTCCCTGATTACGCCTGCGTAAACACATTTGCAACACGCCCACAATTGTTGGATCTGACATACACAACGCGTCTTCTGGTATCGCTAGAGAATGGTTTGCTTCTAACCGCGGTAGAGAAAATTCCATGTTCATTGCCAATATGGCGCTATTGCAATTGATGTGACGATCGTGAAGAAAATCCGGAGACCCCAACAGTTTGCAGTGCTCGATGAAAATGGAAAAGTAGTGAAAATTGCAACTGCTGCCATTGGCAGAAAACAGATGACTACCTGTCAACAGGTAGTTACAAAGGCAGCCGAAACTCCACACGTCGCAACTGGTGCTAGGTAGTGGTTGTTGCCTTTGGCCTCTGTGGTCGTACGACAAGTTGATGATTTGCTCTGGACTCGAGACGGGATATGTCGTTCCACTTTCTCTGTATTTCATAGATGAGGTGCAGCTTGATCCCAAATCACAGATCCAAAAGCGGTGCTTTGTCATGAGAATGTTGTTGGGGCTGAGATCGCCGTGAATTCGACCGTGCGTGTGTATTACGCGTATACCGTCTGTCAAGTCGCGCATGAACGGAACAAACAGGCGTAGTCTTTCTGTCATGGGTACGGCTTTAGTCGCAAAAGATGTCAGTGACTCTCGAGCAGTCGCCATCGCGATTACCTGTATACCGTCTCCGGTTGTCAGCAACTCCATCGGAACAATTGTCCGATGGAAGATTGCCGTGCCATCCTGCTGGTAACATATTTCTTTGATTGCATCTACTTCTGATTGTGAAATTGACTCGCACATGTTTGAGATCCGCCCCTTCGCAATTTTGACACAAACAGACTCCAACTTGTTGCGAATGTGAATCACTGAACCGAATGATCCTTCTCCCACTACTGAGACGTGATTCGCACCGAAAGTTCTTTGCCATGACTCTGTCACTTCTCTCACGGTACGATTTGACAGTGGTGTATGATTGATCAATGCGAGCAACGTTGGAGTGACAACGGGAGGTGTCACGGGTGGCTTCGGTGGTGATGGCGGCGGTGGCTTCGGTGGTGATGCTGGCGGTGGCTTCGGGGGTGCTGGTGGCGGTGGCTTCCGGAGTGCTGGTGGTGGTGGCTTCGGGAGTGCTGGTGGCGGTGGCTTCGGGAGTGCTGGTGGCGGTGGCTTCGGGAGTGCTGGTGGCAGTGGCTTCGGGAGTGCTGGTGGCAGTGGCTTTGTAACCTTTGATCTTTTTCTTTTCTTCTTGTTGACTCCATCTAGAATACGTCGGATGGCATCCATCAGCGTGCAAAATCCGTCAACAGTGCAGAAGAAGCCAGTTAGCGCGACATGTTGTTTTAGACTCGGTTGCACGACTTCTCTCGCTGAGCAAGGTCCTTTTTGTACCAGCCAGTTGCTTCATTTTTGTACCAACGAACCGTTTTTTTGTACCAGCCAGTGTTTTATTTTTGTAGCAACGAACCGTTTTTTTTGTACCAGCCAGTTTTTTTCATTTTTGTACCAACACCTCTATGTTGGTCCAAACATCATCTTGTATGCTGGCCAGCCTCGGTTCATATTCGATTTTGACCAACATGCCTATCAAGAAGAAACGCAGTAGCAAGAAGCAGCCCACAGTCAAGCGCAGGCCAAGTGCGGCCTTGTTACTTAAGCACATCAACTCGAACAAAAGCCGTACCGAGCTCGGACTGGATGCGCTGAGCAAAGATGAGCTCACCCAGGTCCCCCGTCTGCGCAGTACGCAAGAAGTGATGACACTTGAGGAGATATTTATGTCAATCATCGAAGAGAAGACGACGTCCGCCACGTTTCAAAGAGACAGCGATCGCACAGACAGAGAATACGGCAGATTAGTCAATGCGATCGCTTCTCAAGAATTTGTCGGTAGGCTTGCCATGTACGAGGACCCTACAGTCTCATCCAAGCGATGGTGCCACGACGGAATGCACCGCATCAGAGCCATCATCAAGCTACTCTCTGGACAGATGCCGGTCGTCTTTTATGATGCGAAGTCGGAAGTGTTCACTGCAGAGTATTTTGCTGACGAAGCCAACGCTGTGATGGAGTTCATCTTGCGTATCAAGAACGACAAACCTAAGCGCTACAAAGAGTTGCAAGTGAATCTGCTCGAAAATGCTGAGATGTGCCCAGTCTGCGGTGACACAGAATTCGAGTACTCGAGAGGTAAGGTCAATGCTGAGGTCGTACCTGTTCAATTCCCCAACAAGTATGCCGATGTCGATACGGAACCTGACCCCGGTCATACTGCTGTGCTGGTCTGCTCACAATGTATCGGCGCCGTGATGGACACGTACAATGTGGAAATGGCCAATAGACATGACATCGTGCGTGAGTCTGAACCCGGCAAGATGATAACTTGCATGATGACGGATGACAAGCAAAAGCAACTGTTGGAGACGGAGGTCTACGTAGACGTCTACAAGATGACCCACGACCAGGCACGCCGTCATTTCCAAAATGGTAACGAATCGAAGGAAATCTCAAAGACAGCTGCAGCCACTCACGTGGTTTTTCACGACGAAATCTTTGAGCAATTTGCTGAGGTCTTCATGACCACGCACGTCGACATGTACACCAAACTCTATACGGACTCAACCTGTACCCAGCTCGCACCATTGGCCGATCAGGGCAAGACAACCGTCAATCTGGTGGAATACGTTACAGAGCGAATCGACAAGTGTGATAAAATGTCGGAGGATAAATCACTGCAGACGACTGTTGCCGACCCAGACAACCAGTCTGTCGCTAAGCGGCAGACTGGACCAGAGAGCTTGTCTCGTTTGATGATCGAGTTGACATGCCTCGTATTCATTCAAAAGGTAGTGCAGGACCAAGCCCCGAGCAATGGTGCTGTTGCACGGCCTGTTGTTGCCCCAGACACTTCGGACTCAGACTCTTCAGACTCGGAGGAGTCTTCTGACGAGGGAGAGGAGTCTGCCGAGGAAGAGGAGTCTGCAGAGGAAGAGGAGTCTGCAGAGGAAGAGGAGTCTGCAGAGGAAGAGGAGGAAGCATATGTGGACTTTTCTCAGCATCACTGTGACGTTTTTCCAAATACGATACCATACGCCAACTTCGACGATCTGACGTGGGCCAAGCGCGTACGGCTTCTGCCCCGAGGAGCAATGGACCCTATGCAAAAGAAGAGGTTTCAGCTTCTGCTGCAACTAACGTTCACCCTGGTGGAGCGCATGGTTCACCACAAGGCAATGCAGAAGAAGAAAGTCAAACCGCTTTTGTGTGGATTGATCCTTTTGGGGTTGCGATCTGACAAAAACAATGTCGTTTTTGATGCACTTGTCGGGGAAGCTACAAGTGCCGAACACTACAAGACTACCTGTGATGTCCTGGCTGAAGTCGTACGTAGAGGAACCCCCGGAGAGCGCTATGGTGGAAAAAGTATTAACCATCTCTACACGAATCTAGCACAAGAGTTTTGTCGCCACAGGACCTCCCGACGAACCAAGCCTAGTACAACCCAGGCCGCTGTTGCCGTTGCTCAGCCAAGTGATGCATCGCCCCCGCCACCTGGACAAAAAAGGCGCCGCATTTCACCAACAGCTGCAGGAGCACATGTGAATGCTACCGTGGTTCCGGACGCAGCATCTTCAGACGATGACGACGAAGTACAGGACGGTGTGCAGAACATCGTGGATGGTCTCAACCCCGTCGACGATACAGAAGACAGTGATTAGATATTCGAGCTTGGCATGTAAATCAAATATTTTACTTTTCTTTATTACAACAATGAGTGCGCTGAATATTAGCCTAATAACGCTGATTCTTTGTCTGCTGGTATTGGCTGTTTACTGCAATGTCTGTATGCGTCAACGAAATGTGGAATGTGACTCTACGGAGAGAACAATCGGAGGAGGTCTGGCTCCTGTGGAGGTAGCTAGTGGTGTCAATATGACACGAGGTGTATTTACATTTCGAGCGAGTGAGAATCCACCGACCAATATCATGATGACGGCCCAGTTCGTACCACAGGGGACCGGTGCATTGTCACCAATGACTGTCGACCTGGTGGAAGCTTTTCGCAAAAACATGGGAGTCTACACAGTGCGTCTGCCAAGCGACACAGAGTACGACGTCCGACTGGTGAATGGCAACTTGGCGAATCCACTTACCCTCAGAAACGTCACGACAGGATCGTATATCTTTAGCAACGACAATACAGTCACAAACGAGCAGACCGGCGTCAAATACTCGCTAAAATCATCTCGTAACGTGGTGACTACCACTGTGGACAATGAAAGACAAAAAACGCTCGCATTTACAGCAGCTTACAAGGGATGTCCTGCAACCGAACTATCTTTAAATAATTCAGAAACGACATTGACCGGTTCTATTGACCCTATTCCGTCTATTCGTAGCTTTATGCAATCCATGCTGCCTGTGGGAGGACCATAAACGACTACAGAAGTGGTGTCTCGTCACAAGCTTCCGACCTTGGTGCTTGTTTCGCACGTTCGCAAATTCTCTCGCGCAGCTCTACAGTCAACAGGGGCACAGCTAGTTCGCTGCCGCTGGCAAGAAAGTAGGATGGCAGTAGGCAGCTCAGACAATTCACTCTTGCTCGTAGCTTGTGGCATATCTCGGAAGGGTGGAGCGACATTTTGCACCTACTTTGTTTTGTGTTGTATCACATTTGCTCGGGTTTGCAATGTCGCGCGGTCTTTTTTGAGACAAAATGTCATTCATCCTCGTCTGACGAGGAGGAAACCCGTAACTCATTGTCGGATCCGAGGTCGTTGTCAGCACTCCCCACTAGCTGCTCTCGCTGCTCGGAGCCTTTTGTGATAGTTGTCACCGACTCAGCGGTGGGCAGGTCAGTGACAGCTTCGGTTGGCCTCGGATCGGGGCGCTCCGTCTTATCTCCCATGTAGATCCAGGTAGCCAGCAACAGGGTCAGGACGTGCGCAAACGGACTTGCCATGAATGCGCTGCACAAGTGCACTGCAAGCTGAAGGCCGTAAAATATGACGAATGCACACACGGTGCATTTTCCTATGGCGAAGAGATGGGTTGTCTCCATTCGACTACTGGATTGGAGGTTGTGAAGGAAAAAAAGGGAGTCAGGATTCATACAACTTCCCCAACGGTGCGTTCGGGCAAGGTGTCGTGCTGGGTCGGCCAGCACCTGTTCAGTCGCTTTTTCCACATGAAAGGCAAGGTCACTGGGATCATGATTACTGAGTAACTCAGCCACGCGACTGCGACCATGAAACGGTCATTGTGGTCGTCCTCGTTGGCTTGATACAGCATAACAGTGGCTATGGCTCCACTACAGACGTGGATGCTCACGAGTAAAGTAGTGAGAACGTAGCTGCACGGATAAGTGCACTTACCGTAAGTTGCAAACACAAAGTAAATATGATAACAAACGAGAATCGAGGCATGCACTGCCGCAATCAGGCGGTATCCTGCCTCAGTGATGGTTGTATTGTCCAACACGATGCTCCACAACACCAAAACGGTGCTGTTGTGCAAGACGTGTGCTGGGGTGATGCGCGATTTGTCACCACGGTAGAACAGAATCGCCGTGTCCACGAGTTGCACGAGGCGTGAGATACCAAACAGTTTCATCATGGTCTCTTGGTCACTGTTTACCGACCCTGGTAGCAAATTGACGGCATCGTGCATTCCCCACAGGTAGGTGGCGAGTATAAAGTATGCTACAGCTAAGACGAAATTGAACAGCGCGATCACGCGTTTGCCAACAGTCGTGCGATTCTGCTTGTAGTCGTCGAGGTAGCACATGCTCAAGAAAATCAACAAGACGTAACCTGCTCCAATGCTGGCCGCAGGAAGAGTGAACGGACTCGAACGAAAGTCGTGTTCGGTTTCCATCACAGATATGTGTGTTATGATCACTAGTTTTTATTTTTTCATTTTCTAAACCGTTTCAAGTATTTATTCTTTACATTTTCTAAACCGTTTTCACGCATTTATTCTTTCATCTTCTAAACCGTTGTTGCTCAAGTCATAGCCACGCCGATCAAGGCGACATCTACCAACGGAGGTTCTGCCTTGACAATGGTCTGTGAGGATTCGTCCCAGTCGTGCAACGCCCGTGATGCGTCGCTGACGATGACCTCGCGTTTGCTGTGGCTGCACCTCTCGTAACGCTTCGCCATCAGCACGTCTTCTCGGTCGCTCCAATACTTGCGGAACTCGGTAGCCGAGGTTGTGACCTTTCCATGTTGAAGGTAGCGCGACGACCAAGCAGGCCACTGGTCGTCTGTCAGCTTGTAGGTCGGATTGACGACACCGGGAGACCAAATTTCGATGTCCCAGGCGTGCTGGGAGGCCTCTTTGTGGCTTTTTATAGTGACCGCCCGGATAGAATTGGTCCCCTGGGTAAAGCAGAGAAAGGGAGACTGTGGTATCACACGCATTGGTCGACTGGGTGGCTCCTTCGTGCATGCGGCCAGCGCGAGCTCGAAGGCCTGTCGGCTGCGTGCACATGCGTCGGGTATGACTTGTAGCCTCAAGTCGAGTAACCAGTGACCTGCCTCTTCAGCAGAGGCAGTTGCGGTGCACACGCACTTGCAGCCCAGCGGCACCCCGTACGGGAAGACATAGTCTACGATGCTCATTGTACGCTTCTTCTTTGCGCTACTGTTGGGCGCACAATACTCCACACTCGCACGCTGGGTCACGTTCCACCACGTCCGCTGGGTCGCGACGGTGGTTCCGGGCAACCGAGGGAACAGCTTGTCCTTGTTTGTCAGACTGGATCTTGGTATGTTGTTGTTCGCCATGTTGAGCTGAAACTCCTGCGTTGTGAGAAGCCAGCCTGGTTCGACGACATGGTTTAGAATCCTCTCCAGCGTGTCCTTGGGGAGTCGCCCGAGGCTCTGCGAAGCTGAGGCCGTCGAGGCACAGCGCATTACGTACTCCACTTTTCCCCGCGTACGTGGTGGCAGTAGTGACAGCTGCTTGATCTGGCACCCGCGGGTGATGAGATGGCTGATTGTGGGGAACATGAATTCGCAAGCCTGCCATACGTCAATGGCTCGTGCGGTTACTGTAAGGTTGCGTTCGTAGTCCTCTTGGTATTCACACCTGCGGTCTTCTCTGTCTAAGGCGTCTAAGGCTGTACACAGCTGCCGATTCGCTCGGTCGCATATCAAAGAATGTTGCCACCCCGTACCGATGCCCAGATGGATCCGTGCATAGGCCCGACGTTCGCGCGTCGACAAGTTTGCCACGTTGGGCTTGCGTTGCAATCGGTGTGTTGCCTCCCGCATGAGAATTTCCAGGGAGCTGGCAGTGAGCACAGCACTCTCTAATTGGTTGAAGTGCGAATCGATGCTGTTGAGCTCCTCGCGATCCCCTCGAGTGAGTGCAGACAGGGCCTGCATTTTACGAGACACTGTGTAGGCCACCCGTTGGTCACAGGGAACATCGATGGTGACTATGCGGTAGACAGGCGGGTACGCTTCTCCGGTCCGATGGCTCCGGCCCATCTGCTGCACCAGAGCCTCGGACCCCCAAGGCAATTCCAACAGCAGATGCAGTCTGGGTCTCGATTCCTGTGCGGTCGCGTGAAGCGACAACCCGAAACCGCCCGCTGCGGACACGAGTGCTACCAGGCTCTCGCTGGATTGAAAGCGCGCTACGTCCTCTTGTACTTGCGACATCCCGCGCGCGCGCCTCGCAAAGTTTCCGTGGTCGTGCTCCATTCGTGAGGTGCGCCCGGTGATTTCGCTTACACCGCACAGTTTGCTGAGCTCGAGGTAGAGGATGTCCAATGCGTCCGGTGGCAGTGTGAATCCCTGCAACTGAGCATCAAGCGATTCGAAAGTCTTGGCACACTTGCTCACTCCCGATACGCCTGTCGATTGCAGCGAGATAATCACTGCGTATCCTTCGGCTATAGCCGTCTTCACATGGGGGATCACGAGCCGTGCCTTGAAACTCAGCAGCAACCTCAGGAAGAAGTTCTGTTTCATGCTGGTGTGGATGCCGGCACCCACAGACTCCTGGTGGGGTTTCTGGATATCCCACCACTTGCGGCAGCACGCGTCATATAGCCTCTGTTGTTCCGCTGTAATGTTGAGTTGAATCGGGGCGTGCTGCATACACACGACTTTGTTTCCGAACATAGCTTCCGTGCTGGAAAACGTTCGACTGATGTACAACCCTTTGCTTTTGAGATGCATGGCCACGAGTTCCAATGCGCCGATGTCAGCGTGCTTCAGTGCCTCGCGGCATCTTTGAAAGCTGGAGAATGGCGAGTCCACCTGTCCATACAACCCGAGACGCTGCATGTAAGCCAGGTTGTTGACATCCGAAGCGGCCGTCGCGGTCAAGTACAATACCGCACTTTGACTAGCCTGATGCTGCAACTGCACCACGGCCCGTTGGGTCGCGCTGTTTGTTGTCCGAGCCAAGTGGGCCTCGTCGAAGACGATGAGACTATCCGTGCTGTCATGTAGCCACTCGGTAATGGTGGCCAGCAGTGGAACGGGTCGGGACTTTGTGGGTAGCAGCTGCCGCAATGCCCCGTAGGTAGCGAAATACACCTCGATGGAGGGTCGCTGTTTCGCTGTTGTCTCTCGGTGCGACCGCTTGCGTCCGGTTTTGTTGCTGGAGAACCACTCGTAGGATGGCGCGGCTTGACCGCATTTGTCGTGCAACTCCCGCAGTGTGTCCTGGACACACTGCTCCAAGCCAGCACGACAGGATACCCACACCATTCGAAAACGTCTGGTGGGGCCCTCTGCGTCGACCGCGACGGGGCAGCTGCTCAGCATGCGATCGTAGGCCACTGCCATAGCGGTGCGAGTCTTGCCCACCCCGGTCGCGTCCCCCAAGAAAAAGCTTTTGCCCGGCGTGTAGTTTATCGCCCGTTTGATATAGCAAGCTGCTTCGTGTTGTGCTTCCGATAGAAAACCGCTGGTTGCCAACATCTGCATGTCAGGGTGCAGCAAAGCCTGTTGTGGCAGCTGTGGCAACTGCACCGCCGCCATGTTGCAGCTTTCGTACAGCTGAATGGGGTGTGGTGGGAAGTTGGACTGGCTTGCTTGCACTTCTGGCTTTTCTTGGCTTTGGTATTTCCATGTCGTTGCTGTCGACATCGGACAATTTGTTTAGTCGTCGAGACGCCTTTTCTGTATCACTTATATAAATCAGGGAAAGAGATTCTTTACGTACATTTCGGAAATGACCAAAAACAAAAAGCTATCGATTTCCCCGGAGAGCATACTGGAAAGTGCAAAGCAGTCGGGCGCTGGCCAGACCAAAGCCACCGAATCGGGCAAGAAGGCTGCCACGAGCGCATGCCACTACGGACAGAATTGCAACAAATACCTGCGGAATCTGCAACAAGCGGCCGCGCGAGCCCGCGAGGCCGACACTCTGGTGGGCGCCGACCTGCTCGGACTGTGGTCGAATGGCGTCCAGCGCTTCGCCTTTATCACGGAGAGCGCCGTCGAAGGTGGCCCCTTTAGCAAAGTCCTGCGCCCGAACAACAAGTCTATCCGGCAGAAAAACTGGCGCAAGCCCAACTCCCAGCAGGAGGTGGGCAACCTGGACCTGCTTCGCACCATGGCTCAAAACGCCAAGGAGCACAACAAGTGCTTGGACATCTTCCTGAACAAGCACCGGATGCGTCGGGGAGACGAGACCTACTTGTACGAGGTCAACAACCAGTGGGTCGGCAATAGCACCGACAGTAACCTGATGCAGCTGGGCGTGGAACTGCAGGGGTGCGTGGGTGCCACCAGGGGAGAAAGTGCAATCAGTGGTCCGAGAAGCCCGTGTCCGGTCGGGTGTAATGCCATCAGAGTTCACGAGATCGATGCCCGCATTCCCGACCAGTCGCTGCTGCGGCGACAACGAAAGATGCAAGTACCTACTTCCATGCTCACCGATCCTGAGAACAAAGATTTGGAAGCCATGTTAAATTTGTTCATTGCCTCAGAGGCGCCTGCTAACGAGGAGGACACTTGGAAAAAATACAGAATCTCCCTGTACGGAAACAACAAAGAACAGGACTTTACCGAGTATGTGAAATTTCGCAGAGACATTCGTACACGCCAGCGACGTCTGCTGGCCAAAAGAGAACGTCGATTGGAACGGGGCTCCAGGCTGAAGTTTGTCATCGTCAAGGTGTTCATAGCGTGGATCGGCTATTGGCACAAGATCGCGGGTATCAAGATTACGTGGGAGATGCTGCACATGATTCAGGTCGATTACTACATGTTGCTCAGGATGCTCAGTTCCTACAATACGTTGAACGACGATGGCCCAGGATGCTCTGCCGACATGGAAGGGGGAAGGTTCCCGATGCACATCGTGTGTCAAGTTGACCGGTCGGAGCTCCCCGTCCTCTTGCTGTCGTTAGTCTTGCTCCGCAAAGGGAACGAGAAGTTCGTAGACGACATGCCCCTCGAGGAGCTGGTCTATTGTGTGCAGTTGCTCATGGGAGATAGCATGGACGCGGTCAAGAAAAAAAGTCGCCAAACGACAACGACCAAGAAGGTGTGGAGTTTGGGACCAACCTTCGACGCAGGGCTGACGGTGATAAAGAAATGGAGCGGCGCGGCACAAGCGGCACAAGCGGCTGGTGTCCCGTCGCCGCCCATGTCGGCACTGGTGCCGGTGTTCTTACAATATGACAACCTTGAGGATTTCAGTAAGCATTTTCTAGATGTAAAAAATTAGACTGTTGCACGCCCATTTTTTTTGCTTGCAAATACATAAGTAAAGAGATGAATCTCGAGATCATTGGCCAGGCGAACACAAAGACAGGCACCGAGCAAGCGAGCAAGAACCAGACCACTCGACCGGAAGCCCGCTGTACTTTCAGTGACGTCGACTGTGATGCATATTTCAGGGTGCTCAACCGGAGTCTGTCTCGTGCTGAGCAGGCGAACACTATCGTCGGCATAGACAAGATGTGCATCGTCGACACCTTTGCCAACGGCGCGGGAGGTCAGAACATTTTGGCTGTTCTGCAAGAATACGGTACTCAGGAGGGACCATTGTACAATTCGCAGCTACTCTACGGCGATGCGAAGTCTGGTAGCGAGAATGTGCGGAAAAAGGATTGGCGCCGCAACACGAGTGCCACGGACATCAACAATCTCCAGTTTTTGCAAGCGATGACTCTGGTCGCCAAACGTCAGATGCGATGCTTTGACATTTTCATGCAGAGTGCTCGATTTCGCAATGTCGGAGAGGACGACAAGTACGGTGTCAGGGCATGGGAGGGTGCAGGCACTGCCTCAAACTTGAGCCAGCTGAAGGTCGAGATGCAGGGATGTGTCGATCAGTCGAGGTTCGATCGCCAGCAGTCGCGCGCGAAACGTAGCCACTGCCCACTGGGCTGCTTCAACGTTCGGGTTCATGACGTGGACCTGCGTCCTCGCGTCCCGGACGTCATAAGACGTGAGCAGCAAAATGCGTTTGAGGGAGACATGTACTTGGATCGCTTGGAGGAATGGCTTCGCTTTTTCATGACATCGAGCACGCACTACGAAAACGACACGGAGACGGAGTCGTTGTTTTGGCGCAGATACCGCACCGCACTGTATTCGAAGAGTCATCAGGACTACGAGGACTACAAAACATACCGTCAGGACGTGAGAGGGCAGCAGCGGGCGCTCTTGCGGAAGCGGGAGAACACCTTCATCGAAATGACCCCCGGAAAGGCCGAAGAACGCTTAAAGAATGTCCAGGACAGCGTCTTGTACGCCTATTCGGACTTCTTAACGGAACTGCAAACTCTAGCAAAGACGCAAGCAGTAAAAGTGCCGGATTTCGAAATCACATGGTACATCGTGAGCAGCATTACCATGGTGTACTACACCATGCTGAGGTTGCTGACCACATACTCTGACAACCCCCGCAGTCCCTGTTACAAAGCGAGCGGAACATCCGCACCACCGAACTATGCTGCGATCCAATTCGACAGTTTCTTCACCGCACCGCTCTTGGGCGCTTTCCGCAACTATCTCATGGTCACTCATAAGGTTACTCCTTTCTCGCTACCACAGGGCCGCTCCAGTATAGAATCCTTGCCTATCTATATTGGCAACTGCAGTTTTGTGGGCGGGCTGGACACACCAAAGCCAAATGACGAACTGACACGCAGCGTGGTAAAGAGCATCACGTCGCTCGTTCTAAACAACAATGGCAATTTTGAAGAGTATCTGGTGTCCTTCGGCACGTTGGCAAACACCATTGATGCGTTCATGAGGGCAGAACCGTCGACCGCTCCGACCGTCGCACCGTAACTGGTGCCAACTCGTCGCAACCGATGTAATTAAAAAGCACTCTGTCGTCACCGTCTTTGGCAAAGCTCGTCGCTGGATTCATGAGACAAGGCTAATTAAATTATTCGAGTATACCAAAAACAACCCAAGACATGCCCGAGTACTCGCACATCCTACTGACCTCAGCCGAGTCGGCACGTTTCATGTCATGAACGACACAGGCCAACTCACAACCGTCGAAATGAGTTCCACACAAGTCGACCCAACCAACCGCCAAGAACTTGGTCGTCACCAAAGTAAGAATGTTACCAAAAAAAAGGTGAGCGCACAGGTAAAATAAGCTGCCCACCAAGATAAGGTAAAATCAGACCGATGATGCGAAGCACGTCAAGGCTGTTGCCCCGTGCATCACGGAGTATGTCTGTATGTTCACGATATGAAGAAAAAACCGTTTATTTTTTCATATTTATTTCTCATGCCCGCTTGCTGATCATTATTGTCTTGCCAGATGAGCTACTGCCAAAGCGACCTGTTCTTTCGTTCGACTTTGCTTGTGCATGGTGTGGAGCAACCACATCACCAAAATCGTGATGATGGTCACAAGTAAAGTGGTGATGCCGCACCACTGAGACTGCGTGAATGGTTTCGAAGCTGGACACACGTAGTCTCCTGCGTACTGCTTTGCCACTTCACTGTAGGCCATCTGTGGTTTGTCTAGTCGTCTGTTCACGTCGTTGTGAAGCGCCACCAACCACCTTGACAAATGTTGACGATCTTGCAAGTGAGCCGAGCCGACACCAGCTATGCCGTCTACGGGATCGTCAAAGTAAGTGGTAAAATGATGACGACACTTGACACAGGGCAACAGCTGCTTTAAGGAAGCCAAAAAATCATAAGCTGACTGCCTTTGTTCTGCAGAGGGGGATGGTGTCGGGTACCGGAACGAAATAGCATGCATGAATTTCCAAGCACATGGCCCCCACACTTCCGTGCTCACACCCGATAACGACATTTCCTTTTCTGTTAGTTGGGAAAATCTTTTTTGCATACTGTACACATCGTGCAAGCTTGGTCAGAAGTCTGAATGATCCATTCGCCTGCACAGTTCTGAACTCCACATGAGACATAATTCCGTTTTCCATGAGAAACCGCATGACTGACAGCACTGTTACACGACCCGACATTGAAATAAAGAGACAGAAAGCAATGTGGAAAAGGGATGACATGAACCACGCAAGGGAACTGCGGATTCATACAGAGAGACAATGCTGCAATGCTCTTTTTTGGGAATCACCATTCGTCCCTCAAGTACAACCAACTGCCAAAGAACATGCTCAACATGCTGCTGTGATCGAGGAAGAATACCTACAACACCAGATTAAGAATGCACCAAGCAGAAAGCAAACAACATCACAACAGAAATTCGAAGACTGGCAGTTCCAAGAAAAACAAGCATACCTGCTACAGCAACAGCATCGCCAATACGACAATGTGGAACCTCATTTTCACACAGAGGAGGAACACCAAGCTCCGATTATACAATTTCAGAAAAATCAGACTTCATTACCGCACCTTGCGCTAGAGAACAATTTCCAATGGCGGATATGAAGTGAATGTAGCATGTTCTCTAGTGTCAAGGAGCAGCAACTGGGTATGCGATGTTGTATTTCATTTTCACTATTTTATTTTCACTATTTTATTTTCACTATTTATCTTTTCATTTTGTGTCCAGTGGAGTCTGCTCGGCCAGTGTGTAGACTGCATGTTTAGTCTATTTGGTGAATGCACAGCTTCAGCCAAGATAAATGTGATAAAATTTTATACTATTTTATCTTTTCATTTTATTTTCTCGTTGTATCTTTTCTCATTGTATCTTCTAATTCTGTTCTTGTGTAGACTCAGTGTTCATTGGGTACGCAGCAGTGTCCATTGTGTAGACTGAGTAGCACGAAAATCATTCAAAAAGTGTCATATAAAAAAAACAGAACACATTCAAAATTTATACCATCTAGGGTAAAGTGACTTACATTTCGCCGTCGTGATGGTGGTCGCCGTAATGCATTTGGGCACGGCGGCGGTGACGTGGGGGGCTCTTTGAGCGGCGACGTGGGCTGTTGGAGCGGCGACGTGGAGGGCTCTTTGAGCGGCGACGTGGGGGGCTCTTTGAGCGGCGACGTGGGCTGTTGGAGCGGCGACGTGGGGGGCTCTTTGAGCGGCGACGTGGGGGGCTCTTTGAGCGGCGACGCGGGCTGTTGTAGCGGCGACGTGGGCTGTTGGAGCGACCCATCCTTCGTGTGTTTACTTACATACAATGTTTTTTTTAGTTGGCCTGTCAACTGGTGATGACTTTTTTCAGTTCCATAAGTAAAAAGGAAAGTCATGCGGCTGTATATAGTGCTAGTCGGATGGAGCATCTTCACCTTATACACATCACTCTTGCCCTTTCTTGCAAGCTCGTTGGACGAGAACGATGACAACAGCCGTTGCTCGGCAATTGTCCAATGTGCCCAAGGCGATTCCTTCTCCCTCCGAACAGGTTCCAGCATCGGTTGTGGCTGTGGTGAAGGTATCTTCGGCCAATCGATATGTGCTGTCGACGAAGGCGGTGGATGGGGGTTCACTATTGAACAGTTCATTGCTACCCCGTTTGCAACACAGCTCTTCCTGCTGTTCTCGGCATTGCCCCTCTTTCAGCTGCGAGACTGTTCCCATGGGACTAAATCTGTATTTGCCACAGCGGACGGTGGCAACCTGCTGCCCAGCCGCCTACATCTAGTTTTGGAGGTCGCACTGGGACTGTGGGTGTTGCACTACCTGCTCGTCTATGGTGGCACCTTTTGCGTGTACAGCAGCGCTCACGAAGTTCTGCGCGGTCTATTCACTGCAGTAGGTCTCTGTTACGCTCTGAGTGTCGCCATCAGCTGTCTGAGATACGTGACTGTATTCGACAATCACATCCGTGCCGTTTTCATGTTGAACGTCGTCGCTGCTTTGTTCTTTGCCGGAGTGTTTCTGTTTGGCTGCCTGTACAAGTTTGGGGACAACACAGGCGTCAATTACGGACCATGGGTGTGCCAAACGCTAGCCTTGATTTGTCTGTTTGCGGTGGCCCCTCTGAACCTCCTGCGTTCGGCCAAAAACGGGAACCTAGTCAAGCAACCAGAAGTTGTTGCCCGACCGAACTTGTTGCGAAACCAAAAGTCGTCAGCAGTCATGGAACTCTAACAACTGTTATATCATGTATTGTCTCGAGATTAATTACTGGAAACAAAATACTGCTCTTTTGTTTTTTGGGGGGGGGGCGCCGAGAAGCAGCAATCTCACAGCACAGTAGCGACACTTTGATGTCGTGGTGCAGCAGCGAGCATGTCCTGAATCCGATGGACTCTTTGTACTCTCGCATCTTCGCCGACTGAATCAAAGTCGACGGTCGGCAACTTCACCCAAAACGTGTGAATGTCCTTGCTGATCATTAAAATCTGTTGCTCGATTGCTTCGCGATCATCGTCTTGGACGAGCGGAGACAGATAGATGTTGATCAACTTGCCGATCTTGTCGAGACTCCCAGCAATACTTTTGACCTCGCTGATTGCTAGCACTTGCATGATCACCACACTCAGCGTATTCAGAATCATCGCAATCAAATCCAGCTGATTGGCGATTTGCGGATAGTTTTCCTCCTCGTAGATCAGCAGCTGTGCCCCGGCGGTCAAGAGGGTCGATGTTATGAATGCGATGTAGAAGCCCGTGTACACTTTTGCCGAGAGACTGACGAAGCGGTCTCGCAAAGTGTTCAGCTTGGCCACCTGATTGTTAGGCAGGTGCATATCAGACCTTTTTGATGTTTATTCAACAAAAAATTCAAAAAGGCAAATGAGTACATGGTGTCGAATGGATGAAATGTCGACACTCACTCGAAAAAAATACTAGAAAGTTTTTCACACTTTCTTTCGTTCCAATTGCGATATCTGAACTCAAGATTCGTCCTTGTACCTCAGCAAAAGACTTGAACACTGCCTCACGAATTCATAATGTCCGCGACATTGCTGAGTGCGACATGTTAATTCTGCTGAGGGCAGGGGGGCAAATTGGATGCAAGTTTGAGACGGGGGTCTTTGGTGGGGTTCGGTGACCTCTTTGTTGCAGCCATTTGGTTGCGTATTTGCCCACAATTTTTTTGTACCAAGCTCCAGTATTTGCCCACAATTTTTTTGTACCAAGCTCCAGTATTTGCAATAAATTCCAGTATTTGTACCAGCACCAAGCTTATTTTGCCCGAAACATACTTTTTGTACCAAGGCATGTACCAACGTACTGGGTGGGTGTAATTTTTTGTACCAAAGCATTGCATTGCCCTGTTGACTCGGGGGCTCAGCGAGCTGTCGAACCAACATGTCTCGTCAGCATCAGGGCAACTTGGATGATCTCAACGTGCACCCACTGTCCTTTGTAGCAGACGAGAAAAGGACCTGGAGCCTGTTGTGCTACTCTGGTGCAGGCGAGGACTTGATACGCAAGTGTCACTCGGGTCTCCCTGTGAAATGCGATGCGCCAAACAAAAAGCACAAGCCACCACCTGGGTTCAAATGGGTCCGCGAACATCTGTCGGACTACTTCAGGGAAGCCAACAGCATGTGGTTGGTTGTGGCGGTGGTCAAAGACGGCACTTTTCGAAGCGTGATGCACCTTGCTCGCATGCGCGAGGTTCCCGTACATGTCCAGAGCCTGCAAGAGTTGGCCAGCGCGGTCACGGATCGCCTATTCCACTACGACGTGAGGACCAAGAAGGCCAAGGACAATAGAGACGTCGTTGTTCGCATCCTCGCTGCTCCCAAGGATACCAAATCCATGGCTGTGTACTTGTCGGATAAAATGTTGTGTGACCCACGCTTGGAAACACAGACAAAACTGCCAGACCATGAAGCTGCATTTCTGAAAGACGCCAAGCGGGCCGTAGTGATGTTCTATCAGCTGTCACAATGGTACTTGCGAACGCAGAGGGCCTTGAACTCGAAGACAGTCCCGGTGGATGCTATGGTGGAGGCTTACCTCAAGCAAGGCGACGGTAGTATCGAAGCGGAGCACGGCGATGGTTGGAATCACGTTCTGAGGTGCATTGTGGTGGTGGGAAACTACAAGTGTCTGCCGGATGTACCCTGTGGTGAGAATGTTGTCCTTGCCAAGCAATGTGAGAGACTACTCAAGCTCCAGGAAATTCATTCGCGTGTGGTTTTCTTGGACCAGGAGACAACAGTCAGGGTCGTGCAAAGTGGCTTCATATCGGAAACGCGACTCAAGTCCAGCAACAATACCGATTATCGTCGTACAATTCACAACCAGCGTGTGGAGCCAGCAGAAGCATACAAGGTCCGGATGGGCACAGGCGCGGTCGGTGGTGATCTGGCCAAGGCAATGGACGAAATGCTGCTACCGTATACAGATCTGCACGTAGCGCAACCTCTGGTGAGACATCAATTCTACAAACAACACATGCGTTCGCACATTTGGCGAGACGCGGAGCAGCAAATCCTGGACATCGCACAGCTTATTGTCGGTCTCAGATTCTACAAGCGGATCGACGACCCGAACGTGCACCCCCTGCGAAATGCCTGCGAGATCGGCTTATTCTCGCGGTACTTGTTGCATGGTATCGCGATGGAACGTTCGTTTCCGTACGCTATGTCGATCAACCGCAACGTACGGTGTGTGAAGAGAGGGTGGGAAGGTATGTCAACGGTCACCGACAAGGAAGAATGCACCTTCACACCCGCCAAGCAAACCGACAAACAATGTACCAGCAGCGCCAAGCGCCTCTGTCCCGGACTCGCGAACATGGTAAGAGTAGGCGCACAATCAGCGGATTTTGACTGGCCGCTCTGACTTGGTTATCGATGTCCAATTGCCATAGGTGTCAGTGTATAAATGCAGAAACTTTTTTTGCATCTGCATTTTGAGTCAATACACGCGTAAGAGAAAATAAAAAAATGATTTAAACCAAAGGTCCTAAATATTAAATAAAAGCTTCACAATGTGCACTTTTGTATGCGGGTGTTCTCAGTAGTCATGTCGGTCGCGCTACCCATTGAACTGCGGGTGGTGCATCCACTTTCTGACGGGGGAGTGATCTTATTGCGGTTGCTTGATCTGACACCCGAGGGGAAGCCTGTGCTGCAACTATGCTGTCCCGAGGAGACGAGCGGAGCGGCCTTCAATAGCTTCTCCGAGCTGTTGTACTGGTTACGCATTGTTCATCGCAACAACACCTTCCCCCGTGACCGTTGGAAGCTGCACGATGTGCCCGACGCACTCTCGTACTTTATCTACATCACAGATCTGGGTGAGTGGGTGGGCCTAGCTCGCATGGTAGCAGAGCAGGTGAAATTCGAACGAACCGAATACGGAATGGAGCTCGCACAAAACGCAAGGCACACGGCCGCACCATTCAGCCCTCTCGAAGTGGATCTCAAATCCAGGATCGGCATGGCGCACCTCATCAGCGGCACCACCGACGCCGGAGCGGAGGCGGTCCAGCCCTTGTCGGCTGACGTGTCCTGCTCCGCCTTCGTTCAACAAGCCAAATTGGCTCTGGCTCGCCAAGTTGTCGCCACCCGCGTAGACGCGCTGCATCATCCCGTCTCCTCTGCCCTGCAATGCCCAGTGGACCGGTTCGATATGTTCCTCAACCGCAAGTTTGGTTCAGCCAACTACGCCACAGGCTACGAGAACCAGCACGTCGACAACACCGATGAGGAGTGGGCATCGTTGCCGTCAGGTGCAGAGGCCGACAATATGGAATACGACGACATTGTCACTCCAAGTAACCAGCAACATTATCAGGCCGAGTTCGAATGCACAGTGGCCGTACCAAGGGCGCGGTCGTTCATGCGACTGCTCAGTTGCGCGTTCCGATGGAAGAATTGGATGGGAAGGACGCCACAGTGGCCGAATCATGGTCCGTGTTTAATCAGCTGCCCTCCGTGGCAGCAAGTCGCATGGGCGGACCTTCTCGAGTGGCTGAAGACGGAACCATGGCTGGCCTCGGGAGATTTCCAGCAGGAGCTCACTGGATGGTTATTTCGGTTTCAGCATGCTTCCCAAATAAACAGTTGGCAGTCACACGTTACCACCTAAAAAAATACATTGACACTGAGAAAATAATCTTTGTAAATTCTAAAAACTCAGAAGATGGGGAGAGACCTGCCATTCTCTCTGTTGTTATTTATTGTCGCGGCTTGCTGTGCGCCCGGTGCCGCATGGAGTCCAATAAGAATAAAGTACATCCTCTCGAAAGACAATCTGCAAATAGACCAAGAGCAAATGCTCACACTGACCAAGCAACTAATGCCCCAGGCCATCGGTATCTGGCAAGACATACTGCGCGTCGACGCATTGCGACACCCTCTGTTCCTGCCCCGCACCTGCAGAGTGAGTTTCGTAAACGACACGACACAATGTGCCATCAGCTGTCACGAGGCTCTGGCACCCAGGTACGAAAAGTGCGGCGAGGCCGTAATATCCCCGATGCACCATGACGAACTGGAGGTGTGCAAAAGTGCCACGGTGGTTGACGGAGTTACCAAATGGACCGGTTGCAAGACGTTGGGTCGCGCTGAGGACGGTGGAGTGAAGCAAACAGACTTCTTGATTTACACACAAGCAATCCAAACGGACGATTGTGCGATACCTGGTCGCAAAAACGGGGCGCTGGCCTGGGCGTCAACTTGTCATATCGACCCCCAATCGGAACGTCCGATCTCAGGCTTTATCAATATTTGTCCAAGTATTTTGCCACGGTACAAAGAGGATGGCGACCTGACCGAACAATTGACGACCGTGGTGCACGAAATCGGGCATGCTTTGGGGTTCACCAGCACCTTGATGGCTTTGTGGCGTGACGAGTCCAACAAACCACGGACCAAGCGCGATCAGTGCGGGATCCCGCCAATTCTAAAGTACACAAATTTCCAGGTTATGCTTCCGGGGAACGAGACCCTTCACTTTCCTGATCCAAGCAATTTCAAGCGTGCTTTGGTCGTCACGCCCAAAGTAAAGCAAGTGGCTCGAGAGTTCTTCGCTTGCGATACGTTGACCGGCGTCCCGCTGGAAAATCAGTCACCCTATCCCATGTGGGGTGCTCACTGGGAAGAACGTGTCCTGGGTACAGAGTTAATGTCAGGTACTCTGAACTCTGTGGTAAAGGGAGAACCATTGTCCCCCCTGACTCTTGCACTGTTCGAAGACACTGGATGGTATCAAGCCAACTACGACAGCGAGTTCGTATCTCGTCCATCATGGGGGCTTGCCCAGGGGTGCTTGTTTCTGCAATCGGCATGCATTACAGACGGCGGCCCCATCGCCCATCCGTTTTGCATTACCAGTGGCCAATCTGGCTGTAGCTCGGATCTCCGTAGCGTCGCGGAGTGCAACCTGCAGCGACACACGCAGCGCGTGCCCGAGCAGTTCAGGTATTTCGACGACCCGTACCTAGGTGGTGAGTGGAGCATGGCCGACTATTGTCCGTTTTACGGGCCCCAGAACAGGGTGTTGTGCAGCCAAACGCCAGACACCGATTTGGATACGTTGGAAATGTTTGGCGAAGAAGACGTTGCTTGTTTCGAAGTCGTCGGAAGTCTCAGTACGCCTGAACGAAAGCTTTACCAAACGTCCACCACAGCCGGTTGCTTCAGGTACACTTGTGAATCGGACCACGCGATAGTTCACTTAGCCAACGGAGATCAAGCAAGGTGTGACCAAGAATACCAAACGACCACCTTGTCCACTGTAAATGCATCCATCAAATGCCCAAACCTTTTAGTCCTCTGTCCTTGAAAATTCGAAAAAATGTGAAACAAAAATGTGAAAAAAGAAAAGATAACAGGCATCCGTCGCCAATGGAACAATCCTTGGTCACGAACTCTTTTGCGTAAATACAAATGTCCGAAACGTTACATAACCGCTGAATTTGTCTGTCCTAAACTACTTACTTTACTGCGCGACCAATGTTTACTATTGAAATTGATGACAGCTACGTACCCCCTCCTCCAAAGCGCACTTGCGTTCGTCACCCAATCGATGCTTCGCTTTTGAACGCTTTGGTAGAACAGCTGGTAATGCACAAGACAGTAAGAGACTCTGCAAATGGAGTGTGCCACACATTTGATATGGTTACATTTCCCACTCTACCACACTCGAAGCACCATCTCACGGTGACGAGTGGCGGCCAAAAGCTAGACTTGCAGATTCGAGACAGCAGCAACGGTTTAGACTTGGTCCGTTCAAACGGAGAATTGTTTTGTGTAGACGTGTTGCTTGCTTGAACATTGTGAATTAATTAATAAATGGCTGTAAAAATGAAGCACTTTTAGTTCGATTTCAAATGAGAAGAAGGAAAAGAGAAGAATGAAATGAGAAATACAATTGTAAAATGACAGAAAATAAATACAGAAAATAAATTGAGAAAATAAAATAATATGAAACATCCCGAGTGGAACTGTCATTTTACTGGCTACTCTGTCACAAGTGCGAGCTCAAAAGTCTTTTTCTGCAAAGTGAACACAAGCAAGGGAAACAGTTTTTGCAAGAGAATCGACATCGTTCCTTTGATTGTCCTGAAATGTGAATTGATATACTATGGTGTGCAACTACCACCAGACATCAAACTTGCTATTTGTGCAGAAAGTTGTATATTTTTACATTAAAATGAATATGAATTCTAAACTACACAATGACTTTTACGTTGAAAGACATTGTTGATGCAACCCACGATTTAGATCTCAGGGTTTTGGGTGAGCAAGATATAGCCGAGCTGGTAGCGTCAGGTGGCCTGGGTAGAGCCAGTCGACTACGTCGACTACTTAGTAAAACACACTCTACGAAAAACACGAAAATTAGCGCTACAGCCAACGCCCAGGCCAACGCAGCCGAGAGGGAGGCCCAGGCCAACGCAGCCAAGAGGGAGGCCCAGGCCAACGCAGCCAAGAGGGAGGCCCAGGCCGAGAGGGAGGCCCAGGTCGAGAGGTTGGTCCAGGCCGAGAGGGAGGCCCAGGCCGAGAGGTTGGTCCAGGCCGAGAGGGACGCCGAGAGGGAGGCCCAGGCCGAGAGGGAGGCCCAGGTCGAGAGGTTGGTCCAGGCCGAGATTAAGGCCCAGGCCGAGAGGGACGCCCAGGCCGAGGTTAAGGCCCAGGCCGAGATTAAGGCCCAGGCCGAGAGGG